>Ga0209337_1003355_pt1 | contig 11316 bp, 14 predicted proteins | sample LinPmetageLP53_FD_184044 | JGI IMG/M metagenome (GOLD analysis project Ga0209337, IMG submission 184044) | Marine viral communities from the Pacific Ocean - LP-53 (SPAdes) (version 2) | ecosystem: Environmental > Aquatic > Marine > Oceanic | place: Pacific Ocean | collected 2010-02-08 | reverse complement strand
GTGATAAGATTCCCGCTAAGAGTATCGACTTTTCCGCTTAGGTCTGGATCTGAACTTGACCCAGTTGTCAAACCTGAAACTATAGCTATCTCAGACGTAAGTGTTTGACCCGTGGTAATTAAATTGGCAGTTAACGAGGCCACATTCAAATCGTTACTTGTGATTTGGGTCTGTAATGTTTGACCAGTAGTGATTAGGTTGCCGCTTAATATATCTCTAAGAGAGTCTAAATTATTACCAGAAGCGATGAGATTGCCGCTTAAAGTTAAGATGTTGGACTCTAAATAATTCCCAGTGGAAATAAGCACACCACTTAAAACTCCTATTTCGTCCGTAAGAGTCTGTCCTGTTATTATTACATTAGCTCTTAAATTTGCTACATCATTAATTAAAGAAAGTATTTCGCCTTGTCCTGCCAAGTAATTGGTGGTTACCCCAAGATCGGGAATTTGCCCACTTACATTAGTCACCTGAGCAGCCCCAGCCACGGTAGTGATACCATTTACTCTTGCATCCACTACTGTAGCAGTAGTTCCGCTTATGATGACATCAACTACGGTCTGTCTGCTCATGATTTTATGTGGTTACTTGAGGGTACACTAGAAACCCCCCCGCTAAAATTTTGTCTACTGCGCCTTCGATATTAGAAGCTCCACTGGGATACTTTTCTATATCGTAAACAAAATCTCCGACAGGGAGTCCAGAAGTTTGAGATCCGCTCAAATAAACGTCTATTAGACCGCTCGCATAAGCACTACCCGTTACCCCCGAAACGATAGTAGGGCTCAAGTCAATTAATGTATTAGTGCTGGAATATCTATATTTTACAATTCCCCGAGCCTCATATCCAGTTAGATCTAAAGCGTCTCCACTCGCATCCTTAACATTTAAGCGAACGCTAAGTTGGGAGCCTTGTGTTGCGCTGAAATTATAAACCGTTGCCATATAGAGTTGATTACACTACATGGGGTTTTTTCAGAAAAAATCTTATCTTCCCTCAGAAAGAATTTTCATTACTTTCGGATCGATATGTGCCGCAGAGCTAGATTCCTGAACGGGCTTTTTATAAGACGATACGTGCTTTCTAAACTCTCGTAAAAGCCGCTCTCTCAATGTGCTCCTATTATCGATAGGAATGATGCCAACTGTAGATGCGTGAGCCTGAAGATCAGACATGTTCATGTCGTCTACTTGCTTCGTATATGCGTTTTCATTAAGGGTACCGTAAGCGGTACTCCCATCATCTCCCCAAATTTGTTCAAGTGTGGTAGGCTCAAATTTCTCCTCTTTTCCGTGCGCCTGAGAGAGGTTTTTTATGCTTTTGCTTGACTTTTTCGAAGTTTTTCTTTTTGCTGCCATAATCTTATACCTTATATTATAAAAAAGTACACGTTTTTTCCAATAAATAGAAAAAACCCCGACCTTTTCAGGCCGGGGCTGTTAAACTATATCAAGTCTTAGGCAGCGATATTACACCAACTGCTTAATCAGACCGACAACGGCGCGAGCATCGAGAAGGACACGTCCCTCTTCGAGTCCGCCATAGAAGCCGACCTTGTCTTGACGCTGAGCATACTGATCATCCGGAAGAGCAGTAAAAGTACTGCCCGTCTCAGCATTGCGAGCCACAGGGCGAATAAACGCATCTGTAGAACGATCAATACCTACCATGACTTCTTGGGTAGCAGATAGAGTTCCCCAAGTGTCAAACAAGGTGTTGTACTTCTGACCTGTTCCAAACTCGTACATCTCGACAATATTCATGCCGAAAATGTTACCGAATCCACCAGCTCGCCACATCTCATCTTTGATACCGTCACCAACCTGTTCGGCAGTGGCAGAATCTTCATAAGCCGTGAAAGAAATGGCGCGGAAGTTAGCTACAACCTCGGGAGACACGAACAAGTCCGTGATGCCCTTGGAATAAGCGGATGCCGGAGTACCGTCAGCGTAAGAAGCGTTAAGCCTCTTCATTTTGGTAAGCAGGCTGTTAAGATCAGCCAGTGAGACAGCACCAGTAGTGGCGTTAGTAACAATATTGTCACCAGCACTACCAGTTCCCCACTTGCCTTTGGCTTCTGCCAAACCCTTAAGGATAACCGCCCATGCGTTGCGATCCTGTTTAACCAAGATCTCATTAGCCATGCGCTCAATACCCTTACTCACAACATCCAAGCGGCTCTTGCGTGCATACTTCTTGAGGAAGCTTACCGCACTATCCAACTTGTAAGTTGCAATCTTCAACTCAGCATTACCTGAGATTTGTGAAGAAGGAAGACCACCAGCCATCTGCTGTGACCAAATGGTGGTATAAGGATCCTTGCCATTCTGATCATAAAACAAATCGAGCGGATAGCTCGGGTTGTCATCTTCATCATACTCGACATCCGTATAAACATACGCTGCCGTATTAGCCTGATCCAAAACCCGGCGAACAACCGGCCCAATAAATGCGGCAAAAGCCTCAGTTGCTGGACGAGAAATCTCGGGACTCTTGGAGCCCATTGCTTTAATCAACTCAACCTGCTCGGGAGTATTTTTCAATTTCATTTTCATAATATTATATTCTCCTTGTCTTAGCCTTGGGTGAAGTCAAATTTAACCAAAACTGAACCGTCCGTTGAAGGACCGCCCAAAGTTCTGCCGATTCTGTTATTAATAGCTTTAGCACCAAGAGTGGTGACTTGGCCATTTCCAGTAGCGAAAACGTCTTGATTCTGCAGGACGCCATCTGAGCTAATCCATGCGCCAGTTGCCATAAGGAATACTCCTCGAGTAGCAATTGGAACTGCTTGACCAGTAAGACTGCACTGTAACTCGTCCTGCTTGCGCGGGTTGAACTTTAGTGCTTCTCCGTTTTCATCATACTCTCTAACATCGTAGAGGGTAATGCCTAATGCGGCTTCGTCGAGTCCACCATCGGTATACTCTACATCAGACGCCACGCCCCACCGCTGTGAAACGGTGTTGTTGTATCCAGCACCAACATTTCCAATCATATCTTGCACTTCGTTACTATTACTCCAGCCGGTCTTGACTTTAACACATGATCCAGCGTAAACCACATCAGTTGTGCCAAGAGCGACGGCAGAATCGCCGAACGCAAAAAGATTGAGAACATCGTGCTCACTATAGTCCCTAAAGGGCTCTAATCTTTCATTTGCCATAATATTTTATTTTCTATTTTTTTTTCTATTAATTAGAATTTACAATTAATATCAAATTGATCCACGGCAAAAGCATTGCCATATTTTTCAAAGATAGTTGGTTCCTCAGCTGGAGCAGATGCCGGGATGTTTACTAGTTCATCTTTAGCGTTATCCACTGCCTGCTCGAGAACTTCCTTGACTTCTGAAGCAGACGCCTCAACGGGCGGAGCCTCTGGTGCCGGAGTCGGAGCTTCTTCCGCAACAGTTTCAGCCGGAGCTGGATCTTTCGCGGGAGCCTCTGGAGCCGGTTCGTCCGAATGAGCCTTTGAAGAAAGAAGAACGGAAACCGTCTTATCGAAATCAACAAATTGCTCTTCGGCGAGATCTTTAATCTGGGAGGCTAGAACCTTACGGTCTTCGTCGTCCAAATTAAAACGTTCGTCAAAAGAGGCCATACGTTGATTAAACGCTTCCTGCTTATCTTTTTCGGCCTTTTCAGCCTCGAGTTTGTTCAATTGAGCCATTACATCCTCTAACTTAGTCTCCAAGGAAGCGTGTTCCTTGGAAAGCGTCTCATGCTGCTCACGAGCGTCGTTCAAAGAGTCCTCTTGTTCAGTCTTCTTAGAGGAATACTCCTCCGAAGCTGTTTTGAGGCTCTCCTGAATAAACTCATGAATAGCAGAAGCGGTTAGCGTTTGCAAAGACTCGTCCGTTATGTCTTTCAAGTTTTCTATTTTCATAGCTTCTACTTTTTCTGTTTTTACAGTGTTTTTTGTATTTTGGGAAATCGTTTCTTTCTCAAGAACTTCTTTCGCCAAAGCTTTTTGTTCTGTCATGCCGCTCTCAGTGAGGACTCCCTGCACATCTGCAGCAGGATTTTCTGTCAGTCCTATACCTAATGGCACAACGTCATTGATAACTTTTCTGTAAACGCTTGAGTTATCATCAAATTTTCCTTTTCCTCCGAAACCTTTCAGCTTATCCATGTGCTTCTCGACTTCTGTCGGGTCGCTGATTTCGGTGGCATTCTCTATATTCTTTTCGTCTCCTTCTAGAACGACCAAATTATAATCACTAAATCCCAATTCCCAACTTGCGCTGATGCCCATGTAGTCTTCGCTAGTTGGATCACTTGAGCTTTCAATCTTATCTGCCAAGGATTCGTCCGCAATTTTCCAAATCACTCCCCCCAACGTAACATTGAATGGCTCCTTAGATTCCTTTACCTGTTCCTTTGTGAGGGGCTCATCGGATCCAAAGCTCGAAAAGCCCGCAGTAAGGATGGTACCAACTATTGATTTTCTGTTATGTTCTACGTTGATGGGCTTGTTGATAAAATTATCATGCATAGCCACCGCAGTTTCGGTATCAACTACATCGCCGTTCTTGTTTACCCTGTTAGCGACGAAAGCATTAAAGGCCACCGGAAGAAGATCTACATTTTTTTCTATATCTACATCTGGCAAGAACTGCTCGAGCTCGACCATTGAAGCAAGAGCAAGGTATTTATCTTTGTCTTCTGACACCACCGGTTTAATAACCGAACTAAAAGTTGTGGTATATTTGTGATTTTTCATATTAAATTTCTACCCATTTGGCGGATCTCTCCGCAAGGGCTTCTCTTCGTGTCTCTAAGTAAAGATTCTTTATACTTGCAAAGTCTAAGGTTAGTTTAAACTCTCCCAAATCCTTTTCAGCATTTTCTATTTGTTCGGCAGATGGGGAAGCATCAAAATTAGAAGCTTCTACGATTCCCAAGAAAGCGTTAACAGAAGCCATACACCACAACGACAAGCTATAATTTTTGGACTGGTCGTAACTTGCTTCTGCATTACGATAAACTTCGATAAGGGTGTCTATCTTTACTTTATGTTCTCCCTCTTTGATCTTTGCCCTAAAGCACTTAATCAAATCAGAAGAAAAAGTAACGAACTCATCATCGGGCAAATCAACTTCCATGGTCATCACCTTAGGTTCGTAAATGTCAATTAGGTCGACCTCTTCTTTCCCGAAGATTATATCGTAAGATATATCGAAATCTAATTTGTCCAAATTATCTGACATTGCTATATAATTCTACACATTCTTTTATAGAAATGGAAAAAAAGAAAGCCCTAGGCGGTTAAACCTAGGGCTGCTTTAAAGCTTGTGGATTGTGTTATTTCGAAAGAATTACTCTGTACCTAAAGTAACCTTTGCCTTACCTCTTCCCACTGAAAGTGCTGGAAAATCCCAGTCAAACTTAAAATAAGGGAGCTTCAACATGAAACTCTCCTTACTAACCTTGACGTCGAAAGATGTCGAAACACCTTTTCCTGCACAAACGGTAGGAAGTGGGGTCTTCACCCCGATGAAAGGAAGCGTGATATGGGGGTCAGGCTTAACGCCAGCACCGAACCACTTTTCCTTCTTCTCTTCTGCTTGAAGACTGAGGGTACTCAAGCCTAGAAGCAGACCAATAACTGTTATTTTCTTGATCATATTTTATTCTGTATTTTTCAGTTCGAGCTTTGCAGCTTGATCTGAAATTGTTTTTAACGCATCGCGCGTAAATTCTGGTGCAGCATCCCAAGCCTTGTCTATCTGGTGATGATTCATTATCCTTTGGACAATGTCTTGGGGAACTATCGGAATAGAAATTACGCTAGTCTTTGGACTTGCGCACCCTATTACGAGACTTAGCACGCTTAAAAGCATTATCAATCTCATTTTGAGTATCTTTCCAGTCATTTTTTACACGTTGCTTGCGTCCGCGCTCTTCTTTAGCAACTCTCTCCTCCTCTGTCAAGGTCTTTTTATCCAGAAAACTAAAGAAAGATTTAAGGATGCCTAGAATAGATGAGAGCCAACCCATTACTCAGCAGGTTTCCCTACGGCAGCCGCTTTCGCCGCTTCGGAAGAGACTCCCTTGCGAAGGAAAATGACCATCAAGGCTGCAAAAACAGACTGGATAGTAACGGTTAGGTCTACCTCGCCGGTAAAATACGCACCAAATGCGGTTAAAACGGCGGCAGCAGCAGTGAAGTAAGTTTTCTTACCTGATGTCTTTTTCATACAGATTATTTTACACTCTTTTTAGCCCCTCATCCATTTTTTTTTAATAACGCTGAAGTATTCAAAACTCTGAGAAATGCTCTCCACATACTCAGTCCCCTTAAATTTCACAAATGAGTCCATAGTGTATTTTAACATTTGGTGAATCTCTTTCATATCCATTTGCGCGGTCATGTCATCCTCGAAGAAAGAGGCTAAAACAAAGAAATACTGAGCATTTTCTTCATTTAGCTTCCTCGGAATCTTAGTTTTGATTCTGCTGGCTTCCATTATCCGAGGATAAAAAACACTTGTAAAATCAGAAATATAATTTTTATGTTTTTGATTTACGTCTTTCATCTCTCTATTTATCAATAATTTAATGAAAATTGGGAAGGACAATTCGAGCACTTCCTTCTTAGTAAGTCTTTTTTTGCTTAATTGCTGCAGAACTAAGTCTCCGTCCTCCTTCTCTTCAAAGAGGCTTCTGGCCCTCTCTCTATTGAGTTTCGTTTTTCGCGCGAGAAATTCTATGTCTTTCGCTGTTAGCATCAGTTTATTATACGCAAAGAGATCTCACCCCTATAATTTTTTTTGTTGTTTTTGCTGTCGACTGGGTGAGAAGGTGCTCGCTCGCAATGAGCCAAGCATTTGTTAGCATCGTCGACTTTAAATTGTACAACTCAAGTTGCAACTACTTGCCTTACATTACACTAATGTTTGACATTACGACCCAAAATAATTAAAATAATTGCGGATGAAAAATATTATTTTTGCGCTTCCGGGTAGACAGTTTTCGGGGAACTTCCTACAGTGTTGGACTGACACAGTTTTGAAATGTGTTAGGAACGGAATCAACCCCCTCCTCTCAAACAAATTTTCTTCGATGGTTAGTTACGCTCGTTGTCTTTGTCTAGGGGCAGACGTTCGGCGAGGCACCCATCAAAAACCTTTCGACGGAAAAATAGATTACGATTACATCATGTGGATTGATTCGGATCAGGTTTTTTCCTTCGAGCAAATTCAAAAACTAATTTCCTACGACAAAGATATTGTTTCGGGAATTTACAAAACAGAGAACGGCCAGAACTTTGCGTGCGTCAAGGACTGGGACCAGAACCATTACAAGAAACACGGATCGTTTTATTTTCTTCAGCAGGAAGATTGCGTCAACCATCGCGGCCTGATGGAAGTCCAGTATAACGGAATGGGATTCATGCTGATCAAGAAAGGTGTCTTCGAGAAAGTGGAGTACCCGTGGTTTCGCCAAATGAAAAAACAAGTAGGAGATTTGGAAGAGTACTGTTCCGAGGATGTTGCGTTTTGTCAGCTAGCTCGAGAAGCTGGATTTAAAATTTTCATTGATCCCCAGATGGTAGTGGGTCACGAGAAGATGAGGATATTAACTTAACAATGAATATAGGAATTATTAGCTTCGAATGCCCCCCTGCTAACGACAGGGAACGAAGCTTCCCTAATAAGCAGAGATATTGTGACAAACATGGATATGATTTTCTTCCTAACTTTACTAACTTAATACCTTCTACTAAGCCTAAATATAAACCGGAATTGCATCCATCTTGGAATACTGTTTTATATTTAAAAAAATATATAGAACGTTACGATTGGCTACTTTGGACGGATTCCGACACTTACGTTATAAATTCGGATATCAAATTAGAAGAGTTTGCCGATAATAATTACGACATGGTTATTCAATGCGATTATGAAGACGCAGCATTCATGGAAAGATCCGGGTTCCCCGCTGAAGAACATCGAAGTATAAACGCGGGGGTAGTTTTTTGTAAGAATACTACATGGACCCAAAATTTACTTGATCGGTGGTGGGACACGCGGTTAAGAAAAGATTGTCATAGCGAAGAAAATGGACAGTGGGAACAGCTCGGATTAAAACGTCTTATAGGTGACCAAGGTGAAAAAGAAACTACCAAAATTAAAACCTTATTAGATCACACTACTGGATTTAATGTCGTGCCTGAAATAGCCGATAAAAATACATTTATAATTCATGCCAGAAAATTTCATAGAGATTTTTCTATGGTTGAGCATTTAATTTTTTAATACAGTCTTCAATCTTATCTTTAACCATCTCAAACGTTATCTGCGTCGAGCATTCATGCTGACGAGACGTTCCATAATGTTCGGGGCAATAAAATGGGTCATTCATACTGCCCCTCTTTCCATAGCATCCATGACAGACGTTTTTGTTTATAACTCTGTATGGAGTTTTAAATTCGCAATTTTCGAGACTAAAACCCGCAATTAATACCACAGGTTTTTTTAGAGCCCAAGCCAACCAAGACAACCCAGACCCCAGACCTATAAAGAAATCACAAAAATATAAATCATTGACTCTTTCAAGTAAGTTCCTCATTCCCGTTCTCTTAATGCATCCCTTGGGCACGTGCATTCTAACCTTTCCATAATCAGCTATATCATCCCCATCTATGCATACGACTTCGTAGCCTAATTCCTTTAAATATTTAATTACATCATTCCAACCATTCTTTCGCAGCCAGTATTTATAATACGAACTCGAATGAGTCGCTATGCATACATATTTTTTTTCTATGGTTCTTTTAAGTTTGGGTTTATCTATCAGCGTCCGAAGCTCTCCCTTTTTTAAATTAAGTATTGTTGGTGGTCCATCCAACATTGAGGCCCCATTTACTATGGCCATGGGAGTTATTTGTACGTCAACGTTTTTCATGTGTTGACCCTTTTTTAAAAAAGTAATGTTAGGGTAACTTTTTTCAAATAGCTCCGGATATCTAGTTTTTACATAGACCTTGCATTTGTATTTTTTTCTGAACTCTTCGATATAAGCGGGCCAAACGATAGCATCCCCCAGTGCCACATCGATAAACTTAATAAAGATAACTTGATTCTCTAGCTTCAGTTGGTGATTGAAAACTTTTTTGTCGCCGTTAAAAACTTCCACTATCCACTCCCTTAAAACAGGAACTTTTAAGTCGACAACTCCTTTTTTTATTTTTTTTTGGGTGGCTAACTCCCCTGATTCGTCCCGTATTTTAACTAAAAGTTCTTTTTTAGAATCTATTGTTACCTTGGGGTAATCTATGAAACTTAATTCAATCGAAGCCACTACTTATCTTCGAGCGCTTGAACCTTGCTTTCTAAAGTTTCTATCTTTGAGATAGCTTCATTCAATGCTCCCCACAAAACAGGAACAAGAGCATTATAATTGACTTTTTGATAAAGTAAATTACCATCGCTATCTACAGCATCTTTTTCTCCTATTACTGCGCCGTCGATTCTAACTTCCGCTAGTTCATGAGCTATGAATCCTACATTATCTGTATAACTCTTAGGAACACCTACTATTTCCGGATCTGGAGAATCAATAGCTGTTTTAAATGCATCTTCATCAAAATCAAATTTTCTAAGATTAACGCTTTTAACTTTAGCCCAAGCATCAGAATTGAAAGTGGAAATATTTTTCTTAATCCTGTAATCAGAACTTGTGCCGGTAGCGAACGTAATTTTATTGCTACTATACGTAAGGCTTACACCTGTCCCTTCAGCCATTTCTATATGACCGCTGCTATCAGGAGTAATATAACTACCGGCAGATGTTTTGTATATTTTATTAATTAACCCATAGTAACCAGAAAAGCCGCTGAGACCAATAGTATTCATTTGCTCTTTTCTCGTACTTGACCCATCTATTACTACAAAGTCGTCAGTCCCGGTCACTGATCCAGCCGTGGAAAGCTCGGCAAGGTCAAGGGTTATGTTTGGGGTGGTTGTTCCATTTGAGACATCTAACCCAGTACCAACAGTAACCTCAGTAACTGTACCGCTTCCGCCGCCACCAGAAGCGGCTTCCCAAGTCATTCCACCTGTATTTCCCGACCTAGCTGTTAGCACATAGCCGTTCGTTGGAGAATTAGAAACTTTTAAATTTGCTTCATCCACAACATTGCCAGCTATTGTTAAAGATCCTGAACCTGTCACCTCTCCCGTATGATTCGCATGGTTAATAGTGACGGAACCACTAGTGCCTCCCCCTGAGAGAGTCGTACCTGCTGTGACACCAGTAATGTCACCACTTCCACTACTAACAGTTTGCCACGTGTTATCCCCTCTTAAAAATTTGCTTGTTATTGAGGATCCTGATCCTAATTGTGACGCCGCTATAACATTCGTTACATAAAGTGTGTCGGCAAAAACACTAGCCCAGCGCGTCGTATTTGCCCCAAGACTATAAGTGCTGTCTACCGAAGGACTAATAGTACTAGCAATACTGGATAAACCTAATCGTGCCACCGCTACTGTACCAGATGATATGTTGGAACCGTTAAGAGATGTTAAAGAAGCTCCATTTCCGCTAAAGGCGTTAGCCGTTACCGTGCCTGAGAAATTCCCCGCGTTACCATAAATAGTAAGCCACCGTAATCCGCTCGATCCGAGGTTGTAGGAAACATTACTTGAGGGAGTAACGTGACCGGCAAAGGTTCCGGTAGTAGCCGTCAGCCCGCCAGTAAATGAACCCGCACCGACAACGGCTGTGCCAGTACCAGATATCGTAAGCCGAGTAGTTCCAGCAGCCCTAAAGATATGGCTTGCAACGGCTCCGTTTTCAGGCGAATTGCTTACCCTTCCGTAGTAAGCGTCTGTGCCGCCCCAGTAAATAAGCTGTGTGGAAGTGACGCCACTCGTTTGCCCTAACAGCCGTTGGCCGCTCATAAGCCTTGCCCCTCCAGTAAGCTCTACTGCCCCGCTAAACGCAGCGCTAGTACCCGTCAACGCTCCGCCAATATTGGCAGCACCCGAAGCCGTCAGCGTACCGCTGAAATTCCCCGCGCTGCCATAAATATTAAGCCATCGTAAACCACTCGATCCGAGGTTGTAGGAAACATTACTTGAGGGAGTAACGTGACCGGCAAAGGTTCCGGTAGTAGCCGTCAGCGCACCGGTGATTATCATGCTGCCATCTGTGCCAACAACAACACGCGATACACCGTTCGTGAGAATCTTAAAAGTGGTGTTACTTAAAGAGCCAACATACGCAGCCTGCACGACTCCGGGGGAATTTTGCACTCCAAGCACCGCTTTAAATGCACCAGCCGCCTCGGTCGCAAGAATTTCG
>Ga0209337_1003354_pt1 | contig 11317 bp, 8 predicted proteins | sample LinPmetageLP53_FD_184044 | JGI IMG/M metagenome (GOLD analysis project Ga0209337, IMG submission 184044) | Marine viral communities from the Pacific Ocean - LP-53 (SPAdes) (version 2) | ecosystem: Environmental > Aquatic > Marine > Oceanic | place: Pacific Ocean | collected 2010-02-08 | reverse complement strand
GGAAAGTAACAACGTTATCGGTGGCTCCAGCACCACCAAACTTGGTAACAGATTGGTCTGCAAGTTTTGCAGCAGTAACTGCATCAGATGCAAGCAATGCACTGCCAATTGTTCCACTTGTCAGCTTTGCAGCTGAGATGTTTGGAATATCCGTCTCCGCCAAGACAGCGCCAGCGCTGATATGCCCTTGGCCGTCAACCGTGACCTTGGTGTAAGTGCCAGCCGAGACAGTATTGCTGTGGTTCAGATTGCCACTGCCATCAACAGCAAGTCCCGATCCAGGGATGACAGCACCCTTGGCACTGCCAGTAGCTGCTGGTATGTCCGCCGATGTAATGGCACGCCCACCAGTAATTAAACCTTTGGCGCTATACGTCACCACATGATGCGTGGAGCTTGCTGATACGTCGTTATCAACTTCAATCGTGTTGGAATCCATGCGGAGTCCTTCACCGTTGACAATCACACCGCCCTTGGCGCTTGTTGTTGCAACAGGGATATCACTGCCGTCAATCGTTCTGTAAGCAACCGTTCCACCAGCACTGGTTGGACCAGCCATGAACTGATTCGCTGAAGCCGTGTTATCAATCGTTGCTGCAACTGCAACGCTGCTACCGCTAGTCGTTGCTGTGATGTTGATGGTGCCCGCTGTGTCACCAGTTACCGCATTGATAGAACCAGCCGCTTTCAGGCTGATCCATGCAGATCCGTTCCAGCAGTACAGATTATTGTCATCTGTATCCAGTGCAAGCTGACCTGTAAACGCTCCAGAACTGGGTAGCGTTGTGACTAGGTCAACAGTGGATTCGTTAGCAAGCTTTGCTGCTGTAATCCCGTCGTCAGCAACCTTGGCTGTAGTTATCCCAGCATCAGCAATGTCTGCTGTGGCAATACCACCAGCAGCAAACAAAATCTTTGCACCTGGAATTGTGTCGTTTGCAATCAGCGTGACGCCATTTGCGACCAGATCACCAATCGTTAGCTTTTTGGTTTCGCTGGCACTGCTGTCAACAACAGCAACCAAATCTCCAGTTACTAGAGCAGAGCCGGCTAGAGCATTAAGCTCACTAATTTTAAGATCAGCCATTGGCGGCTAGCTCCGAATCACGTTAATGTCTGTACGCCAAGTTTAGCTGCACCGTCTTGGTCTAAGAGCAAATCACCACTGTCTTCCTGCACAAGGTTGTTTTGCCCGTCGGTTTTCATTCTTAGCCTTAGCTCACCTGTTGTTATGAAGTCAGCAGTGATTTGCACTGTGCTGTCAGGTGAAAACTGGATAGCTGCTGCCGTAATAATTCCTTCAACGCGCCACCAGATTTCGTCATCGTTGCGAGCCGAAACGCCGCTAGGGTTGTATCCAGATTGTTTTAAGTAAAATCGCCCAATAAAATTACTTCCAACTTTTGTGCGATGCGCTAATTCGTATAGGTACATTGGCAATTCTTGCGAGGTGTTGCCGGTGTATTCCCAAAAAGCACTAATACGACCAGAGCCAGAAATTAAACTATTGACTCTAGTTCTATATTCATCGGACAATACTGTTGTATCGACTGTTTCACGTTCGGTGTTAATTTCAAAACTGTTTACTTGCGCTAAAAGACGCGGCGCAGCGGATTCAACAATCACTTTAATAGGGATTGCATTGCTTGGAGCCGCCAAAGCAACTGCATTGGCTGTGCCCCCATTAACCGCATGAGCAAAACTGTTGTAAAGCCTTATGCCGTCTAGCTCGTCAACATGAATAAACTTTTTTACGCTTATATTTGTATAACCTGGAAAGATACTAAGAGCACTGTTGTTAGTAGTATAAATTACAATTTGGTCGCCAGTAATTAGCTGCCCATGCTCAAAATCAAAACTAAATCGTTTTTCGGGTGCGTTTACATCGGCAGCGTCGATTACCGATTCCAACGTGCCGCCGTTGAAGACACGCCTCAGCTCAATTTCGCCAAACGTCCCAAGGTAAACCGTCATGTAATTGTTACGGTAGACAAAACACCAGTGCCCTGAAACGCAATTTCAGCCCTGATAATATCGCCTGTTGCCGCACCAATAGATGCGCTCGTGATATAGGCGTTTAATTTAATATCGTTATTATCCGTTCCATCAACCCAACGAAATGTCAACGCTACGGTGTCACTGCTGCTAATGCCGTCACTACCAGTTTTGTAAAGCTTATTTAAAACGCTTGTAGTGTTAAAAGTGCCGTTATTCTCTTTGTAGTACAACAACGTTGCACTACCGCTGTAACCCACCACTCCAGGGACATACACACGGATGTGCTCGCTTAACGTTGTCGTTTCAAGCGTTTCCAGATTTGATGACAGAGAAAAATTAACGACTTTGGCAAGCGTCGTCCCGTCAACTTGCATTACGCCATCTCTGCCGGTATAGACCTTTGACATCAGATCACGCCAATCAGATTCACTGTAACAGTGCTAATGCCAGCTCGCACCTGAGTAACCGACGGCGGCCCTTCGTATCTGTACGCATTCCCATGGCTTCCCGCTCCAATCGCATCAATATTGCCTTCCCAGCCACGTTTGGCAACGGTAATCCCAAACGTTGTAAACGTGCCCTTCATCTCGTCGTAGTGGTCAAGAAACAACTCAGCGTTTGCGTCAGTGATGTTCGCATAACTCAATGACAGCTTCATATTGGTGCGGTTGCTGCCGTACAGAATCCGCGTCTCAGCGCCGTTTTGCGACTTAAACGTTTTGATCGGGTAGTCCCCCGAATCAAAAGACCGGCTGGTTGGAACAAGTGCTGGGAAGTCCATTAGTCGCTTAAGTTTTCGTCGGGGCTAATGTTAAATTGCCCGCTCTGCATCATGTGCGCGAGCTTGCTGCTTCCATCATCGTTGCAAGGATGCTCTGATGCAACGATGTCCACAGTGCCTTCTTGCGAAAACGTTAGTTGCTCCACAACATAAACGTTCTGGGACACCTCAGTATTAACCAGCGTAAACACTGAAGAATGAAATGCTGCGTCTTGAACAATTCCGTTGCTTACTCCCATAAGCCCAGATTGCACGTCTTCTGAATTGGTTTTGTAATAAGAAACGTTGTACTGGCCATCGCTCAGCGGAGAAACGCTGGTGACTACTCCTGTTGAGCTAACCGTTCCATTGTTTGCAGGGCTGTATGGACTGGATTCTGTGGAAACTTTAATGAACGACCCAGCCTGGATATCGAGGCCGTGAACAGTTGTCGAGAAGCTAATGGTATGCGTAACGAGCTGACGCAAGGCTAGAAAATATTTGCCAACTTTTATCGCATGTTCTTTTGACGTGCAGAATTGCGTAAGATTAAATTGCTCATGCGGTAATCTTTCAATGTTTGGGGATGTCAGCAACGCGTCATAATCTTGCGTACGTTTAGCTTTTACTTCTACAACCTTTTCTTCTGGAAGCTTATTTTTAGTTTCTTGCCTGTACCGGACATTTGCTTTAAACGGTCTACGCTCTTCTGAACTTAAGTATTCAATCTTTAACGAGTCTTCAAGAATGTTTCCAGCCGTAAAGAACTGACTGATTTTAAGAGAGCCAAGCTTAAGATTACCACTAGTTGGGTGATGCGGAATAGCAGGCAGCAAAGCAAACTTGCCATTGGTCAAGACAAAGTTGCATAAGAAGTTTGGCGCCATGTCCATTACAAACTGACGCAAGTTAACGTTTTCGCCAATAACGCCATTAAAAAACAATTTCTGCTTTCGTAAGAACTTGGAAGTTTCTTTTAACTTGTCTTTTTCAATCAAGGTTGGATTTGCCTCCGTCATTCCCGTCAGCCCTCCCGCACCACCCATCTGATCGGTAAATAAGTAAAACACAAGGTCTGTCAGTAGATTGCTTGGGCCTTTTGACTGACCGTTTGGTTCGTAAGTATTTAGATCTGCGTGCAATCTTTCTACGTGGACCCCTCTACCAATCCAAGTTCGTAATTGGTCTAGCTGCGTAAAATTACGACTGGCCTTTAGCGAAAGACCGGCCATCGTTAAATCGTTGTACGAAGGGCTTGGGTCGTTAGGCAGTATTTCGTTCACGTAAACAACTTCATGCTCTGGCTCGCTTTCGTTTGATTTTTTGACAAGGCTTCTATAAAAACTAACATCTGCGTACTGGCTTTGGTCTTCAAAGAAGACCTCCGCTTTTATGGTGGTTGACCCAGCAGATTCTTCTCGTTGAGCTATTTGAAATCTAAACCCAGAAAGACTATAGACAGTTTGGAAGGGATTATCGTTTGTAATACTCAAAATTGCACCAAATCTATCGTTAATTTCCCAGTTAGAGGTCGTGCTATTTCCCTCGACTATATCAATACTTGGATCAGTCCAGGCTTTCCTTTCGCCTGACCAATGGTTGCTTGGAAGTTGCTTGACTTCAGATCTATAGCGGAGACGAATGCTCTTGTTGCCTTCGGTATAGGTTCGCGAAACTCTTTTGACCGTTCCAACAGGCAAACTATCTGCAAAATGATTGTCAAGAGCAAACAATTGATAGTAAAAACCGTTTGTCCTTCCTGGTATAACCTCAACTGTTCTTATAGATGTCACTCTATAGGCTTGCCCAGAGTAACGAAGATTACGTTCATTATTTGGAGTTCGATCGTGTTTGAAAGGATTGCTATTTTGATAAGGATTGCTATCACCCCCTGGGACGTTTGTTCCGCCTATACCGCGTTTTATTCTTAATTTGTCGCCGCCATTGCCATCAGAGTAATTGCCTGAACTGGCCAGCACTTCAATGCCTGTAGGAGCCCAAACAGTGTCTTGCTGATTATACACTTTTGCAAAATGTCCGCTAGACAATTGTCTTTTTTCTAAAGTCCAACGCACTATGACAAAGTTCAAATCGTTATTAGCATTTAAAAATTCTTTCGTGACAACCGTGATCGTTTGATTTACTCCAACAGAACTGTCGTCAGGATTACCAGCAATTTCGTATGTCATCGCTCCTGTTCGACCAAGTGTTGCATTGCTTTCGTTTGAAAAATTCTCTACAAACTCGACTGAATCAATTTGATTTTCAGTGCCCGCACTGTCTGCAGGAAGAACATTCCGCACTTCAACTACAGACGGGGCGCCCAATCCTGGAGCAGTAAAATTAAATCTAGGCTTTCTTGTAAATTCTTTATTGGCCCGTATCGCTGATCTTTCTACTACCGACCCAGCGGCAATAACATTAAACACGCCATCAATACTTCCTACGCTGACTGGCTCGTTAACCAAAGATGTTTCGGAGTCGTTGTTTGGAATAGTTGCTGAAAGTTTTATAAATTTAGCATCATCTGGGAGCGCCCTTAACTCAGAGCCGGGTATAGGCACAATTTTAAATTCAAATTCCTTTGGCCCTAGACCTCTCGGGCTTTCAATCCTAATGAAGTTGTACTGAGCTACAGGTCTTTGGCCTACAACCACAAATCGCAACTGGAAAGCTCTAAAATTACGCGAATTGCCGCTTGCATTAGGCCCTGCCTCTCTAATAAAAATTCTAAAACACGAAGACCTTGCAATTGTTGCTGTAATCGTTCCGGTGGTCACCGTTACATTGCCCTCATCGTATTCATTAATTTCGTCTGACGATGGCAACCCAGGGAAAGAACATAGCCCTTGTAAATTTTGATATACCATGCTTTTGATCCCTAGCTCTGTTACAACTGCTGGGCGATTATTACGTACGGTTGCTGTTGCAATCTGGGTTAAAGGAAAGAACCCCGCTCCAACACCACCACGATCGTCAAGATAAACAGCTGGGTTGACAACCCTTTCCGAGTTTACTATGCCTATTTTGTTTTCTAATGATTCACTTGTATCAATACACCTAAGTGTAATTTTTTGATCATCGTTTTCTTTACTCTCTGGATTAAATTCAATAAGCAACCTGTTGATAACTTTCCACAGGGTATTGCCTATGGCAAATATTTCGCCTTTTTGCATTGCCGTGTCAGCGGCAATCTGTTCAGCCAAAACTGTTGAATTAATGTCATCTACTCTTTCGCCTAGTTGATCACTTCTTGATGCGTAAGCATTTGCATCTATCTTGCTATTAGATATTCGAAAGATTATTGAGTCATTTACCTCAACATCGACGATTTTAGTCAATTCAGCGCCACTGGTTATTGTGTTAACTCCGCCACGAATATGACGGACCACTCCCATGCGTGGGCTGTACTGACGGCCTTCGCCTTCATGCTTTTGTTTTCGTACGATTTTTGTGTAATCTGGGTCGCTTTCTGCGGTTGTCCCAGGATCTACGCCCTTTGAAGGGTCTCCGTCTCTACCTAAATTTAAATCGCCAATAACTTTTATGCGTTTAATTATATTAACTCTTTGTTTTTTGTCGTTTATCTTATCCCTGGGAACAGTAATTACTTGATAGTTCAATCTGTAGCCTGTTCCATTAACGATCGCTCCATATATGCCAAACTGCGCGTTGTTAACCGGTGAAAACGCATGGCAAAAAGCTTTTGGGTCGTTTTCTTCTGCACCACTAGGACATACAAAAACTTCGTCGTTTGGGCCAAAACTTAAGTTGCCTACACCTTTGTCTCCTTCTTGAAAATGCTTTTTACGGACAAAGCCGCCTTGTTCTTCGGTGTAACCTCGCTTCCAATAGAAAGCAAACAAATCGCTATAAATAACGTCTAAAGCGTTGTTGCCTAAAAAGATGCCCTCTAACGAGGGTGGGGCGATGCCATCGTTGGCGCTTTTAGTTCTGATGCCTTGTTCGCCCACAACAAACAAAAGATTGGCTTGTTGTTGTGTGCCATGGCTAAACATCCGAGACCACACCAAGCGTGGCTCGATCAACATGCCCCCAACTTTTTCTCTTTCGTTGTATAGGCCAAAGATGATGGGTATTGGTGATGCGTAGTCCGCTAGCTCGTTTAATGTTTCAAATCCTCTAGACGGAGTGAAACGGCTAGCCCCTGTGATGCTTTCTAAATCAAGCCTGCCTGACTTGGGAGCCGAAGGCATCTTGGGCTTTGGCGTAAGCAGGTATGCAACGCCGGTCAAGACTAAGCTGATTGCAAGGTTAACAAGAATCGCTGTTGATACTGGCTCGCCTGTGTTTACTATTTCAGGAATATGCTCATACTCTGCAGGTCTTAATCGACCACGCCGCCTAACTTCAGCCGCAAAAAGTTGATACTCTTCTTCTGTAATCCCAATCGTCTTGATTAATTCTCTTTCGTACGGAAGCAGTGGTACGTCGTAAACAGACGGGCCGAAGACCATTGCACTTTTTCCATTCTGCGATTGACGTACAAGATTCCCGTCTGCCATGTGACTGCAAATGCCCAGGATTGCTGTGGTAACAGCAGAATATCGCCATCATACTCAGGCTTCTTGATCCGAAAACCCCAGTTCAGCAAATCACGCGATACTTCCCACTTGCTCGCTTCGTACCAGGACTGCTTAAACGGTGGTCCTTTAACTCCGACTCGTTGCCAAACCTCGTAACACAAGTGAATGCAGTCAATATGACCATCGCTGCCGTCAGCGCCTAGCCGATACGGCATTCCGATGAAATCAGCGCAGCCGGACATTATTGCTAATTGGCAAGTTGCCCACAACCCGATTTGTCAAAGAACGCCTTGGTACGTCCGTTCCAACAGCATCCAGCACTGAACTCAGTTCCAGGTTTAAAGACGTGTTGTCCCACTGCCCGCCTGTCACTTGACCTGTGTAGGTGTGAACAATTTTGTTTGCCGTCGACAAACCTGTATCAGGGTCAGGATCTTCAATAATCAACACGTCAATTTCCATGACCCAGGTGCCTTCAATTGCACTAACGCCCCAGTTACGCGCCAGGCTGTTATTTGGGAAAATTAGCGTTGCTTCTAGGCCGTCACCTGTGCGGTTAACAGTGACACCAGAAAAGCCGAACGGGACAAAGGTGTAGCCAGAGCCAGAGTGCGTGATCTCTTTGCCGATAAAAAAGTTTTGAAAGCGGTAAAGCTCTGTTATCTGAGGCTTTATTCGTAGCGCATGGCCAAAAGCAAAACTTGTCATAAGCCAATCCTCTTGCGGGTGCTACCGCTCATTTGTAATCGTTTTAGCGTGTTCTGTTCACCGCGTTGTGCGCCTTGTGCTGCTGCACTTTGCATCCCAGACTGAAACTGATCAGCAGTTACATAATTAACGCTGTTGATACGTTCCACGGTGTAGCGAACGTCGATTGGTGCGGCAACTGCAACGCCACCGTCGCCTGATGCAGACGATCCACCATCAGAAGGAATAACACCACCGCCGCGTGAACCGCGCGAATAACGCGACATGCTTTCACGCATCTTGGATGCCGGGATGACGTACTCAGGCTCGCCACCTTCACCGATTAATGCGTTAGTTGGGCCGGTAACATACGCGCCTTCTGCCGCCGTAAGTCGAGGGCTATCTGGCATTGTGATCGGTGGTTGTGTTGGAGCCACGCCGCTGCCACCAGGCCCACCAAGCGCCTTAAGGATGGTTTGATACAAGATCATTGCTAACTGCTGAGCAATAATCTTTTTCGCCATTGCTAAGAAATCAGACGCAATAGATTTCAACATGTCTGCTAATGCTTCCTGCCCAGTCTTGGCACCGGTGACAACATCACCAAAAGCATTGGCAAATGCGTTACCCATTGATGTAGCAGCAAATGCAACTTGGTTTTGTGTCTCTAAAAGCTTTTCAAGCTGCTGCTGCATCTGAAAACCAGGGTCGGCTTCAAGTCGACGTTTTGCAGCTTCTTCTTGCCGCTTGGTCTCTTCTGCTGCTTTTTTATTTGCTTCGTCCGTAAGCTTTTGCTGTTCTTCGCGCCGATCTAAAATATCTTGCTCAAAACCAGCCGCCGCTTCTAATAATGCTATTTCTTCTTCACGCGGCAATAAGCTAGCTTCTGCAATTTTTTGCTTTTCAATTTGAAAATTAAGAACAATTCGTTCTGATTCAGTTAAAGCATCTGATTGACCAAGCAAACGCTTGTTTAAGTCAAACAACTCTTGCGACATATCAACACGCTCTTTTGCTGCAGCGCCACCCCCTGGGGTTTTAGCCACCTTAAAAGCATCTTCAAGCTGCAGTCGTCTTTGAAATCTTGCAATTGCTTCCGGGTCTAAAGCCGCACCTTGCTCTGGCCTTAAATCTTGAGATGTCCCCGGCAATCCACCTTGCGCATTTAATAGTCCTCTCAAAGTAATAATTTTTTCATACATCTGCAAAGTTGCAGACAGGCCTGGAATACCAAGCTTTAACAATTCAGTTGTATTTTGTATTGACTGCCCCACCAAATCCAATCCACCTGTGACAGGGGCTAACAACTGGCTAAGCGTATTAAAAGATTTATTCCACTCGTTTAATTCACTGGTCGCTGACTTAAATAACTCAGTTAAAGTATTGGTAGCTGCAATAGCCGGTCCTAGTGAAATTTGGCCTACAACTTCGTTGAAGTCCCGTATAGATTCGCTCAGAGTATCTTGCGCGCCAGCAAGACCTACTGCAGCCGCGCGGGCGTTCCCTTTATATTGTTCTTCAACTAAATTAAGAATGTAATTTTGGGCCTCAAGTGTTTTATTTGATTCAACCAAGCCTTTAACAATATCTTTTTGGACTTGAGTAAAAGTTGTGCCACTTCGGCTTAAAGCTGACATCCCTTCGACAGGGTTCTCAAGAGCTTTTGCAAGCTGCAGCAAAGAGCTGTTTACATCTTGTTTTGTCGTTGCAGCCATGTCGGCCGCTGCAGTCGCTACCCGCTCAAAAGAATCTTGACCAATAGCTCTAAACGATGTCAACAAGGCAAAGCCTTGCGTAAAGTCTTCTTGGTTAAATAAAGTTTGATCCCCAAGGTCAGACGCTACTTTTTGGAGTTTTTGAAGATCGCCAGTCGCTGCTCCAATTTTTTTTAATCCAGCAGCCAGCAAATTTGCGTCTGCTTGCCTGTCTGCAAAAACCGAAAGGCTTCTGTTTAAAATAGTAACCGCACCCGTCAACGCCACGACTGGACCCAAAACACTTCTAAAAGCAATTCCAAATCTTTGAACGTTGGCAGTTGCTGAAGCTGTCCTCCGTTTAGTGTTGTCAAAAGTTGTATTTAGCTTTTTCGCCTCTTTGTCGGTACGCCTTAATTCTTTTATCGCGCCAGTAGCCGTAACCTTTAATTCGACGTTTGATACTGCCACGCCTGATCCAGTGCTGGCCCTATCCTACCGCCGTCTTGTTTTTGCGCGATCCATTGCCTGCTGTTCCCGTTCACCCTTTAATTCGTAGTACGCAGCGAAATGCACAAGCTCCGCATCGGTTAGTTCCGTGCGAAGCCTGCTAAGCGTCATTCCCAATTCGCAGCACAAGAAAAACTCAAAATTGAGCCAACTGTCCTGCTTTAGTCGTTTTTTGCTTCTTCAAGGTCAGCCTCTTCGCCAAGGCCAAACAAGAACAGCTCAAGCTCGTTCAATACAGACTCAGGCAACTGTCGTTGCAGCTTTGGAGCATCAGCAGAAGCAAAAGCTTTTGAGCCATCCTCAAGCTCTGCCATCTGGCACAGCATCTGCGTGCTGATGTCTAATGCTTCTTCAGTACCGGAAAGACTTTGTGCTTTTTTGCGGTCAGCGCGTGTGATCGGTTTAAAAAACAGATCAACAATCTTTTTGCCTTCAGCGTTTTTTAACTCAAACTTGCGACGCTGGTTAAGGTCAAACGCCCCAACCAGCAGATCGACGGTGCGATTTTCAGCCATTAAATAAAAGCTTGCGCTTAAATCATAGCCTTAGATCACTGCAAGTTCAAAGTGACTGCGCCGCTAGTGATAAAGCTGCAAGAGACAACGACTAGTTCACCAACAGTTGAAGTGATCTCCATGTCGGTGATGATGCCATCAAACTTGGCTGAATCGGTGTCAGCACTTGTGCCGGTGGTGAACAACTCAAAACTTGCGTCGGCTGTGTCAGCAGTCGTAACCACATCCTCAAGGAAAGCCGCTTGGCCTGTTGCGTCTGGGTCGTAAACCAGTTCAACAGTGCCAGATCCTGAAATCAGGCTGCCAACAAAGCTGCGGAAAGTATCGCCTTGTTTTGTAGTATCAATTGTTTCTTTCGTAGTGGTTAAGCTCCAGCTACGAGTGCCAACAATTGTTGCGTTAGATGAGCCTGCAGCGTCGAACTGGACTGCTCCTTGTTCGCCTCGGATTGTTGCCATGGTCAGAGTTCCTCGATGGAGTCAAAGGTCACACGGACCTGGGTTTGGAAGTAGCCCTCGGGTGCTGCTGAAAGCAACGCCTCTGGACCTGTTGCAGCGTCGAAGAAAATCCCCGACACGATGACCCTATTGTAAAGGTCTCGAATCC
>Ga0209337_1003353_pt1 | contig 11318 bp, 6 predicted proteins | sample LinPmetageLP53_FD_184044 | JGI IMG/M metagenome (GOLD analysis project Ga0209337, IMG submission 184044) | Marine viral communities from the Pacific Ocean - LP-53 (SPAdes) (version 2) | ecosystem: Environmental > Aquatic > Marine > Oceanic | place: Pacific Ocean | collected 2010-02-08 | reverse complement strand
AAACAAGAAAGTAAATATGGACAACTACTTGAATCTGGCGATCATCTTATAAGAAATAAGATAAAGTCGTTAACTAAGATTAAGAGCATAAAAATATTTAGGTATAGAGTCGAGCCAAATAAATCCTCTAATCATATCGGCTCAACTGTTGTTGGTGGCATCTACAGCCAAAGACCCTATGATACTTCGCAAGAGGCACCGACACTAATTGTCCAGTCTTCCGATTTGGTTGCCGGTTCCTTAAAACCGGCAACCAAAGAAAAGCCAGTATCAGCTACAGTTGCTTCAACTGGAGAGTCTACCTTGGTGGGCTCCATAATGGAAACAAATATTTCTAATGCGGAAAATGTGCGCAATTTTGCAGTCACTGATTATTCATATGATGCAATTACTGATGGATATTATCAATATTCTGTGGAAATAGAAGTAGAAGATGGAACGGTTGCCTATCTCAAAGAATTACTCGCCGGACTACAATCTTCAGTTACACAGTTTTCAAGATATCACGATTTAAGCTATTCTCCAAAATTTTATGATGCTAATTCAAAAGAATTTAAGAGTGCGTTTTTACAAAATTATATGCCGTATGCGGCAGCTTCTGGCGTCAATGGCGTACTAGACTTCTCGTCTAGTCCTTGGGTCGAGCCAATAGCTAAGCTAGTCGAGGTTCTTAGGGTTTTAACCAGCGAAATTACTACGAAAGACACATTCCAGAGCCTATACAAGATAGCTAATCCGATCACCGGCACCCCAGAGGGCATCTTAGCGACCTTGGGCTTGCTAAAAGAATTGGAGTATGTTTTTGAATCCGTCCTAGGAAGCTCCGCCCAGAATGACCTGACGTTAAAGGCTGGTATATCAGGTACAAGTCGCAGTACAATCATGTCTGCAACCAACTTATTCTCTCACATTTTTGATGCCGATGTGCCAAACCTATATGGCTTGAGCTTTATTGATATGGTAGATAGAAATAATTATGCAGGTCTAAAGGCAATATCCGTTGGTGATTATGCTAATCGTCTGATCTATGAAAACCAAAAATATCTTTCTGGGCTAGGCGCAACAGAGCCCATACCGTATGTGACTGACGCCCCACTCTCAACCGTCCCAGCTTCAATATCTGAATACATTGGAGATTTTACAACATATGCGCCAGCATATTTAACACCGATGAGTGTTATCAATGGCAATGGCTCTGCTTGGGATTCGCAAACTACGACAAGATCTAAAACTAATGATTTTTCAATTAGATTGTTGGGGTCCATAAACAGGGGTCAAGCGGGCGAGACGCGTAACGCCATGTCCAGTGATATAGAAAAAGTTGATTTCTTAGGGGGCTTAGGTATTTCCGTTATGTCCCCGGAGGTGTCACAGACGATAGACGCGTCAGAATTTATTACCGCAGAAACAACCGAAGCCTTAAGTTATCTGGGAGAAGAAAGTCTTTTTGTAAAAGATTCAGTAGAGTTTAGCAATAAGTTAGCTTCTGTTCCGATGCACGGCGTAAACGAAGTGGTAAACATTTTTTCTTCGGACATAAACTTTAATAGTTCTCAAGCATACGGACTAGACAACGATCTGACCGCCCTTGAGAGCCAAGAGACATCCCAGCTAAGCATTAGTAACTTTTCCCCGACCCCTCTTGATTCGACTGTTGGAGATATACTAGACACATATGTGATTCCGTTTGCTGTGGGCGAGAGGGAGTCGCCTGTCATTTATAATGTCTCTGCTATACAAAAAATACCAAATCAAATCAAATCTGTTTTTTATAGTGGTCAGTCAGGATTCAAATATGATTTCTTTAATTATGAATACGACTTTATTCGCAGCCCAGATACTGCAAATTCATTTATTTGGAATTACCAAGTAATCGCTAAGGTAGAATATTTAAGTGGGTATGAGATATCAAACGAAGGTGCCGTACAAGTTTCATCGCCTTCATGGAGCATTCTTGACAAAACCACGTTCGAGTCACTGCAAGCAGGCGGCATTCATTCTCTTTTGTGCCGCCTCGTAAAATATTATGATTCAAACTTTAAAATTGGTCTTTCTAAATTTGCAGATATACCATATTATCAAGATTACTTTGTTATAGCAAAAAATGAGCAGGTTGCAGCTTCTAAGACCGTTCCTCCTTTTAATGCCGGGGTAACTCTTCAGCAAGCTGTATATAACAAGTTAAGAAATTTGGGCGCACAATACACAACTGTTCTTATGAATATCCCCTCCTCGACCTACCTTTCTACAAATAGGGCGGATCAAAAAAGACCAAAAAATTCAGGAGATGCCGGTTATTATGATGCCACCCGCGATAACAAAACAAATGCAGTCGTGCAGATAGTTGATGCAACCGATTGCACTCTATACGAGATACCAGAAATCGTAATGCCGGAGCCTCCTGCCACCGAAGATCGGTATGTCTATGGCTGCACAGACCCAGAAGCTTTAAACTATAATAGGTCAGCTACTGCCAATGATGGGACTTGTGAATATGCTCCTGATCCGGTTTATGGCTGCACTGACCCCACTGCTACAAACTATAACCCTAGTGCGACTGCCACAGATCAATCATGTGTATACCCCAGTGAACCTGAAGAAGCGAAGGGTGATAACGACAATCAGGAAAATGTCTATGGTTGCACAGACCCAGAAGCTTTAAACTACAATCCCATGGCATCAGTTCCTGATGGCTCGTGTGAATATGCACCTGAGCCAATTCATGGATGTACTGATCCTACTGCTAAAAATTACAATCCTAATGCAGAAGTCAATGATGGGACCTGTATGTACACCGAAGCTGTAACAGTTACAGATGGGAATGGTGAGGATGAAACTTTCGAAGAGATCACAACAAGCGACAACGGAGCAGAAGATGATGTGAACAGCGACATCGATGGCGGCGACAGCTTCGACGACGACGGCAATGATGACACTGCCAGCCCAGATGACACCGATGACAATAGTGATAACGATAATGGCAAGGACGACGACACCGACGACGACGGAATAAAGGATGAAGACCAGTGGACAGAAGAAGTTAAAAAAGACGCCAATGATACCAACGAAGACAGCACTGGGGACGAAAGCTCTGTTGGAGAAATTGAAACGGTCTTGGAAATTGTAGTTGAAGGCGGCGTCGATGAAAACTTTTCCACGCTAATTGATGACTACGCCATGGACCTAGATGAATCAAATGATGTAGATGCAAATGATCCTTACGTCGATGGCGACGGCAACGATGACAATGGCAACGGCAACGGCTCAACAGCCCCCGCCGCCGCCGCCGCCGCAGGCGCGACCGCTGGTGGGATCGGCGCTGGCGTCACCCGACCGAGCGTCGGTGGTTCTGGTGGGAGCGCATATTAAATAATGTTAAACTTAAAAATTGGCAGTGACAAAAATGGGAACGACTAAAAAAAGTACATACATTCATAAAAGTATAGTTTGCTATAAGGATCAACCGAATAGCTCTGTAACTGATACTTTTCGTAGATATTTTGGAAAATATTGGGTCTTAGACAATGATTCTGGGGCAGAGTATGGCTCAGAAGAAGTTAATAATGCCGCCCTCTATGAAGGGGGGCTGAATGTATTTTTTGGCTCCACTACAGAATTTAGTTTTCCTAATTCTCCTTTTTACGGAAAAAAACAAGAGGTGTATATAAGACCAGAGGGTGAAAGATATTCGGGTTCACATCAAGCATTTCAGATGAGCGTGGGAGCCTTGGTTCCCTCGGGCGGTCCATCAAACCAAGGAAGATTTATTGATTTCTCTTTTGTATGTCATAAGCCCATTAACAAGAAGCAGGCAGAAGGTCTTGGTGAAATCTCTGGACTAGGGTATTTTAATATAGATTTTGAATATAATTTTTATGTGGCAGATTTTGAAAGCTCTCTTGAGACTATCCCCGAGCATTTACTGCCCAATATCTACGCATTTATTTCTGATCAAATTGACGGCTCCTCTAAAAACATGTCAAAACTTCTGACTTTAGGAAACAAGTTAAATAAAAGTCAAGCTGTTTTACAAAGTTCGACGACAAGGCAAGACGAGCAAAAACTCAACTGGAGAGGGATACGTTCTGTTTCTTATTACTTGAAATATATGAAGGCTTATAGGCAATTGAGCGAGACATATATAACAAATTTTAAAGAACTATATAGAAACTTTATTTTTCCATTTGAGAATCTCGGACTTGTATCAGACACTTCTATGAAGTCACAATTCCCGATGTATACAGAAGTCGAGTTTTCAACTGATCGGACAACTACGGTTGGTCAGATTTTAGAAGATGCAAATCTTAGCACTTCATTATTAAGGCATGTTGCGGCGGGTAGCTATGCTAAGCAACTATATTCCACAAGATACTTGGGACTTAAAAACTTACAAATTATTTCGGCAACAGAAGATATGTCTAATGGTAATGCAAACGGCGTTAACCTCGAATCAAAAAAATACGAAACCATTGACTTGTTAGTGTGGTGGAGAAACTATTTAAGCGGCAACATGCCAAAGACTGTTTTTAAAAAACAAACTATTATTGGACCAAATTCTCAATCAGTCTATGTTAGCTCGGGGGTGGACAATAACGATCTTTCTCAGGCAATACAGTGTTTAATCTTTTCTGGCAAAATGAAAGAGGTTGTAAAATCTAATTTACGTTCGTATGAGGATATCTGGAATGGCAAGTCATGTGATTCTGAAACAACACTTTACTGTGTAGAGAAGTCAGGTCGAAGCGGAGAGGTCATACAAAAGTATTGGTTCCCTAATTCAAACAACATAGATATTATCAAGTTTGTGGATACTCAGGTAAAATACGGGGAGAAATACACATATAGTGTTTTTGCATACCAAGTGGTTTTTGCGGAAGAATATTCATATGGTCCAATAAATCTTGAACCCCCGGCTCCATATGTTACTGTTTATGAGCCATGCCCCGAGTTTCCATATCCTGCACTAAATGGCTTGTCTTGTATACCCGGCTCGGCAGGCGGAGATTTGCCAACACAGGAAATAGTGGATTGTATACAGCAGGACGCAGAAGCGTTAAAGCAGGTAGTGTACCCGAGCCTAGAGGTAAACACCAGTGACCCATATGAAATGATGGAAGAAACAGTCAAAGCTTATGTGGCTGTGAATAAGGTTTCAGCCTTATCTTCTGGCGTGTACGTTGGGGTTTTGCTAACATTTATTGCAGACGCATATGATACTACGCTTGAAAAACTGATGACTAGTATGGGAACGGTCATAGACAATTATCTTCAAGGAGAGGTTACTTATCCCGATTTAAATCCACAGCCTGAAATCGTGGTTGAGTATAACGAATCAGAGTTTTCCGCAAGGACAATTGTAACCACAGTACCTATATTAAAAATGGTTAAAATTCCGTACTTTACAAGAAGTGGCTACATTCTAGATGACCCTCCTGTTTTTCCCGATGTTAACATTGTACCTTACAGGGCTCAAAACGATAAGCTGTTGATCTGGCTCAATAGTAATATTGGCGAATATGATTTGTTTCCAATAGCTTTGAACGCTGAAGAGGAGCAGATGATAGCAACTTACAGAGAGAAAAATTCTTTAAGTCCGTCTGATCCAATTAGGTACAAATCGGATGATCCTGTTAGAGAATTCCAAATTTTTAGAATCACTGAAAAACCAGAAAGTTATTTAGATTTTACAAGTAACCAAAGAGCACAGATAGAGACCTTTGGGATCACAAATGATTATTCTCAATTTAAATCTTCTTCGGGATCCTATGTTGACAGTGTGACTGCAAATACAAAGTATTACTATATGTTTAGATCCGTCGATGTACATGGGCAGATATCTTACCCATCGCCAGTTTTTGAAGTGGAATTGGTCGATAATGACGGCGCAGTTTACCCAATTATTAAGATTATACCAGTTGAGCAAGCAGAAAAACCATCTCAGGCTACAAAAGAAGCCAGAAGATATATGCACATTGTGCCACGCGTGACACAAGGTATTTTTAACGAACAAGCATCTGGCTTGGGACCCGAATCTTCCAGTGCCAACAGCGCAAAATCATATAGCTTGGGGGTCGAAGAAGAAAGTTTGTGGGGCAAAAAGTTTAAAATTCGATTTATTTCAAAGTCAACAGGAAGAAAAATTGATCTAAATGTTACTTATAGTACAAAGCATGTTGTAACATCAACGGAGAGCGCAATCAAGTCAGGAGAGATTCCCTCTTGAATATGATGGCTTTAAACTTAACAAGATACTATTTATTATATGATAACATATAAGAGGAACCACTATGGCATTCTTAGATAATTCGGGCGACATCATTTTAGATGCCGTCCTCACAGATACCGGCAGAATGAGATTAGCGAGGGGAGACGGAAGCTTTAAGATATCAAAGTTTGCATTTGCAGATGATGAGATTGATTACGGCAACTATGATAAGGGGCACGCAAGCGGGTCGGCTTATTATGATCTACAGATTTTACAGACCCCTGTTCTAGAGGCATTTACTAATAATACCTCGTCAATGAAAAATAAACTTCTCTCTATATCGAGAACTAATCTATTATATTTGCCGGTTTTAGAGTTGAACGAGGTGTATGACGGCTCTACAACAATGCATGGAGACGATTATTTCTTAGTCGCCGTGGACGAAGATACGCAGACACAACTTCAAACAGATAGCATTGCAGGTCGAATCTTTGGGGCAACCCCCGGCTCTGGTGCTGGCTATGTTCGAGTTGATCAAGGTCTTGACACTTCTGATATTTCCCCATCTAACCTTTTGGACGCTGATCTAACCGAGACCCAGTATATTGTCGAATTAGATAACAGGTTTGCAAGCTTGATTGATACAGCCGGAACTCAAATGGCATCTGTATCTTTTATTGACGATGATCAAATCGCAAGTTATTATATGTCCCTTGGGACTGATAACCTGTTTGTCAAAAATAATGAAGAGACTGCTACAATAGGAACACAGGTCATTTCTGGTCCTCGGGGAACATACTTACAATTTTCATTCCAAGCGTCTATTGATCTTAACTCCAGCACTTTTCTGTTTACACAACTAGGGTCCACAGTAACGTATGGATCTACATCATATTACTACCTTGATTCGGTAGTTCGAGTCACAGGTGCGACAACAGGATATAAGATCGATATTCCTGTTCGTTTTGCCAAGAAAGTATAAGGATTAAATAATGGCTACAATATTCAAGAGTTTCCTAAATAACGATGTTGCAGTAACACGCACACTTCTTCACGAAGCGATACCCTTAACAGGTACGATTGCGTCTGGAACATATACCGCTGATGCAAATATCAAAAACTATGCTCACGGCATGTTTCAGAGTGTTTACGACTATCCTTACCTAAGTTCTTCGGCTAACCATATTTTTGATGTTACTGTCGGATTTTCAGCAAATTCTAATTTGTCTGGAACGACGCACAACTCAGAAGCGCAACAAGCAAAGAAAATTAACCTCTATACCCAAATGGCTCAGATTTTAGTAGGTCACGATGAGACAGGGACAGTCAGAGATTTCGATCAAGATGGCGACTTATCAGGCGGCATAAAAATAAAAGAAGCAGTGTTTATAAACTTTGCTCGCCTTTTAGGTAAAGACGAACTCAAGAAGGGTTCTTTTAGTGCCACTTTCTTAACTGGCGGTACACCCGGTGTTCGCGCACCCGGCAACACCAACCATACGCAGCCAATTACAATTAACGATTCAGGCGCTGTAAATGACTACCGAGTTAACTCCCCCGCAGGCGAGTATGGAATTTTGTATTCTGCCACCGGCTCTCAAGTAGGATTGATTTACTATCAAGCAGGTATTGTTGTTCTGACTGGCGCTGTCTTTGGAGGCGATAGAAAAGAGTCTGGTCTTGGCGGAGGCTTCGGACCTCCGGCATCTGGAGCATATGGTCCGGCGATTAATACATCTGCGGCTGCATATGATATTAGTACAAACAGTTCAAGCTATGATGCTTACATGACAGGGGCAGCAGGCTCAATTTCTGGCGCTGCCGACGCAGTTAGAAACTGCCTTCAGTCAATGGCTTTCAATAACACAACAGAGTTGAATTCTACAATTTATTTCTGTCGCGCAAATCACAGCGAGTTTAACTATTCTTCTAACCCAAGTTACTTAGCTTCTAGCAAGTTGGTCGTTAAGAATAAGACAACAGATATGCCAGTTTCTTACATTACCTCTGTCGGTCTTTACTCCGCAGACAATGAGTTGTTGGCTGTTGCTAAACTTTCAGAACCTCTCAAGAAGACCCCCACTAATGAGTTGACATTGCGTGTACGCCTAGATTACTAAGGGGGTTTAGAGATGCCTCTTTATAAGTTTGAGGAAACCGACAAGTTTTTTAATGTTCTCAAGACTTATCCCAAAACAGAGTTTGTGGTTTACGATGGACAAATCTTTCTAAACAATAGATCCGAGCAGTCCGGTAGTTTTTACAAGTGGGTTAACAACGTGGCACCGGGAAGTGTGAGCCTCTACGAACTTAACGTTGACAGGATAGAAGAAGAGACTGGTCGATTTATCATACCAGATATCCCAGACAAGGGCGTTATCTATCCTTTTGTCACTAAACAAGGCTCTACGATTGCTCCTCGTACAATTAGCACAAGTCAGTATAATACCGATTTTTCTTATGGAGATATTTTAAGTTCCAGTTATCCTCTGTCAGCCTCTATCACAAGAGACTATTACATAGAAAACGCTACTCGTACAAACGTAGGAGCTTTAAAAAATACACTCAATCACTACAAGCCTTTAAGTGTACACTATTCATACACGTCAACACAGAGTGGATTAGAATGGGATAAGGCAACACAGCCCTTGAATTTAATCTCTATTCCTTCCATCTTCTATGGCTCCGAGATTAAGAAAGGCACCGTTAAGTTACAATTTTATATGTCTGGGACACTCGTGGGTGAGCTTCAAGACAAACACAAGAACGGCGAACTTATCCAAGTTAGCGGTAGCACTTTCGCTCAAGCAAACGGGAGTGGCTCAGTTGCAGGCACCGTTCTTTATAAGGAAGGCTTTATTGCTCTAACTGGTAGCTGGAAGATGACCGAGCTTGCTAGGGACTATATTAATGATGTAACTAACCCACAAACTGGCTCTTGGCTATTCTTTGGTGTCGGTGCGAATGACGGAAACCCTTCTGCTATTATACCTTCTTCTAGCTATGCTTTAAGCTTTCAAGGGACTCAGGAGGTTCCAACTTTGACAATGTTTGCGCACGCAAACAAGGGAGAGCTAAACTATTCAAATAACCCGACCTATATCGAGTGGGAGCAAAGTTCATCTATTGCAACGCCAACCACGGGGGCATACAGATATCATGAGAATGAACTAATAATCAGAAATATGGTAAGCTCTTCTTATGTGGAACCAACTGGAAGCTTTCAAAAAGAGACTTACATATCTAAAGTAGCTATATATGATAATGACAGAAACTTACTTGGCATTGCTAACATTGCAACTCCGGTCAAGAAGACAGAAGATCGTGAATTTACGTTCAAGTTAAAGGTAGATTTTTAAGATGAAGGACATGAAGCTCATAATGGAAGGCTGGAGGCATTTTTCGGAGAACCAAGAGGAAAACACGATTTTCTTATTCGAGAACAGTCTTCCTCGTAAAACAAGTTTTGATTTAATTACCGAAGAACGAAAGCTTGAGGAAGTTCTGGATCTTTGGGAAGTATCGTCGAACTATGAATATGAACAGTTGTTGACTGAGATAAAGGCTCTTGATAAAGCGAAAGAATTTGTTTCGGACATAAGCAACAAAGTTAACGATTTTATCCTCAAACTATCAATTCAGGCATTTACACTACTCCAAAAAGGGGCAAAAGCAGTCAAAAAAGTTATGTCGATCATCAAAAAGATATTAGGGGGGATCAACAAGTATTGCCAGAAGCTCCCTACGATATGCAAGATTGCCAAGTTCACAGCAGTCGTATTGATACTGTTTGCAATTTCTGCACTCTTCTTGTCAACCGACGCAAACGCAGCAATACAAATAGGCAAAGAGCCTCTAGATGATAGCACATATAATTATCTTCGTGGCTATCTGATGGACTTAATTCAGGACCCAGATATCCTTGATATGAAAAAGAAAGCGGGAATCGTCGATATAGTCGATCAACTAGACACACTCCAGAAGAGTCCAGATATTACGAAATATAATGATCTAGCGCCAGACTTAAAAAAGGCTCTTGATTTAGGCATTGAGCAACATGAGTTTATCGCGGATATGGTCGAAAAAGGTGACTTGACTATTGGGCAGGCGTCGAGGGTACAGGATTATATGGAGAAGCTGGGAGAATCAGCTTCAGCAACCATAGAGGTATTTGAGTGGGAATCACCAACCGGAAGCGGAGCCAAATACTCAATGGAGTTCAGCGCTGCAAAAGATCTTCCCAAGCACCCATATAGATAATAGCTTGACAAAGCAAAATAAACCAGTTATAGTATAGTATGATATTAGGATTAGACATATCCACAAGCATTACAGGCTGGACCATTACAAAATTTCAAGGCGACGTTGTTGAATACGGAGTTTGGGATACAAGAAAATATAAAGACTTCTTTGACAAAGCAGAGGCGGTAAAAAAAGGTGTTACAGAAATACACACAAAATACGGTGGAGAGATTAAACACGTTTATGTTGAACAGTCGCTACAATCGTTCCGTTCGGGTTTCTCATCTGCTAAGACTCTTTCAAGCTTGTCTCGTTTTAACGGAATTGTGTCGTGGCTTGTTTATGATCTATTTCAGATTAAACCAGAATACATCGCAGCGACAAGTGCTAGAAAGCTCTGTGGAATTAAAATTCCTAGAGGAGAAAAAGCCAAACAAGTTGTCTTAAAGTTTTTACTTGACAACCAGCCGGGTTTCGTGATAGAGTATACTCGTTACGGAAATCCAAAGCCAGAATCGTATGATATGGCTGATTCAATTATAATCGCAAAAGCGGGGGCTATATGCGAAGCGAAAAAGTTAGGATACTCAGAAACGTTCTAGGATCGTCTTACGACCGTGGTAACGAACTTCTTTTTAATTGTCCTTATTGTCGTCATCACAAACGTAAGTTTTCGGTGAACATCGAGAAGAGCTATTATAAGTGTTGGATCTGTGACAAGCGTGGGAGAAATGTTGGTCGCGTGATTCGTAGCTTTGGCTCCCTGACTCATTTCCGAGAGTGGCAAGATCTTGTTGGGAAGGTAGACCTAAGTGACTTTGATGACCTCTTCGGCACAAAGGTTGAAGAAGAAACAGAGACAATTTTAAAA
>Ga0209337_1003352_pt1 | contig 11319 bp, 12 predicted proteins | sample LinPmetageLP53_FD_184044 | JGI IMG/M metagenome (GOLD analysis project Ga0209337, IMG submission 184044) | Marine viral communities from the Pacific Ocean - LP-53 (SPAdes) (version 2) | ecosystem: Environmental > Aquatic > Marine > Oceanic | place: Pacific Ocean | collected 2010-02-08 | reverse complement strand
TCCCAATCGTGGTCTGAACCCTTAACACCTTTAACGCGAGTATTTGTAGTTGTCTTGAAAGTCAACTCCTGTCTGCATTTATCTTCTAAGGTCTTTAGAGGAATAGCGCAGTCGCGTCTTTGTTTACTAGTATCGACAGTTTTTCTGCCGATTCTTTTCTTGAGAAGGTTAGTTGCAATAGCGACGATTTCGATTCGTCTAAGATTGTTTAGGTCAACTGTGCCTTCGGTTTTAGGTTCTTCATAACCCGGCTCTTCCCACTTTTCAGTAGGTTTAACGATAACCAGGTTGAAGCCCTTCTCTTCTTGAAGTCTTTCAAGAATTTCTTTTCCGCTATGTCGCTTAACCAGTCGAAGCAGTTTTGTATTTGCTGCCTCGGTGAATTTTTCTTGAGCCTTATAGGACTCTTCGATGTATTGAGTACAGCTTTTAGAGTACTCTTGGTTAGCTTCACTCCATTTTTGCATGGGTATAGCGTCTGGTAGTTTAACTCCATTAAGATGGGTAATCATACCAGAAAGGGGGTCCAATGTAATTTTGGCCACTTATCACTCTCAGCTTCTTCCTTTTCAGGAACAAAGTCAAAAAGTGTGCGCTGCTTTGCTCTTGCAACTCGGTCAGAGAAGTCAGCAAGCTGCTTTTGTTTAGTTTTCCAGGCTTTGATGCTGGACACGCTACTGCGTGATTTACGGGGAAATTTAGATTTCCGCACTTATCATAGGATAGAGTCCTCAAGGTCAATGATTGCTTCTAACTTGGCCTCAGCACCAATACGGTGAAGGGCAGAAATTAGCACTGCAATATTTGATTGAGTTACATCCATGTTTTGAATACTTTCTAGTGCCACCGCTACAAGCTCCTCATCTGCGTCTTTTTCTTCGGCAGAAGCATTGGAGTGTAAGGTAACACCGTTTTTCACAAAGAGGTGGATAGACCGCCTCTCATGGAAAGCTAGTTGTTTAGCCTTTTTCAGCTCTCTAGTAGTTAGCAATGTGTCACCCCATGTTAATGTAGTTGATTTACTTTGCTCTTTCTTGCTACTCAAATGTTACTCTTCTTCTGCCATTGACAGAAGGGAGTGGTCCATATGAGTGTATTCATTTTGGTTTCGAGAGTTTTCTTTCCACCATTTGGTTCTAACGAACTCACTGTAACTAGATAGCAAGTTTGATACTCGCATCTGAGTCGGGGCACGACGGACAGGCCATCGCGCTAGTATTTCGTCAGCATTTAGTGGAACATCACTTTCAAGAAGAATCTGGGCTATTCTATTACGAATGCTCACCGCGGGCAAGTCATCGCCCTGCGTTTAACGCTTCTTGAAAGTTCTTTTCTCTTTCCTCAATTACTTCCTTAGGGGGGTCAACCGCCTTGGATGTAACAGAGTCATTCATACTCGCTTGCTTAGTTAGCGAGTCATACACTTTTCGTGCATTTTCCACAGTTTGCTCACCTTCAGGCAGCATCTTGCGGAACTGTTCAATAACCTCATCCTTGTTAGGATTCTTGGTTCTTGTTCTATCAAAATTCAGGCTTGCTCGAAAGAATTCTCCAGCGTAGTTAAAATCAACTGCGCCACGAAGTCCTTTCTCTATTGCAAGAGCCAGTATTTGTTGTTCTAGAGCTCCTTTGCGGTCTTTCGCATTTTTGAGCTCTAACTTGGCTTCTTCGTGCCAAGCTAATAAGGATTCCATATGTGGGTCCACTTATTGTTTCAATCCTCTGAAACAGGGTAAAAGGTATGTACGAGACTACCGATGCAGTTTTGCGCATTCAGCCATTTTCTCTCGATATCATATTCTTCTATGATTTTATCTAGCGTGTAAACCAAATAATCAGCATCATAAAGTCCTATCAATTCTGGCACCTCTAGCGTCATTCTTCCGTCGTCGCGAACTGGCGTAAGAATACGCCTTTGGTTATCCGTGAGGGAGAGTTGGACACAGTTGTGAGGTGCAACCATTACCTTTTGGTTTTCATGGTCGTACAGTCTGTCTTTCCATTTTTTTGTAGCATAAAGAATCTCCGTCATAAACGGGAGAGCCTTAGATGCATCGTATTCGGGTACCTCTAGTGCCGGCATTGTAACCATATCGGAATACGGTTCTAGCTTTTGGCATATCTCTTGGTACTTCGTTACGCTACTGACACACTTACTGTGATGCCAGGAATAGCTTCCTTTCCTTAGTAAGGTCAAGAAGAGCCGAGTCACATCTTTCAGGGAAACATGCAAGGTTTGGCTCTCATAGGCACTTATGCCCATGCGCATTCGCTCGTTTTCCGGTATAGCCCAATAATCAATGTCATGGTGCTCCATCGCCAAGTCCATTGCTTTGGACATAGTTTCCGAAAAAGTCATATCTTCAAGTGCTTCAGTTACATTTCCACTAGTTCGTGAAAATGTTGCAAAGCAGTTGCGCTTTAATTTGCCCACGAAGTTACTAGCTACCTCAAACTGTCGTGCCCATTCAGGGTCAATAGTCAGTTTAGTAGGAGCGTCCACTACGCGGAACCCATCAGTTCGGTCGGTAAGTGATGACACTACCAATTCCTCTCTCGATGGGCTTTCAATTCTTTCTTTAGATGGTCAATAATTTTCTTTGACCTCTTTCCTTCAATCAAAGCCAGAACAGTTTCGCGCTGGTCTTCATTCTCGAAGGCATAGAGCCGATTATACGCGTTCCCACAAGCAAGGAAGGTAACTCCAAGCTTTCGGGATATAGCGATTTTTATGGCTCTCAGGTTGTTAGGGCCGGAGCCTCCAACATCTAAACCAACAATAAAAATTAGTTGGTCTTGATAAAGTGGCGAAACATCAGGGTTCCACCGTGCGAGGGTATGCAGTAAAAGCATCATCCTCTTCTTGTTCAGGTCCCAGCAATATACTGAGCCTTCAAACTCCTGAGCCCATTTTTTTTCTAGCTCAGTGTCTGTTATTTCATGTGCAGAATTTTCCGTCACGAATAATACAAAAAAAATCCAGCATAACGCTGGACTTTTGCCCGTAGGCGGTGTATTTCACTTATATGGAGAAATTAATCTCCGGTGGTCGTTAGTTGCGACCTTATTCAGATACGACCCGAAATTCCAACATCGCCATAGTCAATGACTTCAGCTTCTTCTTCAGTTTCGGTGTTGGCTGGGATAAACCCACGAGCCAAACAGTTGTCGCGAATAAGTTCCAATTCCTTTTCAGGAGTGGAATTCATTGAGTTTCGATTGATACCCTTTACGAAGTCCTCAAGCTCAGGTTCCCCTTGGTGTCGGGTGAACGCAATCTTGAAGGCTGATTGAACAGCATTCGCAATTTGACGACCATTACTTCCATCTGTGTACTTAAGCAAGTCTTCCAGGAAGGGGAAATCGTCCGCGTTTCTTCGAACGAATCCCTTTTCATCATGTCCAGGGGTGTTCGGAGAAAACTTACGCATGGCAGCAATGTGAATCCGAAGAATCGCAAGCTGTTCATCACGCGTAGGATGGGCGAAATAAAATCGAGAACCAGCACGGTCGATAAACTCCGGAGGGAGCATCTCAACACGGTTTGCCGTGAATGCGAACATAATATTCGACTTATTCTCTTGAATTTCTGTTAGCAGAATTGAAAGAACGGAGGCACTTGAGCCACCATCTCGTTCTGCTGAGGTGTTTTGAACTAGCTTTTCGACTTCATCAATCCAGATGATGCCTTCCATGCTAGCTGCTAAATCAATAGCAATTTTTAGCCTTGCTTCTCCTTCACCGACATACTTCTTTCGAAGGTCAGTTGCAGCTAGTCGAATAATAGGTCGACCAGTTTGAGAACCAAGTACCTTTACAGCAAGCGACTTACCTGTACCTGGAGGACCGCCGAAAATAGCCATTCGGTTATTCGTCAGTCCATATCCAGTAGCAAGTGGGCTTGCGCATGCAACTTCTTCCTTGACATAGTCGTGGAATTGTTCCATACCCCCAACTACCTCGTCGGGGTTGGGGTTGTGTAGCGTCAATCCATAGTCAGAAACCAGGGACGCCTTTTCTCGCAAGATTATCTCAGGCAAGATTTTGTTGTGCTTTGCAGCACACATTAATAGAGCGGCTTCGCCACGAGCTTTCGTCATACCCGTAACAGCGCTTACGCACCGTTCTAGGTTTTGTTCAGAAAGCCCTGGGATAGGGTTGCCGTCTTTGTCTTCGTCCATTGCCATGTTCTTGGCATCAGCGAAGCTACGGATTAATTCACGCCAGTGAGTCTTGTGGGGTCGTTCCCACTTCATGCTGAAGAAACTTTCTTTCAGCGAGTCTGGCAGTTTGTCATATCCGATTGGTACAAGAAGAATAATAGCAAGTCCCGTAACATGTTGTGTACGGAAGTAGTCAATCTTCTCACGGAGCATCTCAACCATGGTTTTCCAACCAAGGAAGTTATCAGCGCCTTCGAGAACATAGATTCGTCCTCGACCATTTTTTTGAGAGTCAAAAGTCTCCAGTGATTGGAGGAAGGTCATACTGATATGTTCAGCGTTTGCCCTTGCAGGGAATTTGACTCGTTGTGAAGCACCCAGTGTTTTGTTGCCCGCAGACTTTGGAATAGGTTCCAAAATGTCTTCGTTGCAGTCGATTGGGTCTCCATAGGGCATGACTTTAGCGTCGCCATGCATTGGGTTAAAGTCACCATCACCTTCAATAGGTTCAGTGAATGTAACCGCAGTTTTTCCGTTTGATAGCTTTGTTTTTGAAGGCTTAATCACACGGAGCTCTTGTGGGTAGTTTGAGAATGTAACTCGCACTACTTCTGGTCGCTCGCCTAGCCATCGAGGGGCTATTTTGCGAGCGTCAGCTGTTGCTGCAAGCCGAGTAATCTCGCTCACAGTTTCCGCCAATTCTGGCGTTTCAATTATTATTCCGGGTTCTGTTGCACGAAGCAACTCCAGAATACGAGTAGTCGACGCGATATTTGCGCGCTTTTCCTCGAAAAGTTGGTATTTATTGTCTTCTGACATTTAACCTTATACAATTTGTGTTGGTACACTGACGGAATCGGTTTCCATTGGGCGATATGGACCCTCCCGGACAGGAAAGGGCTATATCGACCCGTCATGTTTGACACATGGCCGAATATACATGGTATATTGCTGTCTCAGAGTAGACCCTGATAGTTGTGGGTCAACATCATGAGCTCATTCAACTCTGAAACATGTCAGAGTCTGAATAGCAGTATGACATAGTCTTCTCTGGTTCGACGACTGTTGGTCTTTCGTGAGATACGAAGGTAGCAGTCGACAACCAGGTAAGTTTGTCTTTAGTTAACTAAGATGTGACTAGTTTGTTGGAACTAGTTCTTGGGTATTGAATTCCCGTGAAGAGATAGTCTATCTCTTACAGCTTACAGTTTGATGTTAGCGTTGGAAATCTTAGTCCCCATTCTTAGTAGTGAATTCTAGATTTGTGACAGGTGTCAGTGTTGTGACGCCGTCGGTTTGTGAAGCTCATTCCTGAGCAAAGCTCGTGGGTATTACTTTTGGCAACTATTTCGTAATTGCGCCAGTCATAAATTTCCGAACAAGTCGTAGGGAAAATCGAGAGCAGTAGCTGAGTTCTGAATATCTGGCATGTGTCAGATGCAACCGCCGTGCATATTCAGCACAGTAGTCTCGCATCTTGTGCCAATAATTGGCAGGCCGGAAACTTTTGCTGGCCTGAGGGGCCATTGGAAGTTGAAGTATCAACTACGATATTGTAGATGACTTGCCAAATCCTGGTGTCCACTGGGAAGAGCCCAGCGTATACCATGTGTCAGATGTTGCAATCTTCAGTCCGCGTCTGCAGTAGACACGAAATAAATCCGAATTCCAGTTTCCCGGAAGCTTGAGTTTAGATGTTCTGCCCATGGAAGGTCTAGCCCCCATAGATTCTCAGAGTTTTATAGGCAACCAGTGCCTATTTTGTTCACATTTTTGTCTAGAGTACTTAAACAATTCAAGGTCCGACTTGCTGAAGGTCCTGTGTAAACAGAATCTTGCATGTTCATTCCAATCTTTTCCGTTGAAGCGTGCACTTCAGGGAACGAGTCATTGTTCATGTATTGTGGTGTATTGTTAGTGCTAATGGTCATTACGGATTTCTGACATGTATCAGAAGTTCGAATCGGGTCTCCCCGACGCATAATAACTTCTGAAGGACCTGTTAGGGTCATGTTTCGTCATATGATATTCGTAGTCTTGTGCGAAATTAATCACAACTGTGTTGACTCCAGGTAGCCGCGGCATCAGAATCTATGTCTCCGGGACGGAGGTCTGATTTTGTTGATGCTCAGCTGGTAGGAAGATGTATTGGGTATTCTATTTCCATTGGAAGTAACATCTTGTAATCGATGTACTGCTCGCCATTTTCAGGGGCAAGTTCTGCTTACTGTTTGTGGAAGTACGAGTCCTCTTCAGCTCGAACGCTGATAGGTTAGTTCTTCTTAATTAGCAGTCTATGGTTCTGACAGGTGTCAGAATAGTATAGTAGTTCATTCGAGTGTTTGTTTAGCGCGCGACAGCAGCAGAATTCCTTCGTTAGTCGGAAGTTGCTGATTTAAAGTCTCGACAAATTTCTTTCGAAACTTGTTTCCTACCTTGTGTTCGACAAATCTCTTTCGAAACTTGTCTCGCACCGGTCGTGACGCTTGTATCTGGAACCCTATCCAAAGTGTGCTCCACTTTTCGACGATTAATCGACAGTGCAGCGCTTCTTAGGGGCTCTTATTGTACATTGTAACTCTTCTCAGGGTACATTGTAACTCTCATTGAACTCTTTCCGCCCGCAATGCTAGGAACACTTCGTGTTCCTCAGCGACGCGCGCAGATTTTGTCAATAGGTCATTATTAGCATAATGTGTCATTCTTTCCATATCGCGAGCGAGGAACACGAAGTGTTCCTAGCATTGCGGGCGGAAAGAATTTTTCTTTTCATTGGGGGCTCGCGCCCCCTCAAATTACCGTGGAACACCGAAGTGTTCCGTATTCCTTATTCGTTCACTCCTTTTGGGTGTAAACTTGTTGTGGATTTTCAGCCACCATGGACCAATTTCCATGTCGAATTGTTTCGAGCTCTGCAAATTCAAAGCCAATAGGGAGATTGTTGAGAATGAAGTCAATAGCCTCTTGGCATGACTTACCCTCGAATCCTTCCTTGGCTTCGATTTGGATTTCTCCTTCTTCAGTTACAACGACTTTAATCTTACCCATTACAAGCCACCTCCAAGGGAGCCAGATAGGGTATTCTTTTGTTCGTCGTTAGAAAAAGCATTGCTAAATCCGGTGTCGAGTGTTAACTCGAATTGTCCCATTTTCTCACCTTTGAGAGAGACGCGGTTGACGCCTGAGCTGCTAAATCCTTTCTTGATTGCAGTTTGCTCGAATGTCTTAGCGACAAACATGGCATTCAGGTTGTTTTCGAAAGTATTTCGGTCTTGCCGTCCTTCGAATGTGTCTTTTAATTGTTGATTTCCTCGGACAACATAGTTGTCCCAGGCCATTCCAATTTGTCCGTCCTTTTCAACATAGATACCAACATCGGCGCTGGCTCCATGAAAACGGATTTTAATGTCAGCAAATCTTGAATCTTCTCTGACATTGTGGTGACTTCTAATACGAAGTCCTTGACTACCTTCTTCTTTGATAGTCACTGTTCCGGCGTTACCGACTAAATCAGTCACGGTTTCGCCGAGAAGCTTTAATTGGTCTTCGCCAATCTTAAGCCCCCGAATTGAGGTTTTCTGAGTTGTACTCATGATATTACCGTCTAATGGTGGAATTCTATCCCAACCTGCTATCTGGCTTACACCGCGGATTTCTCCTTCAATAGCTTCATGTTCTCCTCGGCTAAAAGCCTCGGCAATATTAGAACCACCTAATAGTTCGTACCAATACAACTAACGAATATTCAATAATTGTACAGTACAAGCAACCTGCTCACGGGCTAGAGTTGCTACTACTTTAATATAGTTCTATAAGAACTAAATTTTAATTTTTTTGATAGGGTCGAACACGGTCTAACCCATACAATTTGTGTTTCGCGAAATATCGCAAAATACACTGATGTGGCACCCCTGCGTCAAAGGCCCATGGGGTTGTGAAACCTCATGCGTCCCGGAACAGGCCGAAGCCTGCTAGTAGTTAGAGCCAGAGAATAACAGGGTTAGGTAACCAAGTGTCTTCTCCGCCCAGGAAAGCTGTCCAGGGGATTGTGCCCTCTTCCCTACGGCCCCAATTTCTTCACTTCAACACAGGTGGGACGCGGTGGTGCCACTTATTGGGGTCGTAGGTATGACCTGTGTTAAAGTTAATTTGATTATATCACAAAAAAAATAGGCGACATGTCGTTAGACATGCGCCTTTTTAATTCGAATTTGCAGTACTCTTTTTCTAGAGTTTTGCATCTTCTCCGAATTCGTTGTCGTATAGTTCGCCAACTTCTTCGAAAAGGTCCTTCAACGGTTTTGAGGCCATTTTACAGACCTCCGTTAACCGTTTTACCAGACTTATAAGCCTGCTCCAGGGAGGAGCAAGGCAAGTAGGAATGAAGAATAAATTCTTCACAAACCCCAAGTTTTTGCTGCGCCCAGCTAAACTTGTTGATAGGTTAGTTTTCCTATGTTTCTTTCTTTCTTCACAACTGCGTAGTTGCTTAATGAATCAGAAATCCACACTGATTGGTACTGCTCGTTGGGAAATCGGGGCATAACCCTAATTCCTTTCTAGCCTCAACCCTCTTCCCTAAAATAGGGAATCGTAATTGAGTGTACCGCACTGATAGGTGAAGGAGGTATTTCTTTGAGGGAAATTGAGATGGGATGCACATGAGTGCTCTCCCTCCTTCACTATGTAGCGCCCATCAAAGTAGTACTACTAGTACATTTTGCTGGGCTACCTACTAATCACATAGATTACACTTGAAAGTAGCTGTGAGGCCAAATTCAGTGTTTTCACAGTACAAATCGCTAGTCCAATGCATCGGATTCGCGTCTTGTCGTAATTATCTTCATCTCTTCACCCGTGAGGGCGAGGAGCCTACGAAGAATAACCCGAAGTCGACTCGGCTAGAGTCGTGGTTATTCTAAGTCCTTAAAACAGGTAAATTGCTTCGGAAAGCTTGTTTATCTGTCTCGAATTCAATTAGTTTCACAGGTTGAGAACCTGATTCGCTAATCGCCCTAATTTTAGCTTACTGCATCGGGAGTCGCAGTAGCCGTATTTCAAGGATAACTCAGATGGGTGACAGTTTACCGTCACGGTCCGAGTTGTTCTATCCTATTCACTTATTCACTTATCACTAATTTTTACACTAGCGTTACTCATAGCCATACGCACGAATGCGTGGGGACATGCGAGTAGCATGTTTATTTCCCCGGCTCATATTGTAGCGCCTGTGAGAGTACTAGTACTTTTACACTTATCCACTTTCATTAAGAATATAGTGGGGCCTTAAAGGCTGTTCAAGAATTGGCCTTTCTAGGGCGTCCTTTCTTTGACTTATCAAAGACTACGGATTTACCGCGAGCCCATTGATAGATAGTCGAATAAGGGACACCAGTAATAACTTCGGCATCCCTGATAGTCTTGCCCTCAGAGGCAAGAACGCGAAGATGGCTCTTCACGGCGTTTGTAAGCCAAGTCTTGCGCCTCTTAGACGCTTTAGCTGGCTTAACTGGTTCGACTTTCGGAAGTTCCTTTGCAACAGGGGTTTCTTCTTTAGTCAAGTTTTCTCTAGGCTTGGGGCTGTTGCCCTCTTCTAGACCTGCCATTTTCAAAGCGCTTAGGAGTTTTGCAACATCCTCAGCGCCTTCGGCAGTAACGGTCAATGATACAGTGTGTGTCATAGTTACCAATCTTATTGTGGGTCGAGAGTAGCCAAAGCCGTTCAAGCTTCGATATACTCTTCGTAAATGTATTCTTCAGTTTCAATTCGAATCTTCAGTACAGTCATTATGAGTCCCCCAAAATTTTGTTTTCGTTGTCCGGCAGATTTTCAATAATCCAACCGATAGGGTCTGGTGTGGCAAGAAAGGCGGCGTAAGACCTTCGAGCATCTCGAAGATTGTCTATTGCTACCTGAAGAGCTTGCTTAGTTATCTCACCAGTGTGTACCCGGCCTGGGTCAAGGTCCGGGTGGTCTCTAGCTACTTTCACTAGGACTTGGTATACATTCGCTCGAATGCGCGGCCATCTAAGACGGCAGGCTTCAGAGCACATTTGAGTTCCACCTCGGAAGTCAAATGGTATATTACATGCTTTACAGTTTATCGTTACCATGCTTATCACTCAGTCATAACCAATAGTGGTCATACCAATTTTCTCCGCGGTATCTTGCGGACTCTGTGAGCTAACAACAATGTGATGTTTGTCGCCTATTAGGTGTAACATGCTGCGAGCGTCCCGCTTGTAATCAGGGACTTCGTCGGCGTAAGTTTCCATAGTAATGTCAAAGACTTGGGAGTCCTGGTACATTAAGGCTTTACGAAGTTGTTTGCGCTCAAATGGCACACCTCGTATGTTTATACATCCTTTGTTGTAGTTGGGCAAGTCGGTCCAGGCAAGCATTTCTGCTTCTCTAGCACCGGCTTTGTTGTACAGTTCTTTGAACTGCTTTGCACTCATCTTTGCGACAGGTCGCTTAGAGGTGAAGTTGTAAATAGCTGGGTCTTTAAGCCAATCAGTAAATCGAAACCTAAAATTGAGGCAACGAGTAGTTACTTTGGCAGCCCATATGTCATTAAAATTGAATGTATGGGGGGTCCAGCCATTACCGTCGTCATCTTTTCCTGACCCGGTATAAATTACATCATCGCATGAGCAATTCTCCTGATTTAACTCAGGGTGCTCTTCGCGAAAAATTCTGTCCCCTGCATAAGTGCGGGGGCACTTTTTGTTGTCGAAACGACCTCGGAGCTTTTCAAAAATCTCGTCAGTCATTGTCAATCAAAGCACCCCGTTATTCAACGCAATTTGGCGTTGGAGCCACGAGATGTTGGTCACCTTGGACTTTTCAATCCAGTCGTACCAATCTTTGTTCATTGCGTAGTATTTCTCAATGTGAGCCGGGTAAGGCTTGTCTGAGTTTTCTAGCATCATTTTGACTTTAGCACGGGGTACACCATGAATGTTATCATTAACCTCTTTGTGTCGAAGGTCAAAAACGAATACTCGAAAGTTTTCGTACATGGCTTCACGCAAATGGGAAAGCATTTCCCAGCGTTGAAGGTTTGTGTCGTCTTTGATATACACATCGTATTCTCTAGCTTTCATTGATATTATCATTTCATGCTGAGTAAAGGCGTGTGCTGCACCAATGGCA
>Ga0209337_1003351_pt1 | contig 11319 bp, 13 predicted proteins | sample LinPmetageLP53_FD_184044 | JGI IMG/M metagenome (GOLD analysis project Ga0209337, IMG submission 184044) | Marine viral communities from the Pacific Ocean - LP-53 (SPAdes) (version 2) | ecosystem: Environmental > Aquatic > Marine > Oceanic | place: Pacific Ocean | collected 2010-02-08 | reverse complement strand
CTACTGAGATTGCAGTTTCACCTGCTGCGACTCCTGCGGTTGGTGTTAAATCAAAGTGATGCGTTATTTTAGCAGCGTGTGTAACACACTTACCTGCTGTAACAGCACTTGCTGCCAATCTACCATAAGCATAAACAGTATTACCATAAAGTAATCTGCTTCCTAAAGGAAATAGTTGAGTAAGTCCTGAAGTAAAAGGATCAACTGTACCGTATTGGCTTCCGCCTTTTCCTACGATAAAGTCTGCTGGTCCATATCCTGTTGCTGCTGCGTATTGAATATGTCCACCATCATCAGTATAAATATTACCATCTGCGTTGATTACCAACCCATCAGTAATTGCACCTGTTGTTGTATTTGTATCAATGGTTTTAAAACCATTTTCGGACCTGACTGGTCCATTAAAAGTTGAATTAGCCATTATTAAGTCTCCTTAAATTAATCTATTGTCTTGGCAAAGTCTGCTAGGACAGTCAATAGAAGTTATAAAATTCCTAGTTTTTAAAACAGAAAAAAGGGGAATAGAATTAACTATTCCCCATTTTATCTTAACTACTACCCGGTGATCCGTAGATTCCTAAGTAATCGCTTACTCCAAACGAGTAACGCTCTCTAGCCTTGTAACGAACATTGCCGGTGTCAAAATCACCGTCCATTGATGTTTCAAGAGATGTTCTTTGGAAATGTTTCATTCCATTAGGAACATCAGTAATAATGAAGAAAGCATTGGTATCTGTTAAATAGTGATTAACAAAATAGCCTTCTGGTATAGCTCCATTATTTTTAATAGCGTTTAGATCATTATCAGAAGTTCCAACTCTGCCAGTTGTCTCTAAAAGACGAGTAGCAGTAAATTGCAACGCTGAAGGTATAATCAAACGTCTAGGTTTAGCAGCAACCAAAAGTCCACGTTCATCTTTGAATCCAGCAATATCAATTATTGCGTTTTCAAGTGAAGTTTCATTAAGGTCGGTAGCTGTTACGGGGCGGTTATTATTTTTACCACCATCAACCAATGGGTGACCATCGCCACCTGTTACACCATCTCCACTAGCAGTAAATAGATTAACTCCATCTCCTGATTCGTAAGAAGCACTAAATCCATTGTTTAATGGATTTACAGCTTTTACTTGTTTGGTGTAAGCCATTGCTCTAGCTAGTGCTTTTGTGTATCTAGCAGAAAGAGAGTCATAGAGGTTATCCTCCATAGCTTCTTCTGTAATACTAAAGCCCATTGCTATAGTTTCATGGTTGTAACGTGCAGTGTAAGTTTCTTGTGCTGAATCATAACTGATTGCAGAACCTTCATTCTTTACTGGAGCTGCGTCAAATCCACTTAACTTTACTTCTTCTTCGAAAGATCGATCAGAATTTTCAGTTTCGTAAATTGCCGAGTGCTCGTCATCATAACCCGTATATTCATCGCCAAAGAGTGCATTCAATCCCGGAAGCAGCTCTTTGAGCATCTGTGCTCTTGATATAGCCATTTTTTATACTCCGTTAAATACCAGTGGTATTTGTATATTGATGTCCTGCATTGAATTTAACAATAACATCTGTGAAAGAATCACCAACAGAACTATCCGGACCATCGACAAAATCGACAATACGCATAGGTAATGTAGCTGTAGTTGCTGCAATAGTTGAACTATCGATTGCATTTTTGCTACGTCCTATATCTGTTGAACCTGCGGTCTGGACCAATGAAACATTATTACCTATTGCAGTTTGAGCTAAAGTAGCATCGCCTTGCATTTTCATTAGAACATCTGGATCATCTAATACATAAGCTTTTATATCACTTGCTACTGTACTAGCAGGATAAAATTGTGAATATGTAGGTTGTTTAGTGGTCGGATCAGTGTAGAAACATCCCATGAAAACACCTGTAGGTGTTAACGAAGTTGTTCCTGTGTCTAGCTCTATAGTTCCAGCAGCGACTGTTTTTACAAAGTCACCATAGAATATAGCGGTGCCGTAGTTACTAGCGATTTTTAAATGTCTAACTTTTCCTGTAAAGGAACCGCTAGAACTTAAAGTACCGATAGGCTCTGCACCTGTGGGAGTTGCCGTTGAGGACATAATTTTTCTCCAATTTCTATTAAATTAAAGCTCTACTTATTTATTAAGTATTGCCACCAAATTTAACCTTCGTAGACCTTTCTGGATTTAACAGGGGCATACGAGGGTCATTCTCTCGTAGATAATTTCTATCGACACCTTCCATTTGGGTTTTAGCCATATTCTGATAATATTCTGCTCTTCCATCCATTGTTTTTTTAGGAGCTTTGCATAAAAGCAAACCGCCTATTTCAATGTTACCTTTCTTAGCAAACTCTGATCCATAATCAGATTGAATTTTTAGTTCTGGGTGATCTTCAGATAGAACCGGTTCCCAACCTTCACGAAAACGTGTTGAAACGTTTATGTTGTCGGACTCTCCGAGTATCTGAGTTCTTACCCATCTAAAAACCCAACCATCTTGAGGGATAGGAGTTGGTAATAAAGATTGGGGAACAAAAGAATCAGAAGGACGAGTATCGTCTTTTCTTTCATCTATTTCTCTGGGTGCTCGCTTATCAATTACAGATTTATCTGTATTGTTTTCATGTATATCAGACATTAAATTTTCTCCTTTATGAGTTCTTTAGCATATCTTTCTGGACTAAGCCCAAGTCGCCTTGCGAGAGCTACTTGAGTTGAAGTTAACTGTATTTTGCGAGGTTTGCTACCGTTGTTTCGAGTAGATGGAGCAACCACCGATTGCGTATTTCTGGATGTCACAGTTTCAACAACTTCGTTGCTGTCTTCTTTAGAGTTTTCCATCCCGAAATAATCAGGGAAACGAACACGCATACGCTTGCTCACTTCCTCATAATACTTATCTGACTGTGGCGAAATACCTTCTTTAGTAATTAAAGTGTCGTGTATTCCATAAGCCAAAGCCGTCATTTCTTTTTGATCATCTGAACCAAACCACGGATTATCTTTTAACCAAGATACTGCCTTTCGATCAATAGGCGGTGCTTGTTGTGGCATTGGTTGTTGTAGAGGAACATTTTGCTGTTGTTGAGGTGCTTGTTCTTGTGCCCTCTGTCTTGCAAAGTGATCATCTGCTACTTTTAATTCTTGTTGAGCCTTCAACATTTCTTGCGTAGCATTTGTTAGATTATCAGCATCACCGTCTTCATAAGATTTCTTATGAAATTCTTTAGCTTGTTCTAATTGTGCTTCAGCTTTTGCTTTAACTTGAGACATTAACGCACTTTCGCCACGTTGGACTAAAGCTTGTAATCTTCTGTTTTCTTCTGCTTGTTGTTTAGCATAACTAACAGATTCATCTCTAAGTTTTTCTGCTGCTTCTTTGGCTCTTCTTTCTTCGTGCCATTCGTATTTAAGTTTACCTATACGTTTTTTTACACGATCATCAACATTATTGATTTCATCTTCTAATTCAAACTGATCTTTTGTTTTTTGATCATCTGTTCTAGGAGATTTTTGATCTTGTAATGGTCTGTCATCTACAATTTCAACATTAAAATCAAATTCTTCTTCGCTTTCATCTTTTTTAGGAAGAACGGTATTTTTAATACCTAAAAACTTTTCTTCCCTAGTAGAAGGTTGTTCTATAATAGATTCTTCTACAGAATCTTCAATTTCTTGTTCTGCAAACTCTTCGTTTGTACTCATGCTTTTACTACTCCTCTTGGGTCTTCAACAACAGCTTCTACACTATCGTCATTAATTAATCGAAATTCTTTTCCATGAACTAAAAATCTAGTACCTGAATAAGAACGCATTATTATCCAATCGCCTTCATTACAATAAGCTCCGTTTGGAAAACGTTTCTCATCTTTATAAGCGTCTGGACCTAATTTCATTACAAATCCACATATTGATCCAACAGATTCTCTTTCTACAAGAGAAGCACCTTTTATAATGCCACCTTCTGTTTTTTCTTCTGGATTAGGTAATGCTATTAATATCCGATAACCACAAGGTTCTGGTAGTTGTTTAGCTATTTGTTCTTCTTCTTTCGATAAATCAGAACTTTTAACTTCTATATTTTTTACGGCTTTCATAGTTTCCTTTTATTGCACTGGTTAAGGACCAGAGACCTTTTGCGTCATTATGACGTTATTGTTCTCCTCTTTCAATTAAATCAAGAAGATCACGTTCCATTAAAGCTAAACCAGCAATAACTCCTGTCATATACTTGTATTCGCTAAAATCTTTGCAGCTCCCTCCACTGATTGCGTCTGAATGATCATTCATTCTTTCTCTAATCATTTTTCGTAACGCATCAGGAAAATTTTGTGTACTTAAATCGTTCATTTATCTTTATGTAGTATTTCTTGTGCTATTTCTTTTCCTATCTTAGCACCTTCTATTTTTTCTTTACTACTTATATCTGCTTGGTCTGTAGCTAATTTAGCAGAAATATTAGCACTTGTTATTCTTTCTTGTGAAGCTAAACGTTCAAGTTCTGTTGCTGCAGTTACTTTAGATTTTTGCAAATCAACAGCTATTTTTTCTGCATCAGACTTCATTTTAGCTTGTACTTGAGATTCTCTTATATCCAATTCACGATCACGTTGTTGAATAACAGGGTCTTTTATTTTTTTCTGTATTTCTTTTTGTCTTTCTTCTGCAATATCTTTACCTAATACTTTTTGTGCAGCTTCTGAAACTAACTGAGATAACCTTAACTCTATATCTTCTGGTAAAGGTTCGTCTGGTGGTGGTAAAGGAACACCAAGTTCTTTTTCTATCTCTTTACGATATTGGAAAGCAAGATGTTCTGTAACGTGTTCAGAGAAAGCACCCATAATAGCGTTAGCATTAGGACTCTGACCAATCATTTTTCTTATTTTTGGATCATCTGCCATAGCCATATGCGTCATAATATGTGCTTCGTGGTCTTGATATAAGAAAGATTTTACAGGTTTTTCATTAAGCATGTTCATATTTTCAGATACAGGGTTAGTAGGTTCTATATCTTCATCTAATGGCACAATACTTTCTGGATCACGAATTCCTAATGTTTCAAGCATCTGTCTGTGTAGTTCAGGCATGTTGTACATCTGTGGTGCTTGCTGTGCAAGCTGTAATGCTGCTTGATATTGCATAATTCTTTGTGCAGTAGTAGAAGCATTAGGGTCAGAAACAGGTATTACGTCTATTTTGTTATCAAAATCTTCAGGAAGCAGTTCTTGCCCCTCTGTAGCGTAAGGATACTCTGTTGGACCAAAATCTCTTATAATTCCTGAAAGAATATTCAATTCTTTCTTCATAGAAGCGTGTATTCTAGCTTGAACTGACCCCATAACCTTCATAGAACGCTCTAAAATAGCTAATGTAGTGCCAACAGGTGCTTGATTGCTCATATCTGCAACTTTCATATCGGCTACTGAAGCAAATCTTCTTCCTTCTTCAACTAAACTGTCCAATAATTGATAAAGAACGGCTGATGGCTCTTTATATGGTAAGAAAGTAATGTTATCTCTAATAGCACCACCGGGAACGTCCACATCTCTGAATTCTCCGGGCATTATAGGGGTGTCATCACCCTTAATTCTTAGTCCTCTTGCTTTTAAACCACCGGGTAAGTTGGAAAGCGTACCCGCATCTACCAATTGTCTTAATAAACTTGTCGCAGATTTTGCTATACCACCAATTAGATGTATCAGACCAAAGCCATAAAAGCCTAATCCGGGCAAATATTGATAATGAACAAAATGTTGTCGAGACATCTTCTGTTCGTCTTCTTCATACCAATTTCTGCGAATTGATAGAATCTTACGAGAAGACAAGTCTACGGTAACAATATAAGGCAAAGCTATGCCAGTAGGCTCTCCGTCCTTTAAATCTGGAAATTCCGTTAAATCCAGATCAACCATCATTTCCAACAACGTATGTCGTTGATCGTAATCGTAACTTGCACTATCTCCAGTTAATTGATCATATTTTTCTTTAATATCATTTAAATCTGGTGAAGGTGTATCTAATTCAATATCTTTGTAAAAACCATTTACTTGTAATTTTCTTACTTCATTAGAGGTTTTCTTCATTATGTGCGTAGCACGTTCGCAAGTTGTTAGATCAGAAGCACCGTAACTAACTACAAAGTCTTCTGCAGGAACAAACATAGAACACGGTCTGTTCATACTAGGATCAAAATAAACTTTACGAAAAGCAGAACCTGCTAATGGCAAGTTGAATAGTAGTTTTTCTGTTTCACTACGATACTCGGTCATTTTATCTGTTAACAAATAGTTAAGATAATCTTTAACACGACTAGCTTGTTGTTCTTTATTAGAAGTTATAGTTCCTACTACTTTTGTTCTTACTGGTCCTTTTGGTGGAAATACTTCTGATATAGCTTGTGCTTGAAATCTAATTACTGCTTCTGTTAATAAAGGATGAAAAACTCCACACGCACCATCCCACGGTTGGGTTCTTTCTTCAATTTTTAATCCAAGTTGATCTAATCCTTTAATATAAGTTTCTTCCCAATCTGATCTAGATTCCCTATCGCTTTTATAACTAGCAACTAATTCAGACGCTAATTCATCTAACTCTGAATCTTGCATAAATTCAGCAAGATTGTCATTAAAATTGTCTGTAAAATCTGTAGAATCAGGATCAAAATCTATAATCAAACCTCCATCTTCTGTTTCAAGTGAAATTTCTTCTGGATTTGTTACTAAAATTTCAAGAGCACTGTCTTTTATAATAGATTCTGGTGTTTGTAGTGGTTTTTCTGCCATTTAATTACCTAGATTTTTTTTTTCTAACAATTTTGGGTTTCTTTTTAGATGGCTTAGTTGGCGAAAATCCGCCTTCCCATGCTTCATTAATGTTTTCTGTAGATTTATCATCAGCAACAAATGTTCCTTTTTTAGTTCTTGCTCTAAGAGGTTTACTGCTTATTGCAGTTTTAGAATCAACAGTTTTTTTATTTTTTGTTACAAGACTTTCTATTTCTTTAGATTCTTTAATAACTTTTTTAGTTATTTGATCTGCTTTTTCTATTGTTTTTCTTTCAAAGAAAAATGATAATTTTTTCCAAAGTTTCATATATGCTCCTTTAATAATAATCTGCTTTTGTTGCTATAAACTCTTCATCTTCTTCATCAGAATACAAAGGAACAAATCCACCTTGACGGAATCTTAACAACGCTTGCGTTGAAGAGTCTACCAAGTCATCGTGGTCTCCGCTAGGAAAAGCAGCAAATTCTTCTATAACTTCTTCAGAAAATCTTTTCTCTGGTGCCCATACTATACCTGATGCAAATAAATCAGCTACGGCATTTACTCTTGCTATTTTATCATTACCACGACTAGGTGTGTATTCTGATACAGGTATACCCATTGATCTTAATTCAAAGATTAAAGGCATTCCAGCAGCTTTACCTTCAACTATAAAGGCATCTGGTTGCCATTCTTTCCAATGATCAAATGCTTTCTTTTTAAGTTCTGGAAACTCCATGCGTTCTTTAAAGGCATCTAATAAAATAACATTTGGTTCTATTGTTCCAGAACCTTTGTTTTCTTTGTAGAAAACTCCCCATGTTGTACATGCAGAATAATCTGCACGTTGAGTCTTTAAAAATGCCGTATCCCAAGATTGAATTACAAACTCACACTCAGGAGGATTTTCATATTCCCAATTCTTCCACCACTCTCTTTTAACAATTGCTCCTTCTTCTGAAGTAGGGTCTTGTTGATATTGAGCTGACCATTTTGCTACAGGAAGTTCTGCTTTTAATTTTTCTAATTCTTTAATATCCCAGAACTCTTGCCATAAACTTTTACCAGAAGGTAGTATTGCAGGAAATTCTATTACTTCCCAATCGTCTACACCTTTTCTAGTTTGTTGTGCTTTTAAGATTTGACCTGTTAAGTCTCTCTTATGCCAACGTGTCATTACAATTACTATAGACCCACCCGGTTGCAAACGCTGTCTTGGTCCAGAAGTATAGTATTCATACACTCTGTCAAAAACACTAGGGTCTCCGCTTTGTCCTTCTTGCTCTGAATGAGGATCGTCTATAATTAAAACATCCGCACCTTTACCAGTTACCGCACCGCCTACCCCTATAGCAAAGTATTCTCCGCCTTTATTAGTATTCCAACGTCCAGCAGCCTTACTGTCTGATTGCAACGCAACATTAGGAAACACTTCTTTAAAATCTTCCGATCCAACTAAGTTTCTTACCTTACGTCCAAAGCCAACTGCTAGTTCAGCCGTGTGTGCAATTTGAATAATTTTCTTTTCAGGATTTTTACCTAAGTACCAAGCTGGCAATAAATAAGAAGCAAACTCCGATTTAGTATGTCGAGGTGGCATGTTAATTATTAATCTTTTTAAATCACCGTTAGCTACACGGTCAAAGGCATCAGCCATTTTAGTATGGTGGTAGCCTTCAATAAAGGCAGCCCATATATGTTTAACAAATGGTAAGAAGTTTGCATCACAAGCTTTTCTGTTCGTAGCCTGTTCGTATTCTTCTAGCAATGATAAAAAACGTTTTTGCTCACTAGGAGGTAACAGTTTAATTTTATCAAGGTATTGGTTAGACAAGTTAGCTCCCACAAACATTATAGATTTTTACAACCACAGGAGAGCAACCTTCGGTGGAGTGATCGTGGGAGCTAGAATTTATACTAGCTAGTATAAAACTAACTATATTAAATCTTAGTATATAACTAGCTAGTTCTAAACTATTGAGAGCAAAGCTCTCCAAGATTTTACACATTATTCATACCTTCTCACGTTCGTCAAGTGTTTTTCTATAACTTTATCTAAGTCATCTTTCTTTGATTCAGACATGCCCGCCAACCATTCTTTCTTTTTATCTGATGTAGACATGTCATCGGTGGTCGAAATTTTTTTTTCTACCTCTATGTTTGGCTTATGTTCAGGTTCTATAGGTTTATGTATTACCGTAGGTTCAATAACTTCTTCTTTTACTTCAGCCACCGCCATAAATTCTTGATGTTGAACTAGCGGAGATTTTCTGACTGACATTATGGTTCTCCAACGTTTAGGTTGCATGGTGATCCATCCGTCCTCATGTAAGCGTTTTACAATGGAATGTATAGTAGACCTAGAGGACACTCCAACAATGCTCGCTATGGCTTCTAATGACGGTCCACAGTGCTTTGTATCCCAGTACTCTTCGATTGCTTCTAATACTTTTAATTGTTTAGGTGTCATATTGTTGTTTTTTTAAAAAAATATATATACCCCCTATAGGGTCCCTTGAACGTTTTGCATACATTATACGAAAATTTATAGTATGTATATAAGTACGACAAAAAAAATAAGGGGGGGGTACCCCTTTATGAAAAATTATGAAAATAATTGAGCAAAATAGTATACATAGCAAGCAGGTAAAAAAATCTCAAAACGGGGGGGTGGGGAGGGGTGGGGTCGCTCTGAAACCCGCATATGATAGTATTTCAGAGGTACTGTATAATTTTTGATCAGCTAGAGATGTCTGAGATATTAAATTATCCGTTGTGGATATGTGGCATCTAAGTATTGAACGTTCAATATATGTTCACTTCATATAGTGCCTTATGAATCCAGACCAGAAACAGACAGTATATCTTTTAGTTTGGTTTCTATTTCGTCAGCTACTTCTTCTGGTGTCCTGTCATTGGTGGTTGTCTCTATTCTCTCAATGAATAATCCAACGTCTGATGTCTTACCTAATAGTTCTAATGCCCTGATCCTTGAACTCTCTCCGTTGAGTGGATTCAATGCTTCCTTCTGTAGCTGTTCTAGGATCATGTGTCTTAGAGAGAGCGTGCTAGTTTGTGCATACTCTTCCTTTCTCTTGTAACCGACCTTTAACCGTTGGGCAACCTTTGGGTTCGCCTTGAGTTTGCTGGCTTCACAATGGATGGCTGATGCCTTCATTCCTTTAGCATCATAGGATGCCCTATACGCATCACTTGCAGTACTACCTTTCAACAGTTCAACAACGAACTGTTCTTGCTTACTGGTCAATGGGTGTATCTGTTTTACTTTGTCTTTACTCATAGCTCTAATTGTAGCTGTACTTCGTACAGTTTGAAACCGTCCTTCTGATACATACATGAAACGTTCACATAATATATTTACTATTCATTTGTAATTAAAGGTTGCATTCTGTGTGACAATCTATAATATGCACTTTGTCAGCGAGAACTGTACCTCAAACAAAGGTTACGAGTTGTTCAAAATTTGATCAACTGCACAGTTACTACCCTCCCTGATGATCTCTTGATCTAAACCTTGAAAGGTAAATACAAGAAATCTAAAGTTCGAAAGACATTGGTAGCTTCGTACAAGTACGTCAGCGAAGAGAAAAGAGCAACAAGTGACTTACTACTCCAAATCGAGGAGTAACGGCAAAGGAAGAATCTGGAATGAACCTTTAAAGGCAAGCTTTCAAATTCAGAATTTCGAGGAATTAAAATAAAAGATATTAGCATTAGGTCAGTAAGCAAAAATCAGATCAATACATAGAAAGATTCGAGTAAGAGAAGAGAGACACAATAGACAGTTTTAGCCTGTCAGTTTTTTAGTTAGTTAGACCCTTTATAGGCAAGCCAACTTATTAAAAGCGTGAGACGTTTCGGGCAAGAAAGAAAGATACTTTGAGTAGATCAGATTAGTAGTGGAAGGGGCAAGTATGGCAAAAGGAATAACACCTGTTCATGCGGTCAATCTATACGGTTGATTAAAAAGAAGAAGACGATCTAAAAAAAAATTAGATCGTTTCTTTAATGGTTCGTTAACAGGATCATTAAAGAAGCGAATGTGCTTCAAATAATAATTTAGGAGATTATGACAATGGCAAAAGCAACAAATAAAACTTATGAAGCTTTAGTAGGTCTTTATGTAAATAGAGACATAAAAGTAAGTATAAGAGATAAGGCACTATTAAATTCATTATCAATAGATTTTGAACAATTCAAAAATTACGTTGAAGCTTGCAAGATAGCAGATCAAAGAAGAAAAAAAGGTTGGAAAAAATTCTTTGATGATTCAGGTTTGGGATATCAAAACTACAGGGAGGAAATGAAATGAAAGGGAAATGTATAGCTAAGAAAATGATGACAAGCATAACAATGCGTGGCTTTGCTCCAATAGTAGCAAAGATGCCTGTTGTAACTAGAGATGACTTAGAAAAATTATTGCCAGACTATGTTTCTGGTGGCGACATAACAAAATTATTTAGGGGATAAATATGAACTACGATTTAGACAAGATTATTGACGATTACTATCACGATGCAGAGATGCCTAATTATTCAGCGAGGA
>Ga0209337_1003350_pt1 | contig 11322 bp, 6 predicted proteins | sample LinPmetageLP53_FD_184044 | JGI IMG/M metagenome (GOLD analysis project Ga0209337, IMG submission 184044) | Marine viral communities from the Pacific Ocean - LP-53 (SPAdes) (version 2) | ecosystem: Environmental > Aquatic > Marine > Oceanic | place: Pacific Ocean | collected 2010-02-08 | reverse complement strand
CTCGACATTGATGAAATGCCTTCTCACCGTCATCAATTTAAAGATAATGAGGGTAACCCATACAATGCGATAAGTGATAACAATTTGAGGGGAACTGTAACTGGAGTAGTTGACTCACAGGGCCCTAGAGAAACAGGCAACGATACTGGTGTTACGCAAACAAGATTTGCTGGTGGTTCTGGATCTGACTCTGACGGAGATTTAGCTTCAGCAGGAGCTACACAGTCACACAATAATATACAACCGTACCAAACAGCTTACATGTGGGAAAGAACCGCATGATTAATCATTATAAATAACATAATATAATACATTTAGGAAATAAAAAAATGGCATCAATTATCACAGAGAAATTCAGATTAGCATCAGCAGATGCGTTTAAAGATTCTTTCTCAACAGACAAGTACTATGTTTTTATTGGTAAGTCACAATCTTGGGTTTCTGAAGGTTCTACATCAGACACCGCCATACCAAATCCTGTAGACTCTATCAAACCAGAGTTCTTATATCACGATGATATGTTGGGTGCAAAATTAGCAGGAGAAGGTCAGACTTCTTTTGTTACTCCTAGAAAAAATTGGTCTGAAACCACATCATACGATATGTATAGACCTGACATCTCAGGATCAGTAACTTCAGGATCTTATCCAACTAAAACTACGTCCTCGTCAGGCAAAAATAATTTATATAATTCTGATTATTACTTTGCTACATCTGCAAACAGAGTTTATAAAGTGTTATACAATGGTGATCCAACACAAGTTGGATCTTCTGCCATTGGCGGAACAGAACCCGAATCAACATCGTCAACACCCTTCTGGAACAGCACACAAACTCATTATCTAAAATTCATGTATGATGTTGATGAACTAACAAACAGTAGTAACTTTTATGTGACTGATTTTATGCCTGTTGCTAATACAACTTCTGGCGCAGTTAGTACAAATAATTCTGTAGCAGATGGTGCTATTCACGTTTTTAATGTAACTAACGCTGGTACTAATTATCCAAATGGAACTTATTATGTTCCAGTCAGAGGAGATGGAACGACAACTGCCATAATTAAATTGATTGTTTCTGGAACATCTGTACAAGCATTTGGGCCAACAGACGGAACAAACTCCCAAATGTTTAATGTGGGTGTCGGATATAGACACGCCTCTGTTGATTTAAGTTCAACAAATATCTACACCAACTCATCATTAACATCTTTAATATCAGGTTCAGTCAAAACTAACTGGGAGGCTGTTTCATCTGCCGCTAGCATAACTCCAATGATAGAACCTAAAGGTGGTCATGGGTTTGATACTATCAAAGAACTTGGTGGACATTATGTAATGGTTTATCAAAGTTTTGCACCTGCTGATACTGATATTACACAGGTTAATGACTTTAGAAGGATTGGATTGATAAGAAATCCAAACAATTCAGCTGGTACGGTTTTAACTGATTCATCTGCAAGAGCTACAAGTGCAATATTACTATCTGGTTCTATTACTACTCAATATCAACCAGATGAAATTATAACTCAAACTAATGGTGCTAATGAAAGTGCTAGAGGTAGAGTTGTTGAATTTGATGCAACTAATAAACTTTTATTTTATGTTCAAGAAAATTATAGTAGTTATGGATTAGATGCAAATGGAGATTTAAATAACTTTAGTGGGTCTGGAAGTGTTATAGGTTCTACTTCTGGAGCTTCTTATGCTGTTGATACAACATCAACATCAACAGTAGGCACTACTTCAATAGTAAGCGGATACGGTGCATCCGAAATTCAAAAAGATTCTGGTGATATTATCTATGTAGAAAACAGAAGATCAATACAAAGAGCTACAGACCAAACAGAACAAGTAAGAATAGTAGTGGAATTTTAACTTATGCAAAAAACAGAACTGAACGTATCACCGTATTACGATGATTTTAACACTAATGATAATTTTCATCGTGTTCTTTTTAGACCAAGTTTTGCAGTTCAAGCTAGAGAGTTAACTACTCTTCAATCAATACTGCAAAATCAAATTGAAAGACATGGTAGACACACCTTTAAAGAAGGGACTGTGGTCGTGCCTGGCCAAGTTAGCACAACTAACGAATATTATGCTGTAAAATTAAATGCCTCATACGCATCTACTCTAGCAAACACCTCTGATTATTTGTCACTGTATGTTGGAAAAATTATTACTGGTGCGACATCGGGTGTGCAAGCAAGAGTTATTGGTTTTGATTTAGCAACGTCCACTGATTCAGGAACTCTTTACGTTAAATATCTCACCACAGCAACATCAACGGTATCTGCATCTGGAACAATATCTGCATCAACCGCCAATGTTACGACAACATTTGTCGATGGTGAGACGATTAGTGCAGATTCATCGATAACCTATACTGCTACAGGTGCATCGTCAACTACAACTATTTCTGCTGATACTGGTTCATCAACACTAATTTCTTCTGATGCAACCGCAACAGGATCTTCAGCTGGAATAGAATCTGGTGTTTATTTTATTAGAGGCAATTTTGTTAGTGTTACAGCACAAAGAATTGTACTGGACAAATACACCAATACACCATCTTATCGAATTGGTCTCACAACAACAGAATCCTTGATAACATCAACTGATGATACTAGTCTTTTAGATAATGCAGCTGGTACTTCTAATGAGAACTCGCCTGGCGCTCACAGACTTAAAATTACACTAACACTTGCTAAGCTTGCATTAGGTTCATCTGATGATGAAAACTTTATTGAGTTAATGAGAGTGAAGAACGGTGTTGTTCAAGAAAACGCTCGTAACACAGAGTATTCCGTTCTGGGTGATACTCTTGCAAGAAGAACATTTGACGAATCTGGAGATTACACATTAAAAGATTTTGGAATAGACATAAGAGAAACCTTAGATGATGGTTTAAATGAAGGTGTATATACTTCAGGTGTAACAACCGATAACGGTAACACATCATCGGAAAGTTTTACTACTGTCCAAGTATCGCCAGGCAAAGCATATGTTCGTGGTTATGAAATAGAAACAGCATCTCCTACTTTTATTGATATAGAAAAACCAAGAACTACACAATTCTTTGATAACGCAATAACATCTATTGAGATAGGTAACTTTGTCAATGTAACTAATGTATATGGATCTCCTGACATATCAAGTGCAAATACTCTTTCAGACTCAACAGAATATAAAGAGGTTAAACTATTTGATCAACCCACATCTACTAGAGGTGCAGTTCCAGCTGCGGTATCTGGTGTTCAATTAGCTGGAGTTCAAATAGGTGTTGCAAGATCGAGAGTCTTTGAACATGTTACTGGAACAGGGACAACTGCATCATTTAGACAATCAATATTTGATGTCAGTATGTTTACTTTCTTAACAATCAATGGTTCTATTAATTTAAAAGACGCAATTGCTCAAGGTGCAAGAATTACTGGTGTTACAAGTGGTGCAGTTGGATTTGTCCATACTGCTATCACAGCAAATAACACTCAAGAAATAATTCTTACAGAAGTCACAGGATCTTTTGCTAGTGGTGAAAAACTTTTTAGTTCCACTATTGACAATAATACCACAGAGATACTAGTACATGGTGGTGGTGCTGATGCGACACTATTAAATGTTGAGTCTCCAAAGTTCAAGAGTGTTCGTCAGATCTTCATGGATGATGATGACTCAGGTCAGGACTACACTGCTGATATAATTTTAGAAGATGTACTTGTTTCAAGATCCTCTTTAAGAGTTGAAGATAATACCACAAATACTTCTAGTACAGGAGATAGTGATCTTTTACTTCAAGAAGATGGATCAGAAATACTTTTAGAAGAATTTTCTACAGTTACCTCTGTTCGTAAAGAATCAAAATTAAAAGACCAAGAGAAAAATGTTCTTCTTCGCAAACTAAGAAAGAACAATATTAAAACACTCAAACCAGCTGGAACTGATGAAACTACCATTACGCTCCGTAGACAATTTATTGGCACCGCTAACAGTAGTGGTGTTATATCCTTATCAGGTCTTGGCAGTGGTGAAACATTTGTTAGCACTGATGAACTAGTAATGACAGTGTTAACTGCTGGAACTGGTGGTACATCTGCACAAGGCGATTTTATTCCAACTGGAGACTTAAATTCAATTGGTGGTTCTGGTACAGGTACATTAACACTTACCTCAAGTGCTACAGGTTCTTTTGGTAATGGTGGTGTGATAAAAATTATTGCAACCATAACAAGAACATCTGCAGCTGCAAGAGACAAGACCGTTCGTCTTGGAAGGATGTTATTCGTTGATTATGACGCTAATGGAGAATATGGATCTTCATCACATCACAAAGAAATATCTTTTGGTAAAGCGGATGTTTTCAAAGTTCATGGTGTATTTGAAACAGCTGCTGGGACGGTTGCTACCGACACACCAAGATTGCCTCAGTTAGAAATAAGTGGTGTATCTGGTACATTTACTAGGGGTGAAACTATTACTGGTGGAACTTCAGGAACTAAAGCTGTAATAATCAATACGTCAACTCCATTAACATTAGTAATAACAAATAGTAAATCATTTAGTTCATCAGAAACAATAACTGGTGATTCTTCTAGTGCGACAGCAACAGCAGGAACATTTACTGATAGTGGTGATAACAATGTCACCGCAGACTATACTTTAGATACAGGTCAAAGAGATAACTTCTATGATTTCTCTAGACTAGTTCGTAAGCCTGGCGTTGCATTAAACAACGCAGCTCTACTAGTAGTTTATGATTTTTTTGAACATGGTTCTGGGGATTTCTTTACTGTTGATTCATACAGTGGTATAGATTACAAAGATATACCAGTATACTCGGCAACAAGAGTTGATCCATCAGTTCGTGAACCTAGTGGCGAATTCGACCTAAGGAATGTTATTGACTTTAGACCTAGAGTTGCTGATGCATCATTAACCACAGCAGCTATAGTTGGTGAAAGTGGAAATGGAAGTGTTAATGCAGATAAGGTTAATGATGTGCATTCTTTAAGTTTCCCATTTAGAGCATTTGAAGGATCAGGTTCTACAACTACCTTAATACCTAAAGATAACTCAACTATTCAGTACGATTTTGATTTCTATTTACCAAGAACTGATTTATTATTCTTGGATGAAAAAGGTAAGTTTGTTATACAAACAGGAACTCCAAATGAAGAGGCAAAAGTTCCAAAAACAATTGACAATGCAATGTTACTTGCTAAGTTTAATTTTCCTGCTTACACTATTAATGTCGATGAAGTAAAAGTTTCAAGAACAAATAATCGTAGATATACTATGAGAGACATTGGTAAGTTAGAAACTAGACTTGGTAATGTTGAATATTATACTGCATTGAACTTACTAGAAAAAGACGCACAGTCACTAGAAGTTTTAGATGAAAATGGTTTCAACAGATTTAAATCAGGATTTCTTGTAGACAACTTTGCTGGTCATTCTACAGGTGATGTTCGTCATCCAGATTATCGATCTGCTATTGATATGCAGAAAAAAGAACTTAGACCAAAGTATCATATGAAAGGTGTGACTTTAATCGAACAAAACACGACTAACGGTCAAAGGTCTAACTCTGGATATCAAAAAACTGGTGACATAGTAACCTTGCCATACTCTGAAGTAGTTGCAATTCAACAACCATATGCAACAACAGTAGAAAATTTAAACCCCTCTTTGAACTTTGCATGGGCAGGTATTTGTAAGTTATCTCCATCTGGTGATGAGTGGTTTGAAGTCAATAGATTACCCGCTTTAATTATAAACAGAGAAGGTAACTTTGATAGTGTATTTGCAGCTAACGAAAATGCAATCGGTACAATTTGGGATGCATGGTCAACACAATGGAGTGGTGTAACTACAACTGAAACTGAAAGATTTAAAGAAACAAGTTTTGATCACTTTGTTTCTGGTCAAGGCAGACCTATTATTGAACGAACTGTGTCCTCAGAAGGTGGTGTTAATACTAGACAGGGTATAGAAACATCTGTTGTTGCACAGATAGAAGAAGAACATATTGGAGACGTTGTTTTAAGTAGAGCGATCATTCCTTTCATTCGTTCTAAGAACGTAATATTCTCTGTGACTGGTATGAAACCCAGAACGAGAGTATATCCATTCTTTGACAAACAAAATATATCTGAATATGTTTTCCCTCTAGACGTTGTCGCATCTGGAACATTTACTTCTGTTGTGGGTTCTACTGAAATTACAGGTAGTGGTACAAATTTTGATGGTGATTTTGCTGTCGGTGACCAAATCAAACTAGTTGGCGCAGGTTTTGATGGTGCAGACTTGTTTTCTATTGTTAAAGTAATCACAGATGACACAAACATGACAATCGCTGATCCAGCTGGTGCAGTTGTGACTGGTGTTGCTAGTTCTATTGTTAAAAAGGATGTTAAGTTAAGTACTACAGATAACACGATGGTTACTGATGCAGCTGGTAATGTATCAGGTGTTTTTGTTATACCAGACCCAACAGTATCAGGTAATCCAAGATTTAGAACTGGGGATAGAGTGTTTAGACTGAGTTCTTCATCTACCAACGCAATTGTACCCTTACCCGAAACTTTTGCACAATCAACATATTCTGCGGTTGGTGTTTTAAACACTGTTCAAGATCAAACTATCAGAACAAGAAATGGTAGAGTTGAAGTAAGACAGGTTTCTGAATCTGTTGAAACCTCAAGAAACTTAGGAACTAGAGAAGAGATTGTTGGTTGGTATGATCCTCTTGCACAATCTATTATGCCACAAAGTAGAGGTGGTGAGTATATCACAAAAGTTGATGTTTACTTTAGTCAAAAGGATGCAACTCTTCCTGTTACTTTACAATTAAGAGAAATGCAAAATGGATATCCAACAAACAGAGTTCTTCCATTTGGTTCTAAAACATTACCGCCCTCAAGTGTAAATGTATCTTCAACAGCTGCTACAGCGACAACATTTACATTTGATTCTTTGGTATATTTAAAAGATGCAACAGAATATTGTATAGTATTACAATCTGACTCTGACCAGTATCTTGCATGGATATCTCGTATGGGCGAAACCGATATTGGTGGAACAAGACAGATATCTACTCAACCATATCTAGGTGTATTATTTAAGTCACAAAACAATAGTACTTGGACTGGATATGATGCTGAAGACTTGAAGTTCACTGTTTATCGTGCAAGTTTTAATACTGGAACGACTGGAACATTTACTGCGGTCAATGATGTGTTGCCATCAATAACTTTAAATAATCCATTTTCCACTGTCCAATCAGATGCCACTGTTACAGTTAAACACCCCAATCATGGCATGTATTCTACAAGTAATAATATCACTATCTCAGGTGCAACTGCTAGTGGTGGTATTTCAGCTGGAAATTTAAATAACACAGAAACCGCAATAGCTAACATTACTACTGATGGGTATAGTTTTGAGGCAGGTGCAACTGCTACTGGTAGTGCAGCTGGTGATACAAGTAAATCTGGTGGATCTAGTGTTGTTATTACAGAAAACGTAACAATGGATGGTCTTAAAGTTTTAGTTCCAACACTAGACTACGCAGATACAAAACTATCTGCACAAGTTAGAACTACAACTGGTACGTCTATTGCTGGTTCAGAAACATCATTTGCATCAAAGACAAACTCTATTAACTTAGGGGAAAACTTCTTATTTGATAATCCACAAATTGTTTGTAGTTCTATAAATGAAACAAACGAATTAGAAGGTGCAAAATCTTTCTTCTTAGATTTTACAATGTCAACATCAAAAGAAAATATTTCACCTGTAATAGATGTTGATAGAATGTCAATCGTTGCATTTGCAAACAGATTAAACAACTTAGATACAAATTCAAATGAACCTGAAGGTGATGATTGTGATGCAGTTTATGTAACTAGAAAAGTTGCTTTGAAAACACCAGCTACATCTATCAAAGTATTATTCTCTGCGGTTAGATTTAATACTGCTGAAATTGATGTGATGCATAAAACTTTAGGGTCTGGTGAAACAAAAGATTTTGATGAGATTGCATTTGAATTCTTTAACACTAATGGAGATCCTGATACTACAGTCAACCCATCATCAGTAAGTGATGACTTTAGAGAGTATGAGTATACTGTAAATAACTTATCCGAGTTTTCTACTTTTGCAATTAAGATAAGAATGAAAGGTACAAACACATCAGAACCACCAAGAATTAAGGACTTGCGAGCAATCGCATTGGCAACATAATATGACGGAATATGTAAAGGTAAAAGATAATACTGGATTAGTTAGAGACTTAAATTCTAAAGCTGTAATCAATACAAATATTTCAGCTTATGAGTCTGCTGTTGCAAGATCTAGAAAAGCAAAAAAACAAAAAGATGAATTAAGAGATGCAACAAGACAGATAAATACTCTAAAATCAGAAATGCACGAAATTAAAGGTTTGTTATTAGAACTTATAGAGAGAGATAGTAATGTCAGATAGAAACGCACCAGCTACTTTTACTTTTGAGGAGTGGAGAGTTGAGTTTAATGAACTAGCATCTGATGTTGGAGACATATTATTTGTTGAACAGGCGTCAGGTATCCTTGCGTCTGCTACTGATATTGTTGAATGCATAACCTTATTGAACTCTAACATCATTGACAAATCCAGTGCTCAAACTGTCGGTGGTGTTAAGACATTTTCTAGTCAAACAGTTTTTAGTTCTGGTATACAAGTCGACACAGAGGGTATAAGTAATGTTGGTGGGACTGTAACGGTAACACTACCAAATACAAGTGGTGTTTTGGCTTTAGAGGGTTTTTCAATAGCAATGGCAGTTGCATTAGGATAATAAGGAATAAAAAATGGCAAATAATTTTAAAAATGCATTTATAGGTAACTCTGGTAGTGGAACTGCTATTAGTACATCTTCAGGCAGTCCAACTGCTTTGTTCACAGCAGGTTCTTCAAACTCATCAGTGTTGATTGAACTTGATGCTACTAATACTGGAACAGCTGCGATTACATTTTCAGCAAATATTAAAGACAGTAGTGATAGTAACAAAACATACTTTATAGTTAAAGATGTACCTATTCCAGTAGGTAGTACCTTAAAAATTGTTTCTGGTCAAAAAGTTGTTTTAGAGTCAAGTGATGTGTTGCAAGTTTTTGCTAGTGCTAATACATGTGATGTTGTAGCTGGGATTCTTCAGGACGTAAACTAGTGATATGGGAAACTATACTGGTCGATCTGGTTTAAAAACTGGCACAGCTGGAGACGATTTTGAAACGGAACATGAAACACATGGAATAACAGTTGAGTCTGGAACTGGAAAAGAGTCATCTGGCGGCACTATTAGACTTGAAAACATTGCAAGTGAAGAACCAACCGATGTTGGAATGGGTCGTTTGCTTGGTCATGCAAGAGATGAAACACCAGCTGGTTTTGATTTTTTTGCACTAGGGGGAAACGAGTCAACCCTAAGATTAAGTAATCAAGCATTTTCAAGTAAAAACATTGAAGTTTTTGTTACTGGAGATAAAATAAGTAACGAAGGGATTAGACCAGATTATATTATTTCTGGAAATACTTTAATATTTACAGATTATGTTTTATTAGATGGTCAATCAGATGGCGTTACTGACAATGGTGACACACTATTAAATGAAAATGGTCGTGGTATTGTTCTTGAGGATGTATTTTGTTCTCCTGCTGGAGAAAGTGTAATTGTTGCTGATGGTTTGTCGGTTAGTATTCTTGTCCCGCCAAGATTGTTGGAACTAGCAGATAATACGCCTGGCACAAGCACGACATCAGTGACACGCAGAAGAGATACTGTACTTACAGGACTAAATCCTGATGGTTCAACTAGTATAATAACATCATCAGATGTGGAGGGTGACGATATTGCTAGTTCTTGTATTCTTGTAGAGAATCAAAATGAGTCCTTTACAATTAGTTTTGCAGAAAAGTTTGGAGTATCAAATGTAAGCACCTTTGTTGATGGTGCTGGTAATAAGTTTAACACATTATTAAATGCGCCTGGCCATGATTTAAAAGCTGGCGATACAATGACTGTAAGTGGAATTAGTTTTAGTAGTGTTGATCCAAATGGCGACTTTATAGTTCAAGCTACTACCACTAGTCAAATTCGTTATCAAATCGGCACTGGCGGTGGTACTGCCGAGCTTTATGGCGTTGGGATAGTTGGTTCTGTTAGAAGATCTGGGCCAACAAACAAAATAGGACTAGAACAAGTTGGCGTTTTAGTAAAATACACTTAAAGGAAAATATTAATGAGTGAAAATTATATAGGAACAGATCCTAGTTTTGGATCATTTGGTACGCAAACAATAACTGGGACTGGAACAACCTCTTACGCATTAAATCAGACTATTGGTGAGACTGGCCAAATACTCGTGCATAAAAGGTTAATTAATGCTGTTTCTAATATATCTTTAGAGACTATTCTCAATGGTAATTTAAGACTAGAAGATGGAACTGCATCTGGTTCTGGAACTTTTGGGGATAATGTTGTCGATGAAGATGGTGTCTCTGATATTCCTGTTTATCTTTTACCTGAAACCGATTATACAATAACCTTGAGTGGTGGCGCTACAAATATAACCTTATCAATAGCTTTAGCGTCAACCCATGTTGTAGATGTGGTTTTCTTGGGCAGTCAAAGTGCATCGCCATTTTTAGGATTTAAATCAGCACAATCACCACACCTTGATACTTTTAATGGTGATGATTCTACAACTACATTTACATTAACACAAATACCAGCTGCAGATGATGGCAGACAGTTTATGGTCTTTGTTGATAATGTTTATCAAAGGTATGGATCTTCTAGAGCATTTACTACATCTGGTGTTACGTTAACATTTAATTCTGCACCCCCATCTGGTATAGAAAACATTCAGGTATATCAATTATCACAACAGAATGTTTTAAATAAAATAGATTCATCTACTCAGTTAGCTGATGGTGTGATATCTAACAATAGTATAGCTGATGGTACAATACAAGCTAATAAACTTGATGTTACTCCAAAACTAGCAAGTGGAACTGGTAAACTTGGTAACACAGTTAACTTATTCTCTAATGTGGGTGTTGTTGCTGGTGGTAGAAAAAATCTATTAATTAATGGTGAATTTAGTGTTTATCAAAGACCCTTTGCATCAACACAAGCATTAAGAAAACCACTTTCGCAAATTGAAGATAGATTTGGCCCTGACCGATGGTTTTTAAGAACAGAAACAACTAATATTGACAATGCAGCTACAATGGGGAATACTTTTTCACCAACAACAACTTCTGGAAACGAATCT
>Ga0209337_1003346_pt1 | contig 11327 bp, 20 predicted proteins | sample LinPmetageLP53_FD_184044 | JGI IMG/M metagenome (GOLD analysis project Ga0209337, IMG submission 184044) | Marine viral communities from the Pacific Ocean - LP-53 (SPAdes) (version 2) | ecosystem: Environmental > Aquatic > Marine > Oceanic | place: Pacific Ocean | collected 2010-02-08 | reverse complement strand
ATTAGTGTAGGTAGGTAGAGAGTTAAAGAGGAAAATTAGCATATACCAGAAAAATACTACAAGACAAGAGAGTAAATCCAACGCAGTTGGTTCCGTAGGATAATGTTATAAATGGAGAAATAAAGAAGATGACTTACAAATCAAAAACACAATTCACAGATAAACACAATTTTAGAAAAGCAAGTATTGTAGAATATTGTTTAGGACTTGAAAAACAAGGATTGAACGAGAAACAAATACAAGCAAAGATGATAGTTGATAATGTATCTAAATCTGCACGAGCAGTTGGAGAGAATTTCAGTTTCTATAAATCAGTTGCTAAAGAAATAGGTTGGGTGAAATAATGGATTATGTAAATACAAGTATAGATAATGATTACTCAAATATTCACCCGCTTAGGAAATCAATTAACAGATACAGAAAAACAAAGATGAGTGAAACCACTTGGAAGAAAGTTAAAGCAACTTGGTTAAGACAAGTTGAAAATGCTTGGGTAGTAAGTGGTGGTTCTATGTTAGACGATTTCTTGGAAATGGGTGGTAATAAATGGATTGCAAGAATTAGTAATGATATACAACAAAAGAAGGAGTGGTATGGGATTTAAGCTAACAAAACCATTAAAGTATGGTATAAAGAAGAAAGAACAATCTGCTATGAAAAGAATAATGAGTGGTAAGAAAGCATTATCAAAACAAGATAGTAAACAGAGAGTTGATAAAGTATTTAATGATATTGTAAAACAAGTATCACCGAAAAATCAAGTATCACCGACCGCCAGATTAAACAACACTTTCGGTAGTAAGAAAGTAATTAAATAGACAAGCAATTTGGAGTTCCAATTATAAAGTTCAACTTGTCTAATGGTGGTGGGGTTGTTCATCTCTCGTTCTTCGTAGAGACAACTAATGATTACCTCGCCACCATATTATTAAGAGATAAATATGCAAATGAATAACAGAATAAAGATTAAAGTTTTTGATTTTCTAATGACGATTTCAATGTGGGAATTCATATACCATTTATTATATATGAGAATATTTGATAAACCGAGTAAGTCGTTTGAGAAAAAGATAAGGGAGTGGAGATATGCCAACAAATAAAGAAGGTTTTAAGTATATAAAACCAAAACCAATTAACAAAATACTACTGCTTTTAAGAGAAGAGATATTGGAATTGTTAATGTATAAGAACGATAGAGGTTTCTGGTATGATATGCAGAAAGATTGGGAAGACACCAAAACAGATTTAGTTAGTCGTTCAACAGACAATACAGATAGAAAGAATATAATGAAAGACGACTTATATAAAGTTGCAACAGAATTGATACAGATTGCAAACTTTGGAAGAATATTACAGACTGATGATGAGAACAAGATTAAGAATATGCCAAAACTACATTTACCATATTTTATGAAACAATCGTTGGGAGCATCATTTACAGATTTATACGATATTAATACGCAGAAAGCACATCTAAAGATTGACGAGAAGAACAAAAAATTTGTATCACACACAGACCATAAAGTCAAGTCAAGTTAGTAATCAGTCATCATATAAAACCATACGCAATCACAAAATTAAGGAGAGAATAATGAGTGTATCAAAAACCATACCAAGTGTATCAAAAACTATTGAGTTAGAAAGAAATGTAGAATTACAGAAGAACCATTTAGGACAAGCATTTAATCATTTAGAACAAAAGTTTGATATAACATTAGACGAACACGACAGAGATTTAATTAAGGTTATTATATTGAAAGTCAATTTGGAAAAACAAGCCCTAACAGAATTGCAAGAGTATCAATTACAGACCGCCGATGAAACTGCACGAAACAATAAGTTTTGGAAAGAGATGAGTAAAGAAAATGTTTAGTTTGATTGAAAATATAGATGAAGACAGAAAAGAATACTCACCAGTAGGTATGAGAAACATATTACAAGAATTGAATATCAGTTATAGCACACTCTATCGTTGGACAAGATATAAAGGGTTTCCGTGTTATAGAGTTCAGGGGAGTAATAAGGTTTTATTCAATAGAGAAAAAATCCAAGATTGGTTGGAAAATCAATAATTTTCAGTAAATTCGTTTCAACAAGATTTCACTTATTTGTTAGATATTAAATATACCTAACATTTGGAATTGCTTGTTAAGTATGAGAACAATATGAAAATTAGAACACTTATAGACGATATGGACTTACAATTTAATATACAACAATATATCCATATATACAAGACTATACATAACATATACCTAACAAATGAATAATCAAGTTATAGACGAGAGATTGGATAAATTACCAATTAAAAAATTTGTTCTTGAAACTTATGGTTGTGTTTCTACGAGGAAGAATAATTAACTAATAGTTTCATACATAACATAATACATAACAAACCTATTGTATTATACCTAACAATTCCCTAACTTATAGTGTTATGGGATTACTAAACCTACCAACTAAAGAATTACAACTCACCATTTGGCATCTAATTGAAGAAGCAGAAAAAATGGATATGGGTTGTTTCACTTTCAATCCTGAAAAACATAAAGGTTTTGTATATGATATATTCAATCTCAAAATGTATAGTGTTGGTGATTTCGTAGATATGGTTATGCACGAACGATTAAGATTACATACTATGTTGGAACGATAAGTGGCAAAGATTGATACATACACACATTATGGGTATAACCAAGACGCCCTACAATCATTTAGAATTTACAATAAGAATATCCCCAAGTATTCATTTCAAGTTAGAAAACTGAATAAGGGGATTGATTATTGGTATGCGTATCGTAGAGATGAAAATGGAAAGATTAGAACTCGTTTTTTAGGTAGATGTTTTGAGGGATTAAACGAGAACGGAGAGACAAGTTTCCAATTAGCTTGTAATAAAGTCAAAGATAGATATCAAGAGGGTTTCATCTCTAATACATTAGAGAAACGAAACATAACCTATTTCATAGATTTATTCATTACAGATTGCCAGAAGAAAATTGAAAGTCCTACTGAAAGTGCATTTTCCTATAAGACATTTCAACAACATATAAATGGTATAAGACAATACAAGAAATGGATTGCAGATAAGAATGTAAAACTACATCACACACAAAACATTAAAGAGTATCAAAAGGTTTTCAAGGAATATGTCCAGTATATGAAAACAAGAAAGAAAACAACCAAGTTGGGTAATGTAACAGATGAAAGTATGAAAGTCGGCACAATAAGGACTTATATTAAAAATGTTAGAGTATTTCACAATTGGTTAGCAGATGATAGTTTTGGTGGTGGTTTCGTGGATATAAATCCTATTACAGATACATACTACAAAGCAGTTATTAGAAACTTTGGTCTAATCTATACAAAATCAAATGATAGACAATCAAGATTAAGACGCATAGGAAGAGATTATTTCAGTAAAGAGGGATATGAAACTATGGTTGAAGATTGTATAACTAATGTTAGAGATATTTGGACTACCTATTGTAAGACTGGTGAGATTCCAAGAGAGTTTGCAAATCAACCAAAAAATCAAATTGGTAGTAACATAGTTTATTTCGTTTCATTATTTCAGTTAGCATTAGGATTTAGAGTTGGAGAAATATTACAGAGTTTCCGTAGTGTTAAAGGATATGACGAACATATAATTAATCCACAAGATAGTGGTGCGTTCTGGTATAAAACAAACGGAGTATGGGTTATAGAGATAAACTGGAAAGGCAAGTATTCAGTATTACCAACAAATGATATTGATTATTTCAACATTAGAACTTGGATTAAACCGAAGAATTGGAAAGGAAAACCAAGTGGTAATAATGGTAAAGAAGATTATTATGATACACATTTAGTAGATGTTTGTCTGGAATTATTTAATGATAGTCCGTTCTTATTTACTGCCTATAAGAATTCACATAAACATTATTCTTATTCTCAATATAATAACAATTTTAAGAGTATATGTATAGGGAAACACGAGTGGGATAGATTTGGTGTAGATACAACACACGACTTACGACATTATTTCATTACAAGACATATTCAATTGAGAACTGACCCGATGATAATTAGCAAGATTACAAGACACTCAATAACCACTATGATGAAATTTTATGTTGAAGAAAATGTTGATACGCAAAAAGAATTTGTAAGAGATATTGGAATTAATATTGGAAAATACAAACCTATACGGATTAAGCAGAACGACTTGTAGTCGTTGTAAAAATCCTCTATGTAGAGGAACAGACATCTATGATTGTTGTGATGTTTTAGAACCAAACTGGATACAGAATTACACACGAAATATGTATCTATCAAATAAGAATAAACCAAAATATGAAAGTGAGTATGCTAAATGGGAAAACCAAATAAACAAATGAGAGTTTCATACCAAAGAGTATCTACTGAATTGCAAGAGAACGGAATACAAGCACAATCAAATGAGATTAAAAGGTATTGTGAATATAAAGGTGTTCAGTTAGATAAATCTTTTATTGATTTTGGAGTATCAGGCAAGAATTTCAATAGAGAACAATTTCAAGATATGATTGAACTTGTAGAACAAGGACAAGTAAAAGAGATAGTTATTACGGAACTAGCGAGGTGGGGTCGTAATTTATTAGAGGCATTACAGAATATTAACATATTGAAAAAGCATAAATGTAATCTCATTGTATTAAAAGAGAATATTGACTTGAATTCTCCAAGTGGTAATCTTTTAACGAACATCTTATTTTCACTAGGTGAGTGGGAAAGAAATGAAACCGCTTTAAGAACGAGTAAGATACTACAAGATAAGAAAGCAAACGGACTTAAATACACCCGAACTACTTATGGTTATGATATGATTAATGGTAAAATGGTAATCAATCTAACGGAACAACGAATGTTAAAGAAAGTAGCCAAGATGAAATCTAACGGAAAATCTTATCAAGAGATTACAGATTTTGTTAATAGAAACGGATATGTGAGAAAAAACAAGACAAAATGGAATAGGAATTCTATGATTAAATTGGTAAAAACTCGCATAAAGAACGACAATTCTATCTCTATAAATCAGTAAAAAAGGTGTATACCAACCGAACGAATAGTATATAGAAAAAGAGGTAAGACATCAAACTTACCTCTTTTATTTCCACAAGACTACCAGACTACATTATGATTATCATTTTACTGATTGTTCTACCTACCGACCGCCCGAATCATAAGTAATCAACTATCCTTGTCTTATTCGTGTTAAAAAGTCTTTCCAAGTTTTTAAGAGGAACTTGGAAACCTCTGGGACACCATACGACACTAAATGGTTGTTGTGCTCACTAAATAAGCAGTTGAATTAAAGTTCTTGTTGTCCGTAGTTAAACGACATAATCCTTGTGTAGATATCTCACATCTTATATTATCACAATCTTGATGAGATTTTAGAAACTCAACAAATGGTTCTAATGCAAAACTGATTTTATCCATAGTTTTCTTTCTTGGTGGAGTATCAAAAGCTAGTTTAATAACATTTGATTTTATGGTGGAAGAATAACCAAGAACAATTTGTGATTTACCACTTGGTTTATGTAGTATTGTAAATGTTTCCCAATCCTTATAGCAACCATAAGATTTAATCATTTTATCTATAAATTTTGTATCTAATGTAAAATCTACCTCAAAATCATCTGGAAGATTTTTTAGTGTTGGTGGTGTTGGAATTTGTGAGTGGTGAGACACTATAAAAGACATTTTAGTATCTTCATCATCATATACTTTTAATTCAGTTCCATTAAGACCAAATTTAATTGTATCAGTTAAGGGAGATAGTAATCCCATTAATTTTGGGGTATTGTAAATCCCCAGTTTTTGATTTTGTAGTTTCTTGCCAATAAATAACCTTTTTTTAGAACTCACCTCTAAAACAATAGATTTATCGCTTGAAATACATTTAGCAGATAGAAATCCTTTGTCGTCAATATTCCATACAATATGTTCAATCATACCACCTAATCTATATTTTTTAATAAAGTCCATTAGTATTGTCTTATCCATTTAAGTAGCCCCTTGATTGTTTCCAGTTAGTTTTGATAAATCTTTGACTTGTAGTTTGTGTATTAATGTTTCTTGTTGAGTTGAAATCTCCAACTACGCCAATTGTATTAATATAATTTTCAATCGCTAGTAATCGTTTCATTTTCCAATTCTTATAGTTAGAACTATAATCCGTATTGAAATAGTATATCCAATTCGTATCATAATCTTCTTCCTTAAGAAACCCGCACATAATATCAAAATGTACACCATTATAAGAATTCCAAGAGTGCCTATGTAATGGTAGATAAGTTTGGTAATCTTCGTTCCAGAAAAAGTATTTTGGTAAAGGTTTTTCATCAGTTTCATAGAACTCACCTTTACCTTTACGAAAATGTTTCATATGAGGATAAAGTGCATCATTAGGATAGACAATAAGTTTTTTAGTATCTCCGTCAATAAAATTATGAGTTTCTAAATACTTATACATTAATTCCCACCTCTTTTTTTGGTTTTTATATTCTTTGTCTTCACTAATTCTTTTTGGAAAATAGTATCCGTGTTCTACATTAATTTTAGGATTATGTAGATGTAGTTTGTGACTATTGTACCAACATCTATTAGCATAGATTGGTTGTGTTTGGATATATGTATCTACACTTGCTTTTATATCAGTAGGTAGATGAGTTAAATATCTCATACGAGGTAAAGTTCTCAACTTGTGATAAGGGTCATTTTTTAGGTATTTATGACCCGTAATTAAATGTAAATCTTTTTTGTCGTGTCTTCTGCTCATTAGGTATTCCTTCTTGTTTATTTATCTTGTTTATTTATCTAACAACATAGTATATGAAAAAAACTATATTATGCATAGAATATGGTATGACTTACAACTAAACTAACCTCTCACTAACAAAACATTTTGGATAGTTTGTATTCATAAAGTTCATATAGTATTCATCTATGTTTTTCAAGAGAGCAATATGAGTTGAACTAGGTTTTCCAAATGGTAGATTGAGTTTCGTATAGTCCGTAATCTCAAATTTTACTGGCATAGAAAGTAATAATTCCAAGTAGGTTTTATTATCTTTCATTAATGCCCATAAAGTCCAATCATCAAACATTTGTCTTTGAGTAGTCATCTCTTCTATTGGTTTCAATTTCTTCTCTAATTGTCGTTGGATTCTTCTCAAAGACCTTTTTTGTTTTTTAGTGGCAGATTTATACTTTTTATTATCAACAACTTTTATCATTAGTTATACTCCACATTCCAAGAAAAAGTATGATGATAATGTCCATATTCATCAGTTAGGTATTCACCTATTTCTTCTTCAAGTTTTATATAATCATTTACTGCAGACTCAAATTGTCCCAAGTCCACTTCAATTATATATGGCAGTTTCGTTCTTCTATCATAGTTTTCCCATTCTATATCACTTACTATTATTTTAGTCATTATGCGTCCTCTCTTTTTATACTATTACCATATCGTTTTATATCTCTTTTGATATTCATTAGTTTTACTTTTCTCTTTCTTCTATGTATTGATTTGATTTGTCTATTAGTCATTATGCAACTCCAGTTGTATTGTTATTATTAGTTTCTCCATTTTCCATTTCTTCAAGTTTTGTAAGATATTCATCTAACAGATATTGTCTTATAGCATCTTGTTTAACTCTCCAAGTAATGTTCATAAATGTGTTCTTCATATTCGTAGTTCCTTTTTGTTTATTTGTCTAACAACACATTATATGAAAAAAACTATATTATGCATAGAATATGGTAGGACTTACAACTAAACTTTTGTAAATTCTAATATGAAAGAGAAGCAAAAATTACCTTATTGGATAAGAGAGAGGGATTTAGATTTTATTAATGATACACAATTAGATAAAATTGAAAACATAGAGAAAGAAACCTCATCAAACGCCAAGAGTTTCCGTAGAGAATTATACGACCACCGAACAATAATCAGTAAATCTAAACGACAATTCGTTGCATTAGAGAAAGCAAAACAAGATGTAAAACGATTACAGAAAGCATTGGCAGACAACAAGAATAGTAGTAGTGAATTATGGACGGACTTATCTCCATTTAAGACAAAGTATAGTTTTACCACTTGTATAACAATTCAACGCATAGAAAAAGAGGTTAAAATTGGTGGGGAGTTTGGAGAAAAAAAGATTAGAAAATATGAATACTTTAATCTTGGAATTAATAGACCTAATCAACGAAAACCCGTTAATATATTTTTAGGCACAGAGAAAAAGTTTATTGATTTTCTATTGAAAGTATATCCATTAGATAAAGATGAGATACTGAAAGATTGGAAAGAGTATTGTAATAAGATTACTGGAATGACGAGATATAATCCTCAACAAGTTATTCAGTCTATGATGATTGAAAATCCAAAAGGTTTTTCTGGCAAATCAATTAAAAAAGAAGATGTTTTTGTCCCATAGATATATACTTATATATAGATAATAAAACGAAACATTATCGTGAAACCTTGTCGTTAGAAATCCCGCTTAATTCAGTTTGAGTGGGATTTTGTTTTATGATAAAACTAATTAGAATTTTCTTATGGAAAACTTTTTAGTTTCTTTTTATCTCTAAAAATGCTAATATTAAACAATTGGTTGATTAAAACAATTGTAATGAAAATAGACATAACACAAATAACACCTAATCCATTTAATGATGAAATCTATACACCAACAGATTTAACAACATTAAAACAATCATTAGAACGCAACGGACAATTAGAACCCGTTGTAATCAATAAAGACAATACCATTATTTCTGGGCATAGAAGATATTTCTCAATTCTTCAGTTGGGGTGGAAAGAGATTGATGTAAGAGTAGTTGAATATGAAAATGAAACTATTGCTTTAATAGAACATAACCAGACTCGTATGAAATCCGCCACAGATATACAGAACGAGTTTAGAATATTAGAACAAGAATACAGAAAAGAACTTGGTGGTAGGGGTAAGAGAAATGATAAGCAAGGGGATAAAAGATTTAATGTTTATGTAGAGATTGCAAATAAAACGGGTGTTGGTTTATCCAAGTTAAAACAAATACAATCCATACATAATTATGAACCTATGTTGTTAGAGAAGATTGATAGTGGTGAATTATCAGTTTCCAAAGCATATAAGCAAGTCCAAGAGAAATACATTACCAAAAAAGAGATAGATAAAGATGATGTGCAGAAATCTAAATTGAAGAAATTTCTAGAAAATGAAAGTATTGATTTGGGCAACTTGATAGAAACTCTTAATGATACTTATCCATATTCATTATTAGATATATCGTCTAAAGATGTTGAGGAATTAAAAAAAAAAGATTAAATCTAATTGAACATTTAGATTTCCTCAAACGACTAGACAATCAAGAAATAGTTATATACCGAAAACTACAAGAAATCCAAAAGCAACAATTCACAGAACAAGAATTACAATCTACATTTGATAAAATATTTAAGTTCTCAAATCTACAAGACACCGAACAGACCATTACAGAGATAGAAGAACTTAATCCAATACTGAAGCCCGTTGAGGATATAAAAGAATTCAATATTATGAGGACACTAATTCATTCGTTTGAGTGGGTTGCGTCGCCTGGTAGAAATCTTAAATATTTTGTAATGGATAAGAACACAGATAAATATTTAGGTATTATTACATTAGGTAGTGATGTTTCCAGATTAACTCCACGAGATGATTATATAAAGTGGAGTAAAGACAATATGTTCAAGGACAAGAAATTGAACTCTACTTGTATTGCACAAACAATAGTTGGAGTTCAACCACTAGGATTTAATATGTTGGGTGGAAAATTAATAGCTATGATGTGTGGAGATGAACAGATAAGAACAGATTGGAAAGAACGATATGGAGATACATTATCTGGCATAACGACAACAAGTCTATATGGTTCGTATTCTATGTATCAAAATATTCCTATATGGAAGAAGGTAGGGAAGACAAAAGGCACAATCATTATCAAACCAGATAATGAATATTATTTTGAGTGGGTTAATTGGTTGAAGAAATTCCACGCAAAAGAATACAAGAGAATTACACAGAATATTGAGGGAACGAATAATCCACCAACTGCAGTAAAACAAAAGACAATTAAAACCATATTTAAGAAACTGAATATCAATCAACACAAATATCAAAATGAACAATCCAAGGGTGTTTATTTTATGCCTATACACGAGAACACCAAAGAATTTCTACGAAATGAGATTGAACCAGATGAATTAAAATTATCAGTTAAAATGAATAAGGATAATTTGTTAAATTGGTGGAAACAGAAAGCAATCAAACGATATATGAAACTACATAAGAACAACGAGTTAAAAGAACAAGTCCTCTGGTATGAAGATTTGGATAAAAAGAAAGTTCAGTCGTGGTTGTATTCAAGAGGTATAAGATATGTTTAAGGGATTTAATGAATTGTTTGATGATGTTGTTGATAAACTACAATTGACTACACGAGAGAGAGCAGTATATAAATCATCATTAAAGAACTCAATTAGAAGGTGGAGAGTTAAAGGATTACTGCGACCAGATGAATTACCAGATATGAACCACGAATTAGTTTGGGAGTGGAGAGTTCAACAAGACAAAGAGATGATTAATCAAATGGCACAATCACTTGCCAGTAGAGGTAAGAATTACAAACGAAAAGTCTTTGGATTAAAGAACTCTCAATTAAATCAAGGTTATTTCCGTGTGATGATACAACAACTATTGAAAGAGGGATTTACTCTACAATATCCAGACCAGAAATCAGTAGATGAGTTTTTCACCGACAAACCACCAAAGTAAGTAATTCGCTACTAGTTAGAGATTTCGCAATAGGTTATCCGTTAAAGGCAAAGCAGATTTGATTAAATCGCTAGGTCTTTTATGCCCAACCATTTTATAATTTTCAGTTTCTATGGATTTGTAATCATATTAAATCAATTCATATTGAAAAAATTGAATAACAAAAAAATGTAATCATATAGAACCTTTCATAATTAGACCATAATAACAGACATTACCGAGGCAAAAGCAACGCCTTGACCTATTTTAAGACCTTAAATGACTATTCCAGATACATATCAGTTAATTGACGATTACACCGACAAAAAAAAGATAAAATAAAAGACACTTTTTTTATAAAAGTCTCTATTTATTAGTGTAGGTAGGTAGAGAGTTAAAGAGGAAAATTAGCATATACCAGAAAAATACTACAAGACAAGAGAGTAAATCCAACGCAGTTGGTTCCGTAGGATAATGTTATAAATGGAGAAATAA
>Ga0209337_1003343_pt1 | contig 11338 bp, 11 predicted proteins | sample LinPmetageLP53_FD_184044 | JGI IMG/M metagenome (GOLD analysis project Ga0209337, IMG submission 184044) | Marine viral communities from the Pacific Ocean - LP-53 (SPAdes) (version 2) | ecosystem: Environmental > Aquatic > Marine > Oceanic | place: Pacific Ocean | collected 2010-02-08 | reverse complement strand
TCTTTTAAAGCTTGTAATACACCCATTTTTGAAGATGGACTACCTGAGAATGCTGTAAAGTCACCTTTTACATAAGCTTTAGATGGATCTTGTCCTGCAACATTTCTAAAATTACCTGTAGGTTTTAAACCTCTTACAAATTTACTACCTCTTATTCCCCTGTATACTGCAGGTAAATATCTTGCTGCAGCTAATACTGCGGATCCTATTGGTGCTAAAAAACCAACATGGTGTTCTCTACCATCTGTCTTAGGGTATCTTTCGTCACCAACTAACCCTGTGTTAAATTGAGGACTCATAGACCCACCATTTTTTTTCGGTTCCCGGATCCCGTTCATAACACCTTCTTTGATAGGTCCACCGTACCTGAACATAGGTCTATTTAAAGTTCTCATTATCTATTTCTCCCGCCGTAGATTTGACCAAATAATCCTGCAACACCTGTAGCACCAGCTAATGCAGATGCGTAAGGATCTGTTTGTTGTTGGTCTTGGTATTGTGATCCTGCTACACCACCAGCTAAACCAGTTAGTGCATTACCATATTGTGAAAGTCTACCATAAGGTTCGTAAGCTCCAGTCTGTGCTTGTTGTCGATCAGCATTTAACAGAGCTTGATTTTGAGCTTGGTTAACTGAACCTAAAGATCCAAGAGCATTAATATCTTGACCCATACCAGTTCTATTAAAGTCAGATAGACCAAACTGTTGGTTCATTTGATTACCGTATGCACCAGCTAATCCTTGTTGAGCATTAGCAATTTGGTTTTGTTGGTTAAATAAATTACTTTGCATGTTACCTAAACCTTGTTGCATTTGAAATAAATTTCCTTGGTTAGCAAAATTTTGTTGTGCTGCATTTTGTGCTTGGCCAAATCCTTGTTGTAACATTGAAGCCTGTAGTGCAGATCTATCTGCTAATGAGTCTGCTTGGTATTGACCAAGTTGTGCTCCTTCTCTGCCGCCACCAAAGTTTCCGGACATTGCAGCCTGATCTTTAATTTTTTGTTGTCCAGCTACTCTTTGTTTATCAAATTCAGATAACGTTGCATTGATAACTTGAGATTGATACGGAGACATAAAAGGTTGGTAAGCTTGAGCACCTGTCATACCTGCTGCACCTTGTGCTATGTTTCCTGCAGATGTAGCTGCTTGTCCGCCAGCTGTTTGAAATGCACCAAGTCCACCTACTGCTGTTGCAGATTGTCCCAGAGCCCCGGCCCCTTGTTGTTGTGCAGTTTGTGCTGCTTGTAAATATGGTGAGTAAGACCCAACACCTTGTGTTGCAAGCGCTGCCGCTTGTGTTTGCATAGGATCTTGTCCAGCAACGAATTGTCTACCTGTAAAAAGATCGGTATTAATAGGTGCTGAGTAAGTTGCCTTAGCCTGTGTTGCGTAATCTTTTATTGCCGGTTCTATAAAATCTGCTACTGCCATTATATCATCCTTGATTGTAAAGCTTGTTGTTGTTCATACATTGCTTGCGCGCCGTCTGGTTCTTCTATTATTTCTTCAGACATCATTTCTTCTCCACCACCTAAACCTTGTGAGTCTTCTGAAACTTGTCCACCTTGTTCTAGATTATCCATTAAGTTTTGCATAACTTCAGATCCTCTATCAATATCTCCACCGCCTGCATTTCTTACAGCATCTGCTGTAAATACAAATTCGTTCTTACTTAATCTTGCAGGTACATCGTCAGCTCTTTCTTCGCCACCCATTGCTACAAAACCACCTTCATCTCTATAATCTTTTTCTTGTCCACCCATGTCAATCATTTCTGATGCCTGCTCAGTTTCCATGATCCCACCTTCAGCTTTGCCAACTCTTACACCACCGCTAGGGTAACCAAATTGATTAGTTCCTGCAGGTGTTCCGTATCCTGGTACAGTCATACCAGCCATTCCGCCATCAGCTGCCATCATAGTAGGTTGCTGCATACCTTGAGCTTGTTGTTGCTGTTGCATTACTGCTTGAACAAATTGTTCAAAAGATAAATCTCCACCTTTGTTTTTATATTTTACAAATTCCATCATTAACATTTGTTCTGCTTGTGCTTCTCCTGCACCACCACCCATGTTTAAAAATGCTGTAGGCATTCTTCTGCTTTGACCTGCACCTGATCTTATAAAATCTTCTTCTTCTTCATCAATAATTTCTCCACCCATTGCATAGCCTGCTCGACCACCGTCAGCTGCGTAAAAATTTTGATCAACATATTTTTTCTTAGGCATAAAATCTAAACCAACACCGGCATCACCTCGACCGCTGTAAAAATCTCTTGCTCTTTGTGTAACTGCCGCTGGATCCATAACTTCTGCAGAATCATCATCGTCATCACCACCACCACCTAAAAAAGGAAGTGCAATACTTGCTCCGGCTAGACCAGTTAAGGCTGCTCTGCCTGGACTAAAATTACCATCGCTATCTCTAACAAGGCCACCAAGCAATGCATCTTTACCAAATAACCCTTTTGTCTTTCCAAATAAGTTTGTAAAATTACCTATACCACCTTTAAGACCACCGCCACCAAGTAAGGATGATCCACCCAATAAATAAGCACCACCACCTAATAAAGCTAGTTTACCTAATGGGCTTTTAAAAACTTTCTTAACACCACGTTTAGCTTTCTTAACAAGTTTACCTAAAAAGTAACCCTGTCTTGGAGCATCTAAAGATCCTAAGCCGCCTTGTATTTGTTGTGGTTGTTGCATGTTTGAAATCGCCATATTTTAATCCTAGTTTATCTGTTTTACTTTGTTTCTGCAGACAAATCAAGAGCTGGCATGATAACTCTGACATCTCTTTGTACGTCTTCTTCAGGGATATTAGCAGCTTTTAAGGCTTCTTCAGTCTCGTAAACCACTCCTGTTTTTTTGTTTGAAATTGTAGTTATTATTTCTTTTGGTGTCAATGTTAGCATTAGTCTATTTTCTCCTTTTTAATGTTTAGGTAACTGATAGCTATATCAAACGAGCCTGTATTACTTGATTGTACAGTAAAAGATGTGCCACCTTCTACTATTAATGGTTGGGTTAATAATTGTGTAGTAACATCAGCCGTTAATGCTGCAGATTTAATAGCTGTAATACCATTGTTTGTAACGGTTACCGTTGGTGTAGATGCAGATGTAACAAGTAATGATTTAATAATTATAGTTTCATTTACTAAAGGATTACCTGTTCCCAATGGAACTAAAGCATTTCCCGTTGTATCATTATCTATACCTTTAAATTTATATTGGTTTACTACTGCCATTATTCTAAAAAGAAACTTCTAGCTTCTATCTCCTGTTTAATTTCTTCTTGAAAAGTACTATTTAATTTTATTATAACACTATCAAGGTCTCTAACCAATGACTGTAAATTAGCCTGTGTGTATTCTTTACTTGCTCTAGTTAATGATTGTACAAGTTTAGCCATTATAAAATACTTCCTAGTCCTTGACTTACTGATTGTAAAGGACCAAAATTACCACTATTATTATAAGTTACTTCAGGCTGACCTATTGATTTTAAATAATCATTAATTCTTCCTATAGATGTAGAACTTCCGCTACCTGTTGTACCATCCGGTAATGTGTATTCTCTACTATCTGCTGTTGACATAAAATTGTTTGCTCTATCACCATAAGTTTTATTTGCAAAATCTTGATACCCCGACATTAAGTTTCCTGTTCCAGGGGCCCCGGATCCTGGTAGGTTTGTGCTAGGTGCTGAATTTCCTTTAAATAATCCTCCTAAACCTCCACCTGAAGATTGTAATTGATTTTGTAACGGTGGTCCAGAATAAGTTGGTTGGTTAGGGTCTGTACCTGCATCATAACTTTTTTTAAAGTCTTCGAATGTCATGTTTTCTCCATACTTAACATCTCTAGTGTATGGATTTATTCTTCTTTGTTCTCTAACGCTTGCTTGAAGTTTATCGTAAGCTTCTCTTGCGGGATCTTGACTTCCAATTGAACTTACAGGATCTTGACCTCCAATTGAACTTATTGGATTTGCAGTTTGTAACTGTTGTAAAGGACCACCAAAAGAATTGGTTGTAGGACTTTCTTCTGGAACAAAAGTATTAGTAGTAGGTGCGGTGCTTGGAGAATCTTGATCCATGCTACCACCAAAAAGAAGATTGCTACCAGGACCCTGGTTATTAGCATCTTGAAAATTAGAAGTAAAACTTGGGCCGCCTGACAAACTTGATCCACCACCAGAAGATTCTCCACCTAAATCAGATTCAGCTTTCTGTAGTGAAGCATTAATACTTTGTAGTTGTTGTTCAGCAGACTGTACCCCAGAACTTAAAGTACCTAGTCTTGAGTAAATAGGTCCACCTTCCGCGTATCTGGCTCTGCCGCCGTTTTTAAACTTAACTCCTGCATTAAACATTAAGTTTCCATCGCTGTCATACGTAGTGCCATAATCAATACCATTATAATTATTTGCGTAACCTACATTATAGTTTTTATTGGCATCAATACCTGCACTAAAATTACCGGCTGTTAAATTAGTATTTGTAATACCCTGGTCTGTAAAATCTACACCATAATTAACTGGACCAATTTCTCCTGACAAAGTTCCGTCTACGTTTATGTTATCGTTATCTAAGATATTTGTGTTATAGATTCTAGATTTTAAAGAAGCATAGTTTCTAGGGTCTGTGTAATCAACATTAATTTCAGGACTTTTAGATAATAATCCTGAATTATCAACTATACTAGTTTTATCTTCAACAAAAAAATTTGCAGGGTTGTCATTACTACCATCATTATTACTACTAACAGTAGTATTACCCATGGCAGCACTTTGTTTTTGGTTTTCTTCATTACCCATATCCATGCCACCGCCTTTAAAATTTATTCTACCACCACTTTTTAGTTTTGCTCTACCACCAAAGAAGTATCCGGCTCTACCACCTTCTTTAAGACCATAACCAAAACCTTCTCTACCCCCACTATCATAAGTTGTTCCTGTTTCTTTGTTTGTATTAGCTGCTGTTGCAGTAACATTACCACCTGATCCAGGTCTTCTACCAGACGATCCTGTTCTTGATTGATCTTGAGGATCTGATATACCTTTTGCACCAGCGTCTCTGTCTCTTTCCATTTGTCCTTCTAAAACAGAACTTTGTATTTGTTCCCTTTCTTGTTTTTTATTTCTATAAAAATCTAACTTAGTTCTTAGTAATTTTGTATTTTTATCAAATAATGCTTTATTAAATTTTCCTCCTTTGTTGTACTTATCTTTATTTTTAGCATCTTCTAAAGCTTCTTCTAAACTTGTTGCTTTTTCGCTAACATATTCTCCATAGTTACCAAATGCAGATCTAGTATTAATTCCAAAAGGATCTTGATTACCTTTGTTCTCTCCAAAAACAGTTGGACCTGAGTAGCCCATATTTTGTGCAATGAAAGCTTGATCAGCTCTAGGTAATGTTCCGTAGTTATCTGGCAAAAGATTTGCAAGAATACCTAATTTTACTTGAGGTTTATAACCTTGGGATATAATTTGATCTGCCGATTGTGGTGTTAAAAAACTTTGTGCTTTACCCATCATAGTCTGTTCTTGAGGAATGGTGTCATAAAATCCTGCGTCTGCTCCAGTTAATTGTTGATCTCTCATAGTATTAAAACCTAAAAAAGTATCAGAAGGATTATTAAATCTATTTTGTCTTGCACTAGTAGCAGCATCAAAATCCGTTATTAAATTACCAGCAGGACCTATGTAAATAGGGTCAGATCCACCATCATTATTGTTTACAAAAGAATTTGTATTTACAATACCTTCTTCAGTATCAGTAGGTAACTCATACGGATTCTGTAAATATTCTTGCTTAGGTAAAAACTTTATACCTTGTGCTCTTATCTCGTCATCTGTTGCCATTATCTCATTCCTCCTGGTGCAATGTCTAATCTAAATGTACCAAGTTTCCAGTTTTTTCCAGACCCTGTATTAGATACTTTTAATGCAATTGATCTAGCTCTAAGTCTAGTGCTTTTAAAATTTGTAGTTTCGGTTGATGTAAAATTTGTAGTTGTTGCAACAGTATTAGGATAGTTTCTTGTAGTAAAAGAAATTTCAGTATCACCTGTTTGTTCTATAAAATCGGGTATAAACCTACTTATTCTCATCATGTATTCACCATCTCCTCTAAGATCAGGGGTACCTACCGCTTGACCTGTATTACTTCTTTTTTGAGTAATATCAAAATCACCGGAAATAATATTAGCATTAATGGCAGTAATTGCATTGCCTGCATTAACTTGATCAGTCCCTGTTTCGTGTTGATAGTATATACTACTTCCATCTACATTGCCAGTAACATCATATGAAGCGTTATCACTAGGGTTATAAAGTGTTGCATGGGGTTTAGTATATACAGCAGAATCTACCCAAGCAGTTCTATTTAAGGACCCTGTTGTCCAAATAGGTCTTTGACTTGTAGAGTCTGAATAATTATAAGTAACTACTCTATCAACCGAGGTGGCCGTAGATGAGCAATAGAACCAATTTATTTCTCCAAAAAGATTGTTGATACCTACATTAATTAAATCTTTAGTTACAAAATTAATACCAAGTCCGGGATCTTTTGAATAAACAAAATCTTCAACCAAACAAGGCATAGATTTTAATTGTCCATCGTAGTTAAAGAAACCATTTTCCGACATCCAATATGCAGCACCATCAACTTCAGTACAAGCATTTTTACCAATCAACCCACAGTTAGTCCCTGCTTGTTGAAATGCAAAAGTAAAAGGTGCTCCAACAAACTGCATTAAAAATAATGCTGTGTCTGTCCATACATAAATAGAATCCCTACCTTTAATAGCAGACATGATTTTAGATCCTGCAGCAAGCCTTTGAGAACCTGCAGTATTATCTGCTTTTATTGTATACTCATTAATATTTTCTTGATCAGAGAATCTTAGAAACATATCATCTTGTGTAGTTTTATCTCCGATAGTTGTTTCTGTTCCAAAAAATACTAGATGTCTATCTGGGGTTGATACTAACATGTGACGCGAAGCAGTTGGTGCACCTGAAATAATAGTTGCCCGAGTAGTTAAAGAATTTGTAGGTTGTGCATCCCATTCAAAACATTCCCCATTATATATAAGAGCAATTAATTTTGTACCAAAATTATCAAGAACCCATAAACCAGGGTCTAATGTAAACTGTGTAGAAGATGCAGCTTGACCCCATCCGTTGTAGTTTGAAATATCAGTAACAGTAGCACCCGCACTATGTGTTGTAGCTGTACTACCATTAGCACTTCTGGCACCACCACTTAAGGTTCCTGTTCCCGTATTATTTGCTGTGTAAGTAATAAATTCTGTTCCTATTTGTATTGTCCCCGATGCCGGAAACGCGGCAGAACTTGTTAAGACAATTGTTGTTCCTGTCGTATTTGTTAAAGCAGTTGCAAGAGTTGTTGTTGCGGGACCTGGTGATGTACCTCCAAATAAACCTGAACTCCAACCAAAACCAGATTGTTGTGTAGCATCCCCTACAGTATAATAACATAAGACCGAAGCAGAACCAGCATTAGTCACAGGTGTGCCTGCTTCTGTAGTTGCCATTGTGATTGTAAAAGTAGTGCTAGTCGGTGTCGAAGTTACCATAAATTTTTCATCTTCAAATGTAGCATTTGTAAAAGTAGATCCAGATAACCCTGAAACAGCATCAAATAATACTATGTCATTATCCAGCAAACCATGAACTGACGAAACAGTTACTGTAACTGTTGATGATCCTGCTGTACTTGTAAAATTTGCACCAGTAATTGTAGTTCTTATAGGATGAATATCATAGTAGTCACCATCTGAAAAAACATAAAGAATTCTATTAGTGCCAATTGCAGAATATTTTGTACCTATATTATCATTCCAATTGTGGATGGCTCTTGCAGCACCAGTTAATTTATTGCTACCTAGTTGTTCCCAACCACCTATTTTTTCAGGAGATCCATATCTAAAACGTACATTATCTCCATCAAACCACTGACCTTCAGCGCCTGTTTCGGTTACTTGTTTGTTGAATCCTGGAGCAAACCCTAATTTTTGTAACATATATAATACCTATAAAGGGACAGTAGGTATGGTGTATTACTATCCTATTACAGGATATATCACCGTTTAAACCAAGATGGAAGTCCTAAATGTAGACGCTTGTCAAACATATTATCTTTTGCTCCCGGTGTTTTACGGTTATTATAATGCAAAAATACTTGAATACATTCTTTACCTTTAAATTTATTTCTCCAATGCTCTAGATCACAACCGGAATATACTAGCATATCTCCAGGTTTTAAATCTACTTTAATACCTTTTTTACCTCTTTCTCCAGATGGCTCAAGATATATAGGCCAATCATCACCACCAAGATTCATAGTGGTAGATATTTCACAACTGAATCTATCTTTATGTCGTTTTAATTCATCGCCTTTTTTATATATCCTTGCATAAGTATAAGCTGGATACAATTTTAAACCTGTTGCCTTCTCCATTTGTGGTTGACATTTTAACATTAAAGTTTCCATAGCTATATTAGAATACTGGCTATAGGTTTCTGGTATCTGTGTATCACTATAGGTTCCTAACATAGTTTCAAAAGGTGATATATATTTAGTTTTTAAACATGTATCTAAAACTTGTTTTTGCATCATAAAATAATTTGCAACAAAAGCTGCTAGGTCTTTTGAAATAGCTTGACGAACAATTGTATATTTTTTTTTCTTAAACATCTTTATTAGCCATCTGTTTTGGCACTGCTTGTAAGTTCCAATGTATAAACCTAAAAGGTTCAACCCCATGATCTATAACAAACTCATGTTCCAAATAACCCGGGAATATAACTAAAGTTCCAGGTGTAGGTTTAATATTTATTAGATCATTACCAGGCCATATACGTTTTAAATTTGGTCTCATCTTTAATTTAGTAGCTCTAGCTCCAGCACGTGGCTCATGAAATACAGGATAAGAAGTCTTATCACTACATTTTAAAAAATAAAAACCTGATACATGTTGATTCCAATGGACGTGTGCTGAATGATGACCACCGCCTTTTTTAGAGAATTCTTGTACCCACATTTCACTGAACATAGTTGTATACTGTGACATGTCAAAACCTTGGTGATCTAAATATTCCCAAGATTTTTGACCAACATAATTTCTTAAATCAATAAAATTATTATCATGGATAAGAGGTGTTGAATGATAGGATGTTCCAAAATCACCATGTTCTTTTATATAATTTTTTTCTCTTTTACGTGCGTCAAGAATATATTTGTTACTAGCTTTATTTGCTGATTTTATAAACTCTGGTTTATGCTCGGTCCAAATAGTCGTGCTAAAATGATTATGTATATGCATATTATTTATAAGGATATCCAGTGCTCCACATCACTAATGAATATCGTGTTCCTTTCGTTACGGGTTTAACTCTATGCCATACAAATGAAGGAAATACAATAATACTTCCTTTAGGCAATATTTCTTTTGCTTTCTGTAAATGTTTAGACTCATCTCTCATATGAGGATCATATTGTCTAAAATCAAATTCTAATTCTCCTCCTTCATACTCTGACCCATCTGTTAGTTGACAAGTCATAGATAGTTTTCTAATCATACCTTTGTCATTTCCTTTCTCATAAGGTTTGCTGTCGCTATCACAATGCCAGTCATAGTATTGATTAAGTTTATATTTTGTAAACTGACAAGACTCTGATCTTTCCCAATTAAAATTCCAACCTGCTTTTTTATTAGCTAAATGAACATAAGGTTGAAGTTCATTGTAAATCCACCGATCATTCATCCAAACTAAATCTGAATTTCTTTTACGTTTCATATCTTTAATCTGATCTCTAGTTAGTTCTTTATCACCATACCCACCAGTTCTTGCCATACGTTCTGATTTAGATAATCCATATTTTATAATGTCATCACAAATTCTAGAAGGTACAGCAGATTTAAAATACCAATAGTAATTATTTAGGTTCATATTTTTTATATTTCATTTGAGTTAACCAACAGAGCCAGTTGGCTCCAGTAAATACTTTAACATCTTGAAATTTATTATTAACCAAGTGTTCTAAATTTTTATTACTATTTAAAACATTTAAATATTTTTTATGTAAATCAGATGTTTTAATTTTTTCAGTGGCTTCTTTCCAAAATCTTTCTTTTCTTTTAGAATTACAATAGTGCATGCTTACAAAATCTATACAGTCTTCATACATAGTCTCCATAGTTTTGTTGTACAAATCAATATCATTTTTTGTGTAAAATGAAGTACATATTCTTTTAGTTAAATTAAAAATAGATCTCATAATAATAGCTATACCTGTACTTTCTAATGGTTCTAAAAACCCAGAAGACAGACCTATATTTACAACATTATGTTGCCAAGGATTTTTAAGGTAAAAAGGAGTCCAGTCCAATACTTTAATATTATCTTTAGTAATTCTATTATCCCAATATTTTATAAAATAATTTTTTGCTTCTTCAATTTTAGTTATGTTTCTATTAAATACAAAACCAGATCCTATTCTAGATTGGACAGGTATTTTCCATATCCAACCGCTTTCAACAGCCTCTGACACAACATAGTTATGTTGTTCTTTTTGTCTGTTGTTATAAGGGACGTGTGCAGCAACTGCTGTGTCACACATAAGTCTATCATTGAGTAATTGTTTTTTATCTTTATATTTAAAAATGTTTTTCCAACCAGTACAGTTTATATATAAATCTGATTTTATTTTTTTATTATTTTTTAGTTTAACATATTCTACGTCACCTTCTCTTTTAATTTTAACTACATCTGATTTAATAATTTTTACTCTATCTTTTAATTTATCTTGAATATAGTAAACTAGTTTAGAACAATCTATATTGAAAGCTGATACATTAGAATTGTAGTTACCTTTTATTAATTTATTTTTTCGTACACCTAATTCAAACGGATGCCATATATCATTAGATTTTGAAACCCATTTCGGGAAAAGTATACCTGATTTTGGCACTGCATCTATTAAGTTAAACCATTCACTCTTATCAAACCCACAACCTTTTAAAAAATCTTCGAAGTCAAGTAAAGTTCCTTCTCCTACACCAACAGGTGTACCTATTTCTTTATCTATTATAGTTAATTTAAATTTAGGTAATTGGTAATTAAGATATGCAGCGGTCAGCCAACCAGCTGTGCCTCCACCTACAATAACAATTTCTTTAATCATTATGAATAAGTATAAGTTATTGTTTGAATAAAATTCAAAGAATCCTTTTGTTCATTTGAAATAGTGTAAATATTACTAGAGGGAAACATGATAAACATATTTTCTTTTAATT
>Ga0209337_1003342_pt1 | contig 11339 bp, 17 predicted proteins | sample LinPmetageLP53_FD_184044 | JGI IMG/M metagenome (GOLD analysis project Ga0209337, IMG submission 184044) | Marine viral communities from the Pacific Ocean - LP-53 (SPAdes) (version 2) | ecosystem: Environmental > Aquatic > Marine > Oceanic | place: Pacific Ocean | collected 2010-02-08 | reverse complement strand
ATAATGGCCGTCCTTTAGAAAGTCACGTAGCTATGAATAATAAAGAAAAATCTGAGGTTTCTGAAGACTTAGCACTTAAACATAGTGTTAGTACTGTTTACCATAATTCTGGTTTTTCTATTATAGAATAAATGACTAACGAAGAATTACAAAAAAAATTAACTTTAGTACAAACTAATCTTAATGAAGCTAATAAAAAAAAAGATAACATTCTTATTAACAAATACATTAGTGAATTAAATGAACTTTGGAAGAAAGCTAGTGTTGAGATGTTGAAGAATGCTGAGTATGGTGGTTGGTATACCCCTGATGGTTCTTCATCTTCTGAATCTTTGGATTTATAAATTATATTTACTACATTTAAACATAAAAATAAACTTATGACTGAATTTGAAAAATACGTAAAAAGTGACTTTGGTGTTAACTCTACCACACTTTATGATTACAAGAACTCTATGACACCTATGGTTATAGAAGAAAGAGAAATGAGAGCCGTATCGATGAGTGTATTCGATAGGTTAATGATGGAGAGAATTATATGGTGTGCTGGACCAGTAAACGATAGAATGAGTACCATTGTACAAGCTCAATTAATGTTTTTAGACTCTATAGGTATGGATGATATCACACTACACGTAGATACTCCTGGTGGTAGTGTAAAATCTGGACTGGGGATTGTGGATGTTATGGATTATGTTAAATGTGACATCGCTACAGTTAATACTGGGATGGCAGCAAGTATGGGTTCAATATTATTAGGAGCAGGAACTAAAGGTAAAAGGTCTTCTTTAAGATTTAGTAAAACTATGTTACATCAAAGTTCGGGTGGTGCTGTAGGTAATATCCAAGACGCTAGAATTAGTATGACAGAATGGGAAAAAACAAATAATATTTTATTCGAATTATTAGGTGAATATTGTGATAAAGACCCTAAAAAGGTTATGGAGGATTCTACTAGAGATAAGTGGTTAAGTTCTAAGGAGGCCTTGGATTATGGTATAATTGATGAAATTATTGGGTTGAAGTAATATTTATTAAGTATGAAAATTAGTATATGTTAATAGTAGAGGTAATAAAGGGGAATGTGGACCGTGCGTTAAAGATAATGAGACGGAAAGTTAAATTAACTAAACAAATTGTTAAATTACGTAACGGTAAACATTTTACTAAAAAGGCTCAAAGAAAAAGATTACAACTACAAAAAGCTAGATATCGTCAACAGTATTTAGATGATTTAGATTAGTTTTTTAACACACTAATTAGTTCTTGTTTTTCCTTAGGTGATAACTTATCTATATGTTGTCTATACTCTAGATAATCCTTAATAACTTCTTCTACTGACTTATCTTCCATTTTAGCTCTTCTTTCAAAACCACGCTTTTGAGCGTCAACTTCATAGTCTTGATTATAGTATTCGAATGGTGTTAGATTTAAAGTTTTTTGTGTTTGGTCTTCGTCTGGTAAATCTGGTCTTTCTGGGTCTATTTCTTGGAGTACGTGTTCTATTTCATGTCTTACATACTCTGACAATACCACATATAAACTTTCATAGTATTTTTCATTAAAATTAAGAGATAGTGATATGTCCACATATATCGTATCGTTGAATTCTCCTCCCATGTACGCGTCTATCGTAAAATTATCTTCGTCTGGATTTTCTATAATGTTTAATTCCACATTAAATTTTAATTCTCCGTATTCATATTCATCACCATCTACATCGGTATAGTAGTCTGGTAATATAAACATTTCTTTCCCACCATCAAAAATCTTTACTATATCAAAAATTTCTTTAACAACATCAGTAGTTGCTTTTTCCGCTATTCTTGCCATGTACACTTCTTCGTGTAACTTATCTTCTTTAATTAATCTATTATTTATTATATTCAATTCTATAATAGATTGGTACTTATTTAGGTTTTTTATCTCTGTATTTTCTAAAGACTTAGTTAGTGGTATGTTTAACCAATTTATTTTATTTTCTTGTTCTACCAACCACCTAAGATTTTTATTATCTTTAGTTTCATCAATCAAACTTAACTTACTTATTTTATCTTCTGTAATCACCCTACTATCTTTAAATCTTTCACTTAATACTCTACCTACCCACATACCTTCTTCTATAATTTCGTCATCCTCTTCATCATCTACAATCTTATCAGTTCTTAATTTTTTTAATCTTAGTACTAGGGAGTTAAATAGATTTTTAATGTAGAATATACCAACGGATACTAAGGCACCTTTTAGATAAGAGGATATGGCTCCTATATCAAATCCAACCTCACCTATTATCCTGTTGGTAATGTCCAATATTGGTACTAATAAGAATGTGTACCCCAATAATTCGGATAGGGATGACATTGTAAATCCAGCTTTTTCTAGAATTTTTAAAGATATGTTTTCAAAATCTTTTAACAACTCAACTACTTTATTCACATAACCACCTAAATCCCTACCTTTTACTTCTTCTCTTAGTTTTTGAATGTCTTTTATGGTATTAATACTTAAGTAGGATAATGCTGATAGAAATATTAGAATTATTTCCCCTTCACTTAGTGATGGGTATTGCCCTTCTAACACATCTTTTACCATACCAAACATACCACTAATACCAAATCCAAACGTGCCTACAAATTGTAATTGGATTCCCATATCCCCTAATGTTTTTTGGAATAGTGATTTTGTTGGTTCCTGTTCTGGATATTGTTCATTTACTCTATCTGGAACATCCATTAATATTTCTTCAGTATCTATAGCTTCAGTGTCTTGTCTCATCGGAGAATATTCACCAGTGGAATCATAATCTGTACTACCATCATCTACTAATTTAATAGGTGTTAATTTATAAGGTTCTATAATTTTACTTACTGGAACTCCAGCTTTTTCTAGTTCCTTCATGAAATTAAGTAGAGTATAATAATCTTGTTTTAATATTCCTCCACTCCCATCACTGTCCATTGGTGGGAACTCATCCATACACTTTCCTTCACAATTAGGGTCTATACCGTTTTTACCACAATAACACCTAAACTCATCTACTATATCATATAATCTATCAAATAAAAGAATTCCATGTATCCAATCTAAGTTTGTATTATCCTTTATCTCTAACTGGTTGTTTAGTGTTGGTATTCCACTATCATCGATTCCTGAATGTGTGTATTCTGTGTCCCCATCATAATCTAGCTCTAGAGCATCGTAATTATATACGTCTGACCAACCTACAGTAGAATCTAAAAGCCCTAATTTTTTTCCCTCATGAACCGCATCCGCAACAGTGTCTAAAGCATCCTCAAAGTTACTACTTGGTGAGTTAAAACTTTCTTCATATGTTTCTGGGTGATAGGTACCATATAAGTCCCTATATAACTGGCTACTGTGTTGAGGCCAGAAATCTTTTAGGAATCTGTTAAGTAAATCTATATTGACTGTGTTTTCCATCAAATATAAATATCTGCTGGTTTAGTAAGTGTGTCCGTTATTATTAACTTCTTCTAGTATTTGGTCAAAGCACTCCTGTACCTCATCAAAATGAATATCCGGGGTTAATAATTTTGCTGTGTCTAACTTATCGTCTACAATAATTACTGTTGGTACAAATTCAATGTTAAGTGTCTTACACATTTCTTCCCACTCTTCTTCTTCTTCATCTACATCTGTGACTTCATAAGGTAAATTATAGTTATTTAACATTTGTTTTAGTTCTGTACAGTATGGACAGTCTTTTGTTGAGTATACGTGAATTTTCTTGTTCATATTAAAATCCTATTTTAGTTTTTTTATTATTATCAATACCTATATTATCTTCGTAATTATATATGTCGGATAAAGGCATTCCTTGGGTTGTGGTGTGGTCTATATTTAATGATTTAAGTAATTTATTACTTTTGTCAATGTCTAAATTATCAAATTTATATTCTGCTATCAACCTACCCTTTCTTAGTAGGGCCTCATCAATCAACTGTCTATCGGTATTAAATGTTGCGACAATCTGTGTTTTTAAACAATCACCCAATATACCATCACTTAAGTTAAGTAAGTTAGATACTGCGGTTTCATTTCCATTACCACTTCTATTTTTTACCACTTTTTCCGCATCTTCTATTATTAGGACCGAATTAGGGTGTTTCATCATAAAAGGCACAAATTCCGGTGTTGCTAACATATCTACCATATTATTAGGTAAGAATATAACTTCTTTATTTATAAGTTTAGTTAAATAACGAATATAAGTTGTTTTACCAGTTCCTGGTTTTCCATGTAGTAAAATAATACCTTTACCATCTTTTTCATTCAACTTATTAACTATCTTATTAGATATTCTTTTAAACCCTTTATTATAGTTTTTATTTAAATTTAGTTTGTCCTCCCCACTAATATCAAATTTTTGTAAGGTAAGACCAAATTCATCTTTTACTATTAAACCTACTTTTTTATTGGTTGTGTCATTTTTAAATTTATCTAACCCACTTATTAAATTATCTAGTGAGCTTCTGTTGGTATAGTATATTGATATCCACCCTTCTTTTTCATCTTTAACATTTTCCACCCTTATTAAAAATTTTTGGTGTTGTTTGGAGGAAAATATTTTGGTTGTACCATCATTATTTTTATCACTAATAACTTCGTAAGTTGCTAAATGTTCTAAATATTGGTTTGTGGTGAGATACTTTATAAGGTCTACATGGTTAAATGAATAATCATACCTCAAACTACTAGGTACTGCGTTAAAACGGTCTCTAAAGTATGGTCCTACTGGAAATTCGTCTGCGTAAGCACCTTCATAATATCGTATTGTTTCGTTTTTTGTCATTTTATATTTTTTATATTATTCCACACTCTTTCATGAATGTAGTACATTATTACACCAGTAACATTCATAATTATAGCGTTGATAAGGGGGTCTTTGGTTAGTAAAGAGACTAGCACTACGTAACTATTGATTATCGCTATGACTCTCCAAGTTATCGTCTTACTAAAACTTCTTTTTTTACTTTCTTTCATATCTTAAAATGGTAAATCGTCCATAAATCTATAGTCCAACCTACTTCTTTTTTCTACTTTTTCTAATTTACCAGTAAATTTACATTCTTTAATCACTTGATTCTTTTTGTATACCCCTTCTTTTGATGTTTCTTTTATTTTTAAATTTAACTCACTAACAAATGGTTGTAAATCCTTTGTTACTAGTTCATTAAACCTTGCTCTACTTTGTATGTTACTCATTATTTTATTTTTTCCTTTAGGGATAAATTCATTAGTTATTCTATTACCTTCACCATCCCTCAATGATATTATACACGTGTCTCTTTCTTCAATATAGGTTTTAACACAATTACTTTGTCTATTACTTTCATCCCTATATTCGTATGTATCCCTTAACACTACTGGAGTCATAGTTTTATTTCCAATCGTGATAGGTTGTTGTATATGATTCAAGAAATCTTTACTATATACATGGGTTATAATTGTCGTGTTATTGATTTCATCCACTAGATTAGTCCATTCTTGGTGTTCTTCCACGAACTCGTCGTAGTTGGTTGCTTTAAGTTTTGGGTTAAGTCCTTCTCTTTTTAATCTAACCTTTAATCTACCTAAATGGTCTGAAACTAAATCAGAAATTACACGATTTACGTTCTGTGGTTCAAAATTATAGTCTCCCAATAAAGAATTTAAAATAGATATAAAGTTTATTTTTTCTTTTGTGGTTAGTTCCATATTAATCTGCCAACCCATATTATATTTTTGAGTTAGTAGTTCTGGGTTTAACTTCCTTAATAGATGTATTCCTAAACCTTCTAACATCATCTGATAAGACGGTAATTTAATGTCTGTGTAGGTATTTAATAACTTTACGGCATACTTGGAATATATGCCTTCTTCTTGTAATATTGTTTGGATTAGATTATTTCCTTTCTTCTTTAGGGGTTTAATTCCTGGGTAGTTATGGGTAAAGTAATGCATCCATTTATCTGGGGTTTTAATACACCTAACCTTAGTGAACCACATACTAGCTAACCCTAGAATATTTGTAGTTTTATTTAACTTAATATTAAATTTAAAGTCTTCACCACATAACTCGTTTATAAGTGTTTTTTTACATTTGAACAGTCCTACACTTATTTTATCTCTTTTATCCCAATACTCCGTATTTTCAATAAACTTATTTAGATTGTTAAGTACCATTCTTTCACTTAAGTCGATATCAAACAGTATTTCATTTAAATTAAAGTCATTTCTTTTCCAGTATTTGAAGGGATTTTTTAGTATTGTTGTAGATTTTTTTCTACCTATATAGTTTGTCGTTGTCTTATATACATTATTATTTATTAAATCAAAAGTAACATGTACAACTAATCGTGTTTTCCAAAAGTATTTTGCCCCACATTTTCTACCTTTAACTGTAAAATATTTACTAATCCTTACTTTTTTAGTTATCTTATCTTCCACCATTTTCTCAACAACGACAGTAACTCTTTTAATTTTAGTATGTACGTAAGGTGAAAAACATAATTTTCTCCATTCTTCATCTTTTAAGTTTGTGTGTTGTTTTTTAAATTTAAAAACCACTAGGTCTGGATTATCTCTCGACCCAACATTATATAAGTTTGTATTTGTATGGTTTCTCGACCCCGGTTGAAGAGTATTGAAGTTTTCATATTCTTGTGTCCAATACTCTTCTTGTGAGAATTTGTGTAACGTGATAGTTTCCATATTAAATGTAAGCTTCAGTAAGTTCCCATAATTTTTTGTTTACGTCAATTCTTCTATCGATGTTAGTTATTGGTCTTAGTTTTTGCATCTTTTCTTTTTTGTTGTTGAATACCAAACCACCTTTTACTAATTTTTCTTGTACTACGTTGAATATTTTCCATAGTTCGTTGCCTCTATCCCCTTGTCTTACTGGTGAAAGTAGGTCCTCTACATTTAAATTTTCGTTACCTTTAGGGTATCTGGTAAGTAGTGATTTAGAAGCAAAATCAATTTGTTGTTCATCACTTAAACTAATTAAGTTTAAATTTTGTACTTGTGTAATTACTTTTGGTACTACCTCTAACATACCATCCATAATTTTTCTAATCTCATCAAAGTTATACCATTGGTGTTTTATTTTTACTTGTTCAAAGGTTGTGTCTGCTATCACCAAACCATTAGAACAAACTAACCTAAATAATCCAGCATGTAATGTAAAAGCATTTCTACCATCGTGGGAATTGGTTAGGACCACTTCTGGTATAGAGTCCCCTACCTTCCCAACTTCATTATTACGTAGTCTAATTAGGTGTTTAGTGAACATAGCATCTTCATCTTTTCTAGATTTTCTTTGTGATGCACTGAATGGTTCCCAACCTAATTTAGACATATCATCTAAAACTGTGGAGGTTGAGATAAAAGTATACTTGTTAGATACTTTTGGGGATTGTTGATTTGCGAAAGCTGATGGAACTAATTCTATTAATTGTTCTCTTGTAAGTGAATTTGTGTTATTTGTCATATTGTTTATAATATTAGATTAAATTTGTACCACAAAGATAAACATTTATATTTAAATAAACAAGATGTAGTTGATTTATTTAGGGATTACTTTTTTGTGGTGGTACCCCACAGAACATATAAAGATAGGATGAAAGAGATGCCCCCAGATATTAAAAGAAATGTACTTCTATCTACCATATTATTTGTTACTAACCACCATAATGAAAACATTAGGAATAGTATAATAGAAATAAAAAGAAAAAATATGGAGAATGTAGTCACCCATGTTAATAAACCTAATTTAAATATTTCAAACATTTTCTACTTTTAATTTTATTTTTATATTATCACCATAAATTGCTTTTTCCAGATTTACATTTATTTCATAATCCTTAACAAAGTTTTTCATCGTATTTACTATTTTTTCTGTATCCAGGTCTTCTCTAATTCTTACCATTTCTTCCGACAATGATTCGTATAATGGTGGTGGTGGTACAGTAATATGTATTCCATCTGGTTTACAATGTACATTAAAACCTAAAGACTCTGTTTTTAAATCTTTTTCTAATGTAAGTCTAAACCATTTATTTTTGTACCTTTCCATCTTTAGATTCTTTAGGTGCTGGGTTGTACTCTTTTCCTGTACTCTTTAACCTTTCCATCATCTTTTTAGCTTTATTCAAAAGAGAAGTTTCGGTATTATGTGTAGTATTTAATTTTCTTTCACTCATAGTTTTGTTTTAAATATAATAAATAATTTTATTGAAGACAATGGTTCTGTGTTAATTATCTGTATTTCTTTGGTGTGCAAAATAACAAATAAGTTTACCTAGTGCCAGAGATATTATTATAGTTATTACTAGTTCCAAAATAATAGTTTAATTATCACCCCTATTATTGCCGAATAAACTACCCACAGTGCTTTGGTTACATTACCTTTCCATGATACTACCTCATCTACTTTTTTTAGTTTTGGTTGTGTTTCTTTCATGAACTCGGTATTCTTGTTAACTTCTACAATAACACCACTATCAGGGTTAAATAATCTCTTTTGGACTGTCCTAATTTCACTCCTTAAAGATTTCTGTCCTTCTTCTAGGTCTTCTAAAGATTTTTGCATTAAAGCAATCTCCCCATTAGGAAGACCTTTTTTAATCTCTTGTAGTTCTAATAAAACTTCATTTAGTATTTCAGTTTGGGTCTGTTTAGCCATTTTTTACTTCTTTTAGTAGTTTTTTCTTACCCCCCTCATATTCATATGCATGTCCTTCCGTTATTAACTGGTTATTAATACAGATAGAGTTTTTATTTTGGTCCATAATGAATATTTCTCCAAGGACTCTTCCGTATTTACCTACTCCGTAAGATTTAAGACGAAAGTACCCTGACTTACTACTCACAACCTCTAACAATTCTTTGTTTCTTGCTTTAGCTGCTAAACCTAATTTTTTTTCCTCTAGGTCTCTTGTTCTGGATTCCCAAGTATCAATTCCTTTATATCTGATTCTCTTCTTAACCCAGATATCAAATCCTACATCTATCATAGCATCAATGGTGTCACCATCAACTACTCTATCTAATTTACCCCTATAAATGTATTTGTCCATATTTTTAAAAATCTATTTCAAAACCAAAGTTAAGTAACATAAACCTTAGTTTATTTTTATCTATTTTAAGTTCTAATAGTGTTAGTGTACCACACCTCAACGTCAAACTATATTTTTCTTTTTTATTTCCAGCATCAAAACCGTTTATCCAATTTATCATAATCTTTTTATTATAAATACTTATAGAATACTAAACAAAAAAATGTATCTTTGTTTATTAGAAATATTAAAAGATTTAAATATATTTATTAATAATGAAAGATATGATTACAGAAGATATAAAAAGGATTAATGAACTAATTAATTTAACTGAGGATGATAATGTTGGTGACTATATCGACTCGACTTATTTAAAGACTTCCGAACAAGCAGGGATTAGTGATGACGAAACAAGTCGTCTAATAACTAAAACCATACAGGACGCTATGGAGCATAATATGAAATTAGTGATGATAAGACCTGAGTTTGTAAGTTTAGCTGACCAAATGATTAAAGAGTACGATTCTGACCTTTTAGTGGGTACGGTTATAGGTTTTCCTAGTGGTGATGGTTGGATGGGTGACAAATTCGACGAGGCTATGGATGCTATACAAAACGGGGTTGATGAATTAGACTATGTGGTAAATTACAAAGCCTTTCAAAAAGGTGACTTGGATACAATTAAAAAAGAGGTTTGTGAGGGGACACTTATAGGGGTAGATGAAGGTTTGGTGGTAAAATGGATTATAGAGTCCGCTGCTTTAACTAATGATGAGATTGCTGACCTTACAAGTTTAATTAGAGATGTAGTAATAGAATGTGTAGGTGAACAAAAAGCTAGTAATGTTTTTGTTAAAACTTCCACTGGTTTTTATAAACCTGAAGATGGTGGACCAGGTGGAGCTACTGTAGATGATGTATCTATAATGTCTATAAATGCAGGACCATTAAAGGTTAAAGCCTCTGGAGGTATTTATAGTAGAGAAGATTTGGAAAAAATGGTAGATGCAGGAGCTTCACGAATTGGTACTTCTGCTGGTTTAGAAATAATAAGAGGTGAAAAAGCTAATACAGATTATTAATGAAAAAGTTAATTAAAAAAATTTTAAAAGAAGAGGTGGTTGATATTACGGATATTCAAGATGAATTACTGATGATGCCATTAGATGCTCGTCAAAAACTACGTGACGATTTAACCGATACCGTTGAGATGGATTCAGAAGAAGAGTATACTGCTATAGACGAACAAATCTCATATAAAGGTATACCAGAAATTAAAGCAAAAACCACTATAGGTAAATTACTTAAGTGGGTAAAACGTTATGTAACTGATAAAGCAACTAATTTTTTAATAAATGCTTCCATGGAGGAAATTAAACAAACTATTGATATTCTAGACGTAATGGACCCTACCTCTACTGTTGGTATTTTTAGTCCTAAGGCTATGTACCTTGGTGGTGGAATTGATTTTGCTAAAGATGCTGTTTCTTGGAGGAGTCAGGTGGAGGATTTTTTTGGTCCACAACACGTCGTAAAAGATGAGAGATTATTAACTCTTGTAACCACAGGTGAATTAAATTACACAGATTTGGCTACACCAGCACTTTTAAACCCTATGAGAGCAGAAACTGTTAGGGACGCAGATAAAGAATTCCAAAACATGTTTAAAAAATGGAAATCTAACGAATTAACCCCAGAAGAATTTAAAATATTTCAAGAAAAAATAAGGGAACAAATTGTACACCAAGATTTATATATGTTACAAGTTTGTGATACTAATTTAATTAACTTTGATGGTACAGCTGGAGCTGGTACTTTTGGTGAAGCTCAGGTATCAGCACTTAAAAATCAACAAGTATTTTTATGGTTAACTAATGGTATGAAATTATCAAATGTTTCTCCTTGGTTATTACCTTCAGTCACCAAAGTTCTTATCGAAGATGAGTTATGGTCTTTCCTGGGAAACTTTAAGTAGTTCTAACCCCATCATACACATGTTTTACTACTGGAAATCTTAGTGAGTGACAACCATCCTGGTTAAGTGTCTCTTCAAAGTATTGTACTGTAATTGTTTTACCGATTATCAGTTCTGGATTCTTAAAGTATTTTCTTCTTTCTGATTGGTCGAAACCAGAACCAACACCAACATCACAACCTTTGTGTTCTATTACAACATTACTTAACATCTCTTCTTCAACTTCTAATCCGTCTACAATAATTCTATGTGTAGAAGTTTCTATAGACTTTACAACATACTCTTCGTCAAAGAATTTTTTA
>Ga0209337_1003341_pt1 | contig 11340 bp, 7 predicted proteins | sample LinPmetageLP53_FD_184044 | JGI IMG/M metagenome (GOLD analysis project Ga0209337, IMG submission 184044) | Marine viral communities from the Pacific Ocean - LP-53 (SPAdes) (version 2) | ecosystem: Environmental > Aquatic > Marine > Oceanic | place: Pacific Ocean | collected 2010-02-08 | reverse complement strand
TCATGAAAGACATGTCGTGTCTTATTTGGTGTAAACAGTAGTGGCGGTAACAGCCTTCTAATTGGTCTTCTAGATATAGAATCATGTTATTGTATTATACAGGTGGATTTGTAGTTTGTCAAGTTTATTGTGTTCTAAATATGCCTGATGTTAAATCATCTAACATTTGATTAGTTGTAGTGCCTTTTGGATAAGCATGCTGTGCAATTTCCATGCCTTTATTAAATATATTAGGTGTTAAATAAAAATTTTCAAGCTCTTTACTATTTTCTTCTTTTATAATTCTTTTAACTAAACCAGTAATGCCTTCTGTATTATAAGCTTCTACAGCCCTTTGTATATATTCATCTGCATACTCATTATCTTTACGTGCTAACGCATATCTTTCTTTTAAAGTTCCGCTACGTCCTCCTCCTAAATATTCTAGCACTGCAAGCTCAGAGTCTCCAGAAAATCTTTTTAACTTTTTAGTCATATCTCTTGCAATAGCTCGGACACCTGCTTCAGGAGAATCAAAAACTACAAAAGCTCTCATACCATCTTTTCTTCTTTCTTCTTGATAAACCTCTCCTGTTTCTCCTCCAAACCCTTGTCCTTCTTCTACATTTCCGGGATTATTATATTTGGTTTGTGTTTCTTTTTTTACTGGAAGAGTGACAGTTTTTTCTTGTTGGGGAGTAATTAAAGGAACATTTTTTACAGCGTCAGGAGTCTTAGCTTCAGTATTTTGTCCTGCTGTTTCTCTATAGGACTGTCCTGTACCATCTACATTTCTATCTGCAGGGTTGTCTTCTACGTCAGGTACATCGTTTTCTACGCTTAAACCTGCTTTATAGGCTTTACGTTCATACATCTTAGAAGCCAAGCCACCACCATAAAATTCTATTTTATGTTCTTTAATTTCATAAGGGATACCAGTATAAGGGTCTACTTTAGGAACTAACCCACCTTCAAACTTAAATAATCTTTCTGAAAATAAACTTTGTTTTTCTTCAGGAGCACCTGCAATAGAACTAGCAACTCCTCTAATATTGCTACCAAAAAACTTATCTGCTTTTTTACCTGCCTCTTGTAAAGGCGTATAAGGCTCTCTAAAACCTGTATACTCTTCCATAAAGTCTCCTAAGTTTCTGCCAAAAACAGTTTTAGTTCCTGTCAAAGGAACTTTACGGGCAATCGTTTCTATTAGACCTCTGTTATACAACGTCATTCCTACAACATCATTTATAACTGGACCACCTACACCGAGTCCTGCAACTAATGGATTTTGTCCATACGTTAGTCCTTCTGCCATTCTTAACCCATACTCTAGTGGTCCGAGTAAGCCAACTCTTTGATAAGCTTTTAAAGTATCTTGCCAGTCACTTCCTTTTCTATCTATTTTATCTCTTTTTTCTTCGTTACTTCTCCAATAGTTAGTAGCCTTTGCTACATTAGTAGCCATAGCTACAAAAGCTGCTATTTTAGGAGCACTTGCAGTAGGGTTTGTTATAGTATCTCTTGCAAAGTTTTTTAATATTGTGTTACTAAATACTGTAGGGTATCTTAAAAACTGTGTAAAGATATCAATCTTAGGATTAGTCATAAATGTAGGAACTCTACCAGACTCTCTAGCTGTTGGGAGTATTACTCCGTTTGTAAACCTACCTGCACCTCTAACAATTTCTTTATAAAACTTAACATTGTTTTTTTCTCCTCTATTTATCCATTGAATTCCTGTTTCAACATCAATTCCTAAATCAAAAAGTTCTCCTTTTAATTTTTGTACTTGAGTATCTTGTGCGAAAGCATCTGAAGAAAAATCTTTTATATTTAATTTACTTTTCTTTTGTGCTTCCGCTAACTTTCTAAGATTGCCAGAAATTAAATCTTTACCTGTTGAAAAAGCAGCAAGCTGTACAGTTTTTGTCCAAGGTATAAGAAGATTAAATCTATAAAATCCTCTAGCTGCTTTCTGTAAAAAAGGATTTTGTAACCCTTCACCGGATATACGATTAGTCACATCTCCCATTACCTCATCAACTGCAATAAAAACACTATTCATTTCTTTACGAATAATATCATCAGGCATATTATGTTTTTCTTTTAAAAGTTGTCCTATTTCATCTGTAAATATTTTGTGTCCTTTTGTAACTGCGTCTTGGTAACCTTTAATTGCGGAGCTAGTAGGTGCTCTACCTAAAGTAATAAATGCTTCTGATAAAGAAGATACTGTAGCTAGTGGTAAGTAAGCCATAGCATTAGCTAACTTTATAGTATCATACGTGCCTTGCATTAGTCCTGAGTCAAAATAATTTACTTGACCTGTTATAGACTTGTAAGTATTGAGTATATCTTTTTTGTCTTTAGCTGTTAAAGTTTGCTTACCATTATCTTTTAATTCTTTTTCAATTTTATCAATCCATTTTTTCTTAAACAACTCATCATTAGACTGTTTAAATAAAAGCATTCTTGTTTCTTCGTCTGCACCCTCTTTAACTTTATATTTAGTTAGTACTCTAACATTTTTACCTGCTCCTAAAAAATGTAGTTTATGTTCTATAGTCTTGGCAGCATTCATAAAATAATTTGTAGTTACAGGAACTAAATCGTTTGTTAAAAATGATTCATACTTATTGTCATCCATGTTTTTAAAAATTCTGGCTTGAGATATAAGATTAGAATGAGAAGAATATAATTCATTTTGTTTGTTTAACATTCCGTCTACAATTTCACTAACATCTTTTCGTTTGACTATGCCATCTTTAACTAATTGGTTTTCAAATGTAGGTCTATTTTTTTCTATTGCTTCTCGATTCCAATGTCTAGTAAAATAATTTTCAACTGTATTTGTTTCCATGCCTGCAGCTTTAGCATCAGCATCTATTTTATTAAAAAACTTTCTTAAATCTTTTGCTACTTTTTGAACCTCTTGTCTTGCTCCACTAGGACTAGCCCCTCTCATTATTCGTAAAATAGCTAGTTCATCATTAGGAAGAACGTGCCCTGTTTTTCTTATAGGAGTTAAAAGATTATCAAACTCTAATAAATAGTTTCCTCTACGATTACCAAGGTCTTCAGAATAATTCCATCCTATACGTTTTGTAGAACGCTCCCCTAATTTTTTAGAAAATTCTTCTGAAAATTGTTGTCCTAAATCTGCTGCAGCGTCTGAGTACTTTGCAAATGGCTTCATAATTGTTGAAGCATTACCAATAGTTTTAGCTAATAGTTTTGCTCCTGACTTTTTAATTTTATATTTAAGTTCGGATTCTTTTCTGTAGGTATCGTTACTGTACAGTCGGCTTACTCGGCTATTAAATAGTTCGTTTCGTTGTACAAAACCACCAAGTATTCCACCAGTTAAAACTCCAATAGCTGCAGAGCCTGCTAACTCTGTATTAGAATATAGTTTTCGTATGCCAGTATTAACTTCTGTATTTTGTCTAAAGTGATTGTCTAAGCCTGTCCATGCTCCTACTTCTGCACCTGTAATAGCAGCAGTTTTACCTATTTGTTTTCTACCTACATCTTTAAGCTTACCCTTTGCAATAGCTTTAGTTCCTTCTATAACTCCTTTAGATATTCCTGATTTAATTGCTAAAGAAGTTCCTCCAGTTATAGGAGTTAAAACGGCAGCCAGTATAGCAGTCGGGTCTGTTACTATATCTATAGCAGCATCTTTTGTTAAGGATAAGTATTGTTTAAAACTACCCATGTCTGCGTTATCAAAACGCTTACGCAAATATTTGTAGTCTTGTTTTTGTTCGTCCGTAAATTTACCACTTTCTACGGCACGTTGCATGCCTGAAAATAAATTATAATCAGAGTCTCTTAAGTATTCAAAAACATCATCTGACCTTTCACCGACAGAGGTTAAAAATCTTTCTGAAATATTTTGAAATTCTTCGTTATCTTCTAAATCGTCAAGAGTATAACTACGACCTAAACGACTAGACTTAGAAGAGTTTGAATCTACTAATTTTACAAATGCCATAGTATTTTTATAAGTTCATAAAGGCTAACATTTCTGCTAACATATTATTATCATATGATGTATAGCTATCTGCAGGAGAAACAGGGCTGTACCCTGCTGTTTCTCCCAGTGAAGCTATTATTTTTTGATGTTTACTTCTATCTTTTTGTAATTTTTTTAAAACTTCATTAAAAGGAATACCAAATTTTTCTTTAAATTGTTCAACTTTTATTTTATTATTTCTTATTTTTTGTTGAGCTTGTTTATATTCTGTACCAGACAGACCTTTTGAAGGTGCTTTAAAATTCATTTCTTCTAAAGCATTAAATAAATTATTATGATTATTAACTAAAGTTTTTTGTTCAGGAACACCTTTTTCAATATCTAGTTGACTATAAGTGTCTTCAACTGTTTTTTCTTCAGAAGTTTGAAAAACTATTTTAGAATCATCTTGTGCTCCGATGCTTGTTTTATCTTTTGTTGCTTCTAATAGTTTATTTATTTCTGCAATTTTTTCTACTTTAGTATCTTCGTCATATGAGTCGTTTGATTGAATAGTTAATATTAAACTTGTTGCTAATTCACTAGTTTCTGTTTGTCTATTTAAACCTTTTCTAGTACTAATAATATCTTCTAAGTACATTCCAAAAGCATCGTCATCAACTTCTCCTGTAATTTGTGCAATGCTCCATGCATTAGGATTAGTATCTGCGTATTTTTCTGTGCTTCCTAAAACATATTCTGTAGCTACTTGCATTGCTTTAGCAGGGTCCATGTCGTAATTAATTTGTAAATTGTCTGAAGTTCTTAAAACAGAATCTGCTATGCCTGCTTGATTTTTTTCATCTGATACTTCATCCCATTTTTCAATCATTGTATCTTCGCCACTAGTAGTTACAAAATCATCTATAGTTGTTATAGCTGTTTGTAATTGAGCAGATTGATAAACTTTAGCAGGAACTTTTGTTTCAGTAGTTGTAATTACTTCAGGAGTATCACCTCCTACAGTTTCCCAAACACCATTAGAATTTTCACCAATAGTAATTAACGATTGAGTAGTTACTTCTTTACCCTTTACAATTCTAGTGTTCGTAATTATTTCTGCTTTTGTAGATTTATACGTTTTAATTTTTTGACCTTCAGAGCTTTTAACCCAATCTAAAAACTCATCAATATTGTTACCCTTAGCCTTATGTTCTGCCATAGCAGTTTTAACAGAATTAAATCTTTCTCCAAGAATACCATTTAATCTATTATCAACTTCTTTTTGTTCTGCTGCATTTAAAGTCTCATTGTCATGTGACTTAGCTACTTTTAAAAGTTTATTACCAAAAAAACTAGCTATACTACGAGGTGCAGCACCGTCTTTTTGAACCCTTTCTAATAGTTGTTCTGACGTAAGATTAGGTATAGAAAGTTGAGCGTCCATTGCTTTATTCCATGCTTCAAATCGTCCTTCTCCTTTGGACCACTCTTTAGCTTTTGCTCGTATAGCATTATTAAATCCTTCTATATTAACTTCTGCTCCTTTGTCTCTTTGAAGAGCTGCTCTTAAATTTTCTTCTATGTCTCTTTCAAACATTTGTTGAGGAGTTAAATTATCTGCTTTATATGAATCATGTCTAGCTTTCCAAGTTTTAGAATTTTCTAATGCTGTATTATACCAAGCACGTTCAGTTACTCTATCAGCTTCTAAAGCATCAGCTTTTTGATTAATAAGAAAGTTTGCACCTGTAATTGCCCAATCTGCCATTTGTAATCGTTTAGAAAACTTTTCTTGTTTATTAGCTTGTTTTTCTCTGTAGTCTCTTGCTTCAGACATTTTGCCTTCAACATATTTTTGTTCGCCTTCTGTGTCATACATTGCCATATCTTACTCCTCTTTAGCCAACAAACTTTGTGGCTCTTCTTGATTACTGGGTGCTAACAAACTATCTGGTATATTTAATTCTTCAATTTCTTCTATAATTTCTTTTGGTAATACTCCTTGAGGAATTTTAGACATATCTTTATCTTTAAGAAGACTTGCAAGATTACTTGCTTTTTGTTGTAGTATATCGTCTTCGTCTTCTGGAGATAAATCATCTTCATCGTCTGCATCTATACGATATTCAACTCCTGCTTTTTCACAAAGAGCCATTAACAAATACATTACTGGTTCCATTAACATCATAAGTAAATCTGGATTCCATTTTCCTGCTTGAAAACCACCTTGTAAAAGTTGTAAAGTTACATCTGTAATAGGAACACCTTGACCTAAACCAGTAATTAAAGAAACATAAATTTCTGGTTCTAGCAGTTCATCTGCTAAATAATTTAACGCTTCTCTAAAGTCAGTATATTCTGGAGGTTGCTCAAAAGGACGAGATTCGTCTGGACTACTAGTTAGTGACTGTCCCGGAATTGGTTTACCTGCTGTAGCTATAGCGTTTACGCCTTCTTGATTATATTCTTCTATCATAGTTTTTACCTTTTATGAAATTCTTTGCATTAACCTTGCATATTCATCTGAGCCATCTGATAAACCTTCTTGCATATAATTAAAATGTGCTAGGTTTCCTGCTCCCCAAGGTGACCCTTGTTGAGTTAATTGAGTGTTTACTGTGTTATACATTCCTGAAGGGTCGTTTTGTAATACTCCTGCTAACTGTAGTCCATCTGTTATTTGTTGTACTTTTTGTACAGGAGGGTCTCCCATAATACTTGATGCAACTCTATTTGCAATACCACTACCTACTCCACTTTGAATACCGCTTTCTACTGCGTCTTGAGCAAGTTGTCCGGGGTCTGCAAAAGCATCTTTAACTCCGCCTACAACTTTTCCAGGCAAGTCTGCTAAATATTCTCCAACTGTTTGTGAAGCAGCATTATAAACAGGTGCTTTAGGCGGTGTTACACCTAACAAATCTGGTACGTTAGGTTTTTGATATAAATTTGTTTCAAATTGTGCTACGTCACCTGTAAGTGTTGAATCTATTCCTGAAGGAGGCATAGTAGTTGTACTTGCTATTTCACTTCCACTACTAGTAACTGTTGGAGTTCCGGTAGGTCTAGTTGTACCAGTAGGTAACTCTACCGAATCAGCCGTAACTGTTGGTGTTCCTGTAACAGGACTTGAAGCAGATGTACCAAATACAGAAGCTCTATCTGCACTTAATGTAAAGCCTTCTCCTTTAAAAAAGTTACCCACTCTATCGACACCATTACCTATAGCAGTAGTAACCGTATTATAAGCATTAACAGCCATCGAGCCTGCTTTATGAATTGCTCCTAAAAACTTACCAAACCCTTTAGATACAGCACCTGCACCCGGACCCATTAGTTTAGTAGACCATGTAGCTATTTTTGTCCCAACTGAGCCAAAAAAACTACTTAAACCTGACATAGCATAGGGCATTAAAAACATCATTCCTATTTGTCCTATAACTCCTAATTTACCTATAGCAGCTCCAATTTTTCCAACTACTTTTTTAATTCCTTTCCCTATAGACTTAACAGCTTTCTTAAGCCCTTTACCTATTTTTTTTAAAAACTTTCCCGGTTTCCAACCCATAATTAATCTCCAAATAATTTGCTAACTGAGTTAGCTATGTTATTAAAATTTGCATTCCAATTTTTTGCTGCGTCACCTTCAGCTTGTGCAGCAGCTATTGCTGCCTGTGTTCTTCTACTAGCCGAATCATTAGCAAATCTAAAATCATAATCAGCTTGGTCTCTTAATTCTTGCCATAAAAATGATTGAGCAGATGATGTTAACCCAAAAGCATTCTGTACATTTTGTTGATTAATAGCATTTGATGCCGCTGTGTCTGCCATGTTTGCTTGCCTTCTCCAAGTAACATTAGATTGAGCTACTGCTTGTTCATTTTGAGCATTCCACTGGTCTTTATTAAAATCAAGCTGTGCATTAAACTGTGACGTTTGATTTAATATAGCAGCATTAGCTTTATTAACATCAGCAGTTCTATTAGCGTCTCTAGCTTCTGCTGCGTTTTTAGATTGAGTATTAAATTGTTCAGAAGCATTTAGTTGAGCTACATTAAATTGTTCTACCTGAGCACCTAAACTAGCCATAAATTGATTTGTTTGATTTTCACTAGCTGCATTAAATTGTTTTGAAGCATTGTCAGCCGCTTGATTACTTAATAATCTTTGTTGGTCTTGCTGTGCCGTCATCATATTAGCTTGTTGCTCATTATTTAAATTAGAAATATCCATTTGTAAAAAAGACTGAGCATTCTGGGCTGCTATTCTTGTTCTTTGGTCTAGCGTTGCTAAGTCTAAAGAAGCCATAGCTGTAGCATTTTGCATAATAGCTTGTTGTTCTGCATTCATATTTGTTACTGCTGCACTTTGCATCCATTTACTGTTTGCTAATTCTACTTGCTGCTCTGCACTAAATTTAGACATGTCCATGTTAGCAACCATACCTGCGTTTTGCATAGCTCTTTGTTGGTCAACACTAAGTTGAGCAACACCCATTGCTTGAGCTAACTCAGAATTTTTAATGTTAACTTGCATCTGAGCATTTAGGTTTGTTAGTTCTGTTTGTTGAGCAGCACTAAGATTTTCTGACCCTGCTTGGTTCTGGGCTGAAAGATTTGCTAGTCTCATCTGTTGGTCAGACGATAAATTAGCTTTGTCCATCTCTTGTTTTAACGCAGCATTTTTAGAAAGAAACTCAGCAGCTATTTGCATTTCTGCCATACGTTCTTGATTAACTGCAGACTGATTAGCCCCTTCAACATTAGCTTCTATCTGAAGCTCTGCCATATTAAGCTGTTGCTCATTACCAAGATTCTGCATATTGGCTTGTTGTTGGTTTTGAGCACTAGCCATAGCAGCTTGTTGCTGATTTTCTAGATTCTGCGTTCTTGTTTGTTGTTGCATCTGTGCAGAAGTCATTACAGCTTGTTGGTTAAACTGACTTTGCAGTGTTTTCATTTGCTGAGACATTTGTGCAGTTTGACTAGCAGCACCTTGTCTATTTGCTAGGTTTTGTAATCTTAGTTGTTGTTCTTGTGTAGCTTCTTGTAAGTTAGCTTGTTGTTCATTGCTTAGATTTTGAGCAGCTCTTTGCTGTAAAGCCTGAGCATTGCTTTGTGCCATAGGCATAGCACTTTGAATAATAGAGTTAAACAAAGCATCTCGACCTACTGTAGAAACATCCAACCCTCTACTAGCCATTCCTTGATTAACAGCATCAATAGCAGGTTTTGCCCAAGCAGGTATAGTTCCGTTTTCCATTCCGCCCAATAAGCTTTCCATCTGTGAAGATACTAAAGCCTCTACAGGTAAAGCAGCAACAGCAGCTTGTACCTCTACATCTTCATTAGCTATTTGAGCTAACATAGTAGCAGGGTCTTCTACAATTGCAGCAGCAATATTTTCTGGTATAGAAGCCGTTTGTGCAATCATGTTTGCAGCAGCCCCTTGAGCTGCCGAACCTTTCACAGCTCTTTGTTGAGCTGATTCATAATTAACTGTACCTAGTATTTGAGTAGCCTCACCACTTGTTGCTTGTCCTATAATGGCTTCTCTTTCTTGTTTTTCTGCTTCAGGACTATCAGATATTTGTGCTCCTATTCCTGTAACTTCAGGTACAAAAGCTCCTGATGAAATTATTGCGTCTACATTTTTAGCTTTAGAAGCATTTACAAGTTGTTCAGTAATTTTAGCTTCTTCTGCAGGACCAGAAAGAGTTCTAATCTCATCTAGTTTAGCTATTGATTCTTCAGAAAGAGTTCCTTTAGCTGCTGTAACTTCTGGAGAATCTTTAATTAAAGACGCATCCATAGTAGCAGTACCAATTTTTTCTGGTGCTGCTGCAACTTCAGCTTGCATTTTAGAAACTGTTTCATCAGCAGTAGTTGCAACTTTTGTACCAACTACATCTGTTGGGTCACCCATTGTAACAGCTTCTGATGTAGTTTCTGTTCTATCTATTGTTTCAGCAGCTCCTTTAGGTAAAGTATCAGGAAGAATTCCTGCAGCAATATCTACAGCAGCGTTGCCTGAAGCTACAATTCTTGCTCTACGTTCTACTTCAGCTTGTTCTTTGTCATCTTTGTAAATAGGGTCAAAACCTACCTCTCCATCGTTACCTCCACCGCCACCAGTGTTTCCACCGCCACCAGTGTTTCCACCGCCACCAGTGTTTCCACCACCGTTCTGTTCTTTGTCATCGTGGTAATAGTCTTCACGGGGGTCATAATCAAAGTCAACACCGCCTGCAGCTAGTTTATTATAAATAGGCGTAGGCGTTGGCGTAGGCGTAGGTGTAGGTGTAGGTGTAGGTGTAGGCGTAGGCGTAGGCGTAGGCGTAGGCGTAGGTGTCGGAGTAGGCGTAGGTGTCGGAGTAGGCGTAGGCGTAGGCGTAGGTGTCGGAGTAGGCGTAGGTGTCGGAGTAGGTGTCGGAGTAGGTGTCGGAGTAGGTGTCGGAGTAGGTGTAGGTGTAGGTGTAGGTGTGTCTTTCTTTTTATTTTTTAATTTATTTCTAAGGTTTCTAATATTTTCGTTCAGTTTTTTTTCGTCAAAAGCACCGCCTATTTCATAACGAACACGACCACCTTTTCTATAGTCTGCACGAGCACCCATATTATACTTTACTCTTTTACTATCTTTATTTTTCTTTGTCATGATTTAACCTCGAACAGTTTGTCCAATTTTTCTTCAATTTTGTCTAGCGTATCAAAAACTCTGTCCATGTTGACTGAGAGTTCTTTTTTTGTTACGTATTCTTTTGCCATCTCTTCCCTTGTTTTATTTAAAAGGATGTCAAGTCTTTTATTTTCTGATGTGTTTGCACGAATGCTATAAAATATAGGGGCGACAACCAGTGTTAAAAATATATTCCATAAAATATAACCTGTAAGCTCCATGCTGTTTCCCCTTATTTTTATTTTTTGAGTTTAGATTTTATTAAATCAATCCACTCAGGTTTCTTTTTACTTATAACCATGTAGGCGAAAACACCCACAACTAGTAAGCCTATTAAAAAATCCATACTGTTCTCCTTAGTTTGCTGCTATGTAATCGGTACCAGTGGTAACGGCTGCAACGTGAGTAGTTTTTAAATTACTCGCTGCTCCTGCTACGTTTGGCGTATCGTCACTTGCATCTTCAGCATCTGGTGCGTAAAGCAAGATAGTTGAAAGGTGGTCAACATTACGTTGTACTACTTCATTTATCTCGGCTTGTGTCATACCTTCAACTAATGCTTCTGCTGAAGCGTCTGTATTAATACTGTTGATTAATGTTACGCTATCGGTTCCTGCTGCTAGGCATTCTGTTACTGTTTGTGCCATTTTTTACTCCTTATTATTAAGTTTATCTTCTAATTCTTCCACCTTCGCGGAAAGTTCTTGTACGGCTTTAACCATTAC
>Ga0209337_1003340_pt1 | contig 11343 bp, 15 predicted proteins | sample LinPmetageLP53_FD_184044 | JGI IMG/M metagenome (GOLD analysis project Ga0209337, IMG submission 184044) | Marine viral communities from the Pacific Ocean - LP-53 (SPAdes) (version 2) | ecosystem: Environmental > Aquatic > Marine > Oceanic | place: Pacific Ocean | collected 2010-02-08 | reverse complement strand
CGAACCCGGTAATAATTGTTCCACCGGAAAGTTGGAGAACAGTTGCGAAGGTCCTGAAAGTTGTTTATTCTATACGGACATTCAAAGACAAATGAATAAACTAAACGTGTAGGATAGACGTTAGTAGTAGATGAACAAGACGGGGGTTCGATACCCCCCACCTCCACCAAAAAGAAAAGGACCATTTAGGTCCTTTTTTTATTTTAATATATTTTCCAAACCATTGGTTGGTTTATCGAATAACTTACCTAACCCTATAGAGGGTATTCTTTCTTCTAAAAGTCCGTTATTCTTAAATTTTATATCTGTAATATATAATTTGTTGACTATGTGATTATTTACCGCATTTACATATGAAGGGTCCACAGATGGTTGATTTAAATTATTTATTCTTTTTTTAAATGTGTTTGTTGTGTCTATAGGTTCTATTCCTCTAATCCCTATCGGGGCATCTATGGATTCATCTCTTAATATTCTAAATTCTGCTATCGGGTCCGTTTTACCTCCTGGACTATATACCGTAACAAATGTAAATGGGTAGACTCTCCACTCTTTATCGTTTTCATCTTTTTTATATTGTGTTTCAGCGACACTTATTGTTAATGCTTTAACAATATCATCACTTAATGAGGTTATACTTTCTTTAGTAAATTTATTTTCATTTCGTAAAGGGATGTACGGAATAGTAGGCATTTCACCTATAGATTCTCCCACTATTCTTGTTAGATTAGACTCAATCCTATTAACACTATTAGGGAAAGATGAAATTAACCCATATTTTCTAGCTGTAATATACCCATCTAAAATATTTTTAGCTTCAGATGGGTCACAACCATCAAAACTACCGTTTTGTGGGTCAACACAAAACATATAGTTATTTAAAACTTTTATGTTAGTTTGGTATTCACAACTACCATCATCTAAATTAGCGTCAGGGTCATAGTTAAGTACTTTTACACCTTTTGGTAACTTCTCACCAGTATCCATACAACCAGGATTTGAATCATCTTCTGGTTCTATTAATGTTAAACAACTTGTAGGTTCGGTATCTTTAGTTGCATTTGGGTTATATTCGTTATACGTATCGTCCATACACCCAGTAATCACTTTATTTGGTCCACCACCACCATTATTCTTTGATTGGTTCTTTTTTGCGTTAGCGCATAAAGGGTTTAAAGCCTTAAAGTACCCCTCAATAACTTTAATATTTTGTTTAGCCCCAGTTTTTTCGTCTACGTTAGAATCCCCTTTAAGTTTTTCAATAATGTTAAGTGCCGCACATAATTCAGATTTAAATTCTTCTAAGTCATTACCACTTAATCGTTTTTTAGATTGGTCGATTAGGTACTTATATGTCGTTGGGAATGTTTTGTCTTTTCTCCAGGTTGAGGTGTGTATGATACCACTAACTGATTTATCGTCATTGACACCATCGGGCCAATTATATTTAGAAGATTTTACTCCGGCATTATTTACACAACAAGCCATATTATTATTTATTTAATCCCTCCTCGTAACCCTCTTGGGTTAGTTGGAATATTTCATAAAGTTTAGGCCCTAGTATAGTTTTTGCAGCTTCTGGATTTTCCAGCATTTTTTCCCAAGCTGAATCTATATCGGCAAATAGTCCTTGCATTCCTTTTACAAAGTTTGATTTGGTAGTTAAAACTTTTCTTTTCATAGTTTTAACTTCTTCTGGTGTGTAACCATAAGGTTCTGAGTGTTTACCCGAAACACCTTCAAGATACGCTTTATTAAATTCTTCAATTGATAGATTATCTAACCATTTTTGAACATCTTGTCCGTCTTGGTATTCTGGTTGTGCTGGTTTTGCACCGGTCTCACTATCACCATCTAGTAATATCGCTAAATGGTCTGCTGGTATTGCACCAGTATACATACAATAAAGTTCTTCACCACCATTACTAGGGTCACAACCATTTTTACTACATAAACTATCTGGGAATTGAGGCCATTCTTTCCAAGAATTGGTTAGTATTGTCGCTAGACTATTTTCTCCTGGACCTACTGATTTTATCCATCTTTTCTTATCTAAAATGTCCAAAATGTCTTTTTTACCATCCGATACTATGTAGTGTAACAATGGGATAGGTACTACATGAAATATTGGGTCTAATTTTTCTAGGTCTCTAGATAAAGCCCCTTCTTTCTTTTTAATTGTATTATCATACATGTATGTTACTTGAGATGAGGCCAATATAGTTGGGATTAGTTCGTTATAGATTTCTTGTACTTTATCGTCACTAACTCCTGTTAGATAAGTTATCGCACCGTCTAGTAGGGTAGCTTCCCCTTCTTTAGTTGCTAGATAGTTGTAAAATAATTTTAAAGGTTGTCTTTTAGTTTTAATTTCCTTAAATGTTTTAGGTAAATCATTATAAGACTCGTAACCAAATTTTTCAGCTGTGTTATCGGTGAAATAGTCTTTTGGGAATCTTCCTTCAATTTTAGCCACATCTACACTATTTTCATGATTAATTAAATCCCCCCTAAACTTCACATAAATTTTACTAACTTCCCCACTTACAGAATTTTTAAGACTATTTAATTCACCATCCAACATCTTAGCTATCGTAAGTGCTTGTGCATCATCTAAACCACCTTCTTTTAATATAAAAGTTTTTGCCCCAATTAATTCTTCATAAAAATCTGGTTTTAATCCTGCTTTTGAAGCTTTCTCCCCCTCCAACATACCACTAATATCTGGTAATTGTTTTGATAAAAAGTTAAGAATCCCTGTTAATCCAAACGCTATCCAATACCACTGTTGGAACTTAGGGTACATCCCAAAGTTAAAAAATAAATCTACAAACCTCTGAACTGACCTTCTTATCGTAGCTGGGTCTAAGAAAGCTCTTTTGACTATTTTTAAAGGGTTGTAACTTCTTGCTGCATAATCTTGGAATAGTTCTAATTTGAATTTATCGTTATTGGCCAGGATAAGTCTATTATAGAACTCCGATTTTTCTAGTTGTACAGCTGGTGGCTCCATTTTATTCCATCTTTTTTGATTGTTCCTCATAAAGTTTTTCAAAACTTCTGATTGTGATAAACCTTCATAAATTGCGTCCCTTAATTTAGGACTATCTAACATTACTTGTTGTAATGTTTTTAACTGAGTTTCCCCTAACGGTATATTTTTTTCTAATGACTGAAGTATAGAACTAGCAAAGTCATTAAAGTCGGTATAGGCACCTCCCTTTTTTACTATTTTGTTAGCACTACTAATATCTACTAGTTTAAATAAAGCGTCATACACTTCCCAATAGGTTCCATTGTTTCCAACTTGTTTTTTTAATATGTTTCTTAATACAATATCTCTAGCATCTTCAACAGTCTTAGCAGTACCAGTAAATCTACTCCACCATTTTTTAAAACCAAGATTTAAAATATTTTTTGGTTTTTTTAGACCAACTTCTCCTAATTCTGGTATCATTTTTGACCAAAGTGTACGTAGGTCTGGTGCATTTAATTTGTTGGAGGTTGATATGAATTTTTGAAAATCGTCTGTAAGTGATGGATTTTCCAATATTTCAGTTAACGATTTACCCATCATCTTAGATATATCAACTAATTCCTCCATATATATTTTTCTAATAGCTTTATCCTCTATAGCCATTTGAGCTAAAACTTTACCTTGCGTTTTACTTATAGATTTTCCTTGTGCTACATCACCTATAGTTTTAGCTAACCAAGCTTTTTGTTTTTCTATACCTTTAACACTAGCAGGGATTATATTTCTGATTCTATTAACAAAAGCCTCTGACCCCAATGAATCTGGAAACTTATTGACTAGGTCATCCCATTTTAAAGTAACTCTAGCTACATCATCTGCAATACCGAATAAGGCTCTCAATCCTTTTAGAAGGGTAGCTTGTTCCATTAATAATGGGGTACCCATAATTTCGTTTAGTCTATTTATTTCTACTATCAGTTTTTTGTTCATATTACTATTTTTACCATACAGGGTTTGCTTTGCCTCTACTAGGTTGGTAGGAGTCCGACCATTTAGTGTTTGCTAATTGATTCGCTATCCCTCTCGCAATTCCAGAGTCCCAAACACCCACAGATGCTGTACCTGCACCTGCACCGTCATCTGACTCACCAGTACCCGTCCCAGCATCCTGTTCACCTAATTCATAACCTAATTCCATATTATATTCATCAGATGCATCCATATAACTGTCTTCTGGTCCATCACTATCGAAATTAAACCCCTTTTTTACTTTGGAGTAGTTTGTTTCTGGTTCGGTGAACCCTTCATCTTCTAATTCTGGTTCTGAACCTAAAGGCCCTTTACTATCAAAATCATATCCTGGCTCTGTATCTGATGTGTCTGGATAACCACCTTGCATCCCATACATTATATCTTCCTCTAAACTAATCATCTCACACTCCCCTTCGTGACTTTCACCACATTGATTACATGTGGTTTTTTCTTCAAATTCGTCATAATCAAAAGCATTGATGACACTATCTATATTGTCGGCCATTTGTGCTATCTTGGATTCCATCCAATCATCAATTTCTTCATTGTCTTCCAACCTATCATGAACACTCTGCGCTTTTTTTGCAATATTATACAACTGACTTTTTGCCATGTAAGAACTCTTATGATTTCCCTCTTCTATTCTAGTTTGGGGAAACATAATTTCTTTGACTCTATTAACTTCTTCTTTTAGTGTTTGAGGCATACATTCATTATTATATAATATAAATATAAGAAAGGTAGACTAATTGCCCACCTTTAATATTATTTTAATAATTCTAGATTTTGGTTTACGTATATGTGTAGTCCTTCTGTTAATCCTGGTGAATTAATGGTACGATTTATAACATGAGTACCGTAATCATCACCATCATCATCGTACCAACTTAATTCTTCATATAGGTCACAAACTTCTTCTAAGTCTTCCACCAATATTTCTAGATTTTTAGTTGTTTCTGTTTCGTCTTCTATAATAGTAAATTCTACTTCTATAGTTTCTCGTTCTTCGTTAATAAAATAACTGTGTAATTCTAAATTCATAATATTAAATCTTTTTGATTTTAAATATTACGTAATGATGGAAAATCCTTAAAGTCTTCTAGATTTTAACCAAAAAATCTCTCTTCCCGCTCTAGTTTCTAAAGCTCTTAATTTTTGTTTAGATTTTTTTAGGTTTAACTCAGGTGATTTTTCTAAGTCTGCCATTAAAAATGAAGTGAACTCTAATACATCAGCGTTTAACTCTTCAAGATATTGTGCTCTATCCTGTAATTGTCTTATTTGTTCTTCCATCAAACCTAGAATTTCTTCAGGTGATAGTATTTGTTCTAACTCAGTTTCAATGTCTGTTAAATCTACCTCTTGTGGTAACTCTTCGTTTTCAATATCAATGATTGTTTCATCATCTAATTCTTGTTCTAGAATATTTTTTATCATTCTAGTTAAAGTTTTTTCTGTTAATTTAATTTTCTTAGCCATATTTGCTTTTTTTATATAAATATACCTGACTATTTATTCGGTCAATCTATTTATTTTTGTATATTTGTAATATGAAAGAAAAATTAAAAACACATAAGTTAGTTAGTGTTTCTATTGATGACCACACCAAATCAGTAGCTATCGGTAAACTAAGACAAAAGGGTCTAGTTGAGGATGCTTACTGGAGTATGGGAAAATCATATTACTGGGTAAAAAGAGGAAATAAAATTTAAACTAAAATTACTATGGGACATTACGAAGATTTGTGGTACGAGATACATACTGATATTGAAGACAGAGGACTTAATAAGGAATTTGAAGCTCAATTAAAAAAGATGAGGTCACAAGACAAACATAAACATAAAGAAGTTAGAGATAGGTGGAGTTATGCTCATAATAAAGTTATTAACTTATTTAATAACGAACTAAGCAATAAAAAAGCCCTGAATTAACAGAGCTTTTTTATTAGTATATTTTCTAATTACTTAGAACTTATATGAGAAACCTAGATTGAAAGTTCCCTCCCTATCACCAGCTTCGTCTTCTTTTAATCCCATACTATACCTTGGTTCAACATTAAGACCTTTCCAAACATTGAAAGAGTATCCGAGTCCAACTGTTAAGTTGTCCATCATTTCTTCTTGTGATGCTTGTACGGAAACATACAAATCATTTTTCATGTTGTATCTTGCCCATAAGTCATAAATAGTCTCACCATCTACATCTTCACCATTCTGAATCAAACCCAAAGTCCATGTTTCGTTAACAGCGTAACCAAAACCTAAGTTTTGAGTTAACATGTCCACAGTTTCTTCTTGGTCACCGTCATAAGTCGATACAACCATAAAGTTTTGAGCTGAAGCAAATAATGTTGATAGTGCTATAGCGGATGTTAAAAATATTTTTTTCATTATATTGTTTTTTTTAACTTTTATACTTTCGAGTTATTATTTGTGAGATGTTAGAAAGTCTTCATCTCTTTTTTTTACTTATTATTTTTTAGTAAAAAATGATACTATTAACACTAATACAACAAGTCCCACAAATCCGCCTTGGCCGATTGAAGTGATAAGTGCAGTAAGGTTAGCTACCACATCCATGTTAAAAATAGCACCACCAGTTAATACGAACCATAGAATTGATACTGGGATTAACGCCATCATAATTGACATTATACCACCAAAAAATCCTGTTACATATTTGATTACTGAATCCATAATTTTCTTTTTTTTTTCAGTTTATACCTCTTTAGTTCCGGTAACTCAAGAGATGACTTAGTTATTTTGGATACCCATTTTTAGTAAGTCTTGTTAATATCTACACTAAATTTGTAGAAAGTCAATGTTTTTAAACAAAATAGTGATTTGAAGCTAAAGTACGGTAAAAATTTATACATATGGTTATGTATCTACGACAAATCTGTATTGATTTTATCTTAAATTTCTTTTATTTTTAAATAAAAAGTTATGGGATTGAAAAAAATTAAGGAACAAAATAAGGAATATACTATATCTATTTTAGATTTGATAAGGCTATTAGACCCTTCTAAAACAGGTAAGTTTGTCCCTATTTTACTAAACGAATTAAAGGCTATACCAGCTCATGAGTATGGTGATTATACTGATAATATAGAAGTTAATACCGACCATTTACCACCAGTAGCAAGAGTAGTCCTTAACTATTTAGTTGAGTTGGTTGGTGGTTTAGATTCTGTAAATTCTCTTCATAAGTTTAATAACTTGTTAGATAGAAAATTGATAAAAAAGAATGATGTACAGGAATATTCTAGTTTATTAGAAATTGTAGATGTTACCTATAAGACGGAACTTGAGTTGTCTAATAATAGTACTGACCCACATCAAGAAGTTTTATTTGATGGTGAATACTTAATTTTAAAACCTCTTAACATTATCTCAAGTAGAAAATATGGAGCGTCTACTAAATGGTGCACATCATCTAATGACCCTAAAACTTTTTACAGTTACTCTAATAAAGGGGTTCTTTTGTATGTTATAAATAGAAAAACTAACCAAAAAATCGGTGTTTATTATGAACTTAGTACTAATGAATTATCTTGGTGGGATAGTCAAGATAATAGGTTGGATGGTTTAATGGTTGATTTACCTAAGACCGTAAAAAATAACATTTTAGAGTATGTATTAAACGAAAATCACCCAAACAGTTATTATTTTAGCCAAGAAACTAAAGAACTATTAAATAAACCTACTAATGAAATGGTTTTACCTGACGTTGGTGGTGATTTTGTCATCCCAGAACCATTTACTGGTGTGTGGAGACGTGATGAACCTAAATGGACTCCCACCACAAGTGAGGATAGGATTGACGAACTTGTAAATAAAACCTTAGAATACCATTATACTATAAGTGCTTTACAGGAAGGTGGTGAAGAAATTAATTAAATTAACTCATATAGTATTTTAACTTATCACTATAGACATTAGGTGGTTGTACCCCTTGTAGGGTTTCCTGAACATCACCATTTTTAAATATTTTAACACTAGGGATTCCTCGTATACCGTATCTACCAGCCACTTCTCTAACCCTATCAACATTAAGTTTATAAACATTTCCAGGAAATTCACCCGATAGTTGTGTTATTGTTGGTGTTAGCATTCTACAGGGTCCACACCATTCAGCCCAGAAATCTACTAGTACTGCTTTTTTATCTACGTTATTGATTATCTCGTCAAATTGTTTTGCTGTTGTAATATCCATAGTTATTTTTTTTAAATAATAGTTATAGTTTATGTGATAATAAATAGACTTTTATTTGTTTAAATCATTTTATTTTATTATCTTTGTAGTATCTAAATAAGTAATACACACCAATAAATAACTACTATAGTTTGTAACTACCAAGATAAATTTTACGTATACTATAATATACCAACCAAGTCTCTAACCAATTAAAATAAAAATAAAATGAAAAACCTACTCCTAACACTTCTAAGTATCTTAACTCTAACAGTTTATGGTCAAGATTTTACTACTTGTACAAAATTAGATTCTTTAATCTGGGAAAAAGTTAACGAGTATAGAACAACAGAAGATGCAATAACTAAAGGTTATGGTACACCAAATACTATAACTAAGTTTGGTTTAGGTGATATGAGAGAATATTGTTATGACGTAACAAAGATGAACGCTAAACTTTCATTCGAGACAATGAGACACTCAACTTACGAAGAACTTACACCTACAGCTAATGGTGAGTGTTTATATAAGTTAGTAAGAAATAAATGTATATTGGACTTATCAGATGATGAAACTTTGGAGTATTTAGCTTCTAAGGTAGTTAATGGTTGGATTAATTCCTGGACTCACCGTACAGTTATTGGTTGGTTGGATAGAGTTGAGTCTACTGTAACTACGGTATTTCATTTCCCTACTGAGGGAGGTACTCATATGAATGTTACATTTCATGCAAAATAAAAAAGACCCGAAAGGGTCTTTTATTATTTTATTAAAAATGATTTTTACTATTGTAATCCAATAACATAACTAAATATGTTTGATTTTCCTGATTTAACCACCTTATCACCTTCTATAGAAGTTTTAATAATAATAGTTTTAATCTTATCTTTTTTATCTACATTTAACATTAAATCTATAAATTGGTCTGACTGATTTTGACCTTCAACTTTCCAGTTTACAACATAATTATCAAATCCTGGATGTCCTTTAGCTTTTAATCCTTTGTTAACAGCCATCATAAAGTTATTACCTCTATCAAAAGCTAATTTTTGGTTTTTACCTTCATTACCTTCAGCGTATCCAGTATCACCTTTACCTTCACTGTTAGGTAATTTTTCTGACCCCCAGTTAGCACTTGCACCTGCTTGTAAATTAAATACGTCTATATCAACGTCCGCTGGGAACATTTGGGAAATCTCATTAACAGCTTTAGTTACAATTTTAGAATCTGGAGTAGAATCTCCCGCTCTATAATCTGTGTCATATTTTCCAGTTGCCTCATACCCTTTTTCTACAACATCTTCAGTACCTGTTTCTGCTGTTTGTTTCATACCTTTGGATAAAGAGTAGATTACTAATAACCCACCTGGGTCATTAGGTCCTTGCATAAAGTTTAAGAACCCACCATCATCCATAGTCTCTACATCATATATTTCACCGTCATTTGCGTATGCTGTCATATTAAAACCATTTAAGTACGTTACTAATGTATTAGGTGGTGTACTATTATTCATCGCTCTCCTACCGTCAGTCTTAACCTGACTTTGCATTACATCACCGTGTGTTGCTATTAAAGTACCCTTAAGATTAACTGGTAATGTTTTTTGGTCAACAAAAATTGATTGTCCTTGCTCTTTAATAGCTCTTAAGAATAATTTAGCACCCTTCTTTATACTACCACCACCCATATGTTGTACTATAGCTGATATAACATTTTCCGGTTCTAACTTTCTACCTTTACTACCACCTATTGTAGGCGGGTACACCACAAATTTAGCTGACTGCATTAATGTTTGTAGTTGATTGTATCCTGGTATTGCATTAAGACCTCTAATTCCTTTTTTTCTTAAATACTTATCGATTGCCGCTCCAGCATCTTTAACCGTACCTTCTGATTTTATTTCGTAAGCTTCGCTGATTAAATCTAAACCCATTATTTCACGGTTTCTGTTTATTTCACTTAATAAATTCTTTTCCATATTTTTTTTGTTTTATTTATAAATACCTAACAATCGTTAAATAGTTAATTCCACAATACGTGGACTGTTTTATCATTAAAATCTACTTCTAGACCTGTAGGGAAAACACTATGGGAAAATAACTCGTCTGACATTTGGTCCTCGTAGTGCCATTTACCTTCTTCGTCACTACTAAAACCACCCATATCATCTACCATTAGTTCTATTTCTTTTTCTACTTCTACTTTGGTGTAATCCTCGTCGTAAATTTCTGCTGTTGCGTTTATAATCACACTACTTGTGTATACACTCACATCTTTGATACCCCAACTTCGTATATCCATATCATATCTCCATTTAACATAACAATTTGCATATGTTACATCTATATCACGGTCACTATACTCAGTGAAATATTTATTTAACCCATAAAAGCTAACATCTTTTACATCTGTTGTGAACGCGTTAGGGTCGTCGGAATATTGTTCCTTAAGGACATTATCAACTACATTGGTCAACTGACTTTCTTTTACAATTATTTTTTTCATTAATTAAATAGCTTTTAAATGCTAGCTGCTAGCATATAATAAATATACATATTATACTATAAATATTAATATATTTTTATTATTATTAATATATGAATAAATTATTATTAGCTGTTCTACTTTTTTTAACAGGACAAACGATTATTTGGTTCCAGACAAATGGGCAATTTCTATGGAAGTGGTTTGATAAAAACCCTATAATACTCTCCATAACTCTGGGTAGTATAATCTCTTATGCGTTTATACACGCTACAAAATATGCTTATATCTATTTTGATGGTTTATTATGGCCCGGCAGATTTCTAGGGTTTGCATTAGGAATTAGTTCATATGCTATCTTAACTTGGGTTTTTATGGGTGAGGGGATTAGTGTAAAAACCTTAACTTCTTTAATTTTGGCTTTAGGTATTATTTGTGTACAAGTTTTTTGGAAATAAACACTTGTTGTGGTAGTATTTATATTATATGAATACCACATTTAAAGATATACTAAAAGAGGGTTACAAGGGTAATATGATTACTGGGGACTTACCTAAACAACTAGATAATACCCTTTTTACACTCATCCACGTACTCGGTGGATTCGATACCTCAGATGTTATTAACTTTGCAAGGAATGCAAACCATAGAGAGA
>Ga0209337_1003338_pt1 | contig 11350 bp, 7 predicted proteins | sample LinPmetageLP53_FD_184044 | JGI IMG/M metagenome (GOLD analysis project Ga0209337, IMG submission 184044) | Marine viral communities from the Pacific Ocean - LP-53 (SPAdes) (version 2) | ecosystem: Environmental > Aquatic > Marine > Oceanic | place: Pacific Ocean | collected 2010-02-08 | reverse complement strand
AGATGACGCTAAAATCAGGGGTAAGATTGTGTTCACGTTACTGACGCAACTAAGTATATGCCGCCAAAAAGTACGCCAAATATCATCACGGTAAGCGTAAGTATTGCCATGTTGTTTTTGATCTGCCGCCTAGATTCATCCTTGGCATGCTCTTGGTCAGCCCGTTCTTTGCGAATAGACCGCCGCATTTCAAGCATTTCGTCATATGTTCCCCAGCCAAAACGCATATTAATCATGGCGGCTATTTCCACTTCGCGCTCCTTTAATGTTTTTTGGTGAATGAGTATTTGAAGCGCTTCTTCTTCAATGCTCTGCCCCTGAGTGGCACGTTCAAAAAAGGTGGGGTTTTTGCGCTGCGCTTGCGCTCTGTTAATATCAGCACAAGCGCCGTACCACGACCCCAATTGCTTAGATATGCCCTCTAATTCTTTGGCATGTCCGATAACTTTTTTAATGCTGGTATAGGCAGTTGACGCAATAGCAAAAGCAGAGACAGGATCAATCATGCCAGCCTCACTGTAAATTTTAGGGGGGGGTGTTTAGGCGTTAGCCCATGCGTGTTAGGATCGTCAACAGCATAACGATTGATGCGCCAGAGGTGCAAATCAGCACGGCCTCCAAGCGCTTAACTCTGTTGAACAGGTCACGGAAATTGACCTTTGCTTCTGTACGCAACTCAACAATTTGCAGTTGCATTTCATCGATGCGCTGGTGAGCGCTGCTGACTGTTCGCTTATCCATTAGCTTGGCTTAACTGGCCAAGAAATGTCATCTGGAAAGCCATCTTGTTCGGGCACTCCGCGCAACAAATTTCGGTATTGCTGTTGGGCAGAAGTTATTGTGCGATCTGACACCGCCCACCAATCCGTTTGGGATAGCAATAAGTCACGTCGCTCCCGTGCGTAAGCCTCAAGCAAAACGGTGGGCGTTGCCGCTTCATGCTCTTCAATCTCCTGCGCGGTCATATCAACACTAACATTGTTTACTAATTTTTTCATATTATGCGTCCTTTAGTCCATAGAGTGCGAATTTGCCCGCAGCAAAAGTTGTCGTGGAAGGCTTGACTATCATATATGTCATGTTGCCACTTGTGTTTGGCGCAATGGCACGGATTCTAGGCGAGGCAGAAGAGTTAGTGCCGGTAACAAAATAAGCATTGAGATCCACTGGGCTATTAGTTCGTCCACCAATTACTCCAGAAAATCCAAACCTTGTGTCGGTGGTCGGGGTGGTGCCTGAGAGCATGGTAGTGTTATATGCCCATTCCGAGACTGTTGCGATACTACTAGCGCTCTCTACCCCTTGTTGATACTTAAGGCTCATTCTGTTAGTGCCAATAGAACTACTGTTGTATGCACCATTATAAAAAACGAAATACAAACAATACTGGTTTGAAGGGGCCGCACTAAAAGCACAATCATGTGCAAATATATAATAACTACCATAAGAGGAACTGCTTAAATCAAATTCAACTTGCGCTGTAGCACTGCTAACTGTTTGTGTACTAATATGTACATAGTCAGATGAACCGCCCCCACCACTAGCCGCCCAAGTTAAACCGCCTGTATTTCCGCTTTGTGCCGACAAAAAATATCCATTAGTTGGACTATTGCTTACTTTGAGATTAGCCTCATCAACAATATTATCAGCGATTACAGTCGCGCCATCTGCCGTACTGGTTACTTCTCCCGAATGGTTGGGGTGGACGTAATTGTTAGCTGATGCGGCAATACCATTAAGTTTTGTGTGGTCAGCGTCTGTGAATACATTTGAATCACTTGCAGCCTCAACAGCCGTTCTAATTTCAGCATCAGTTTGGTCGGCAGTTGCACTCGCTTCAATGCCATCTAGTTTGGATTTCAACGTGTTTGTAAAGTTGTTTTGAGTCAGACCGCCATCGCCGACACTGTACGTTGTATTCGTATCTGTTGTTTGAGCGACCCAATCCAGATTGCCGCTGCCATCAGTTTTAAGCACTTCATTTGCAGAACCATCATCATTCGGCAACGTAAGTGTGTAGCCAGCGTTTGCGCTGTGAGGTGGCCCTTTAATCGTGATGCCGTGGCTGTTTTGTTCGCAGTTCAAAACTAACTGGCCGCTGCCCTTGGTTGCATTTCCTTTAAAAACCACTTTGCCAGAACCATGTGGATCAAGTTCAATAGCCCCGTTTGAGGTTGAAACAATATCTTTCCCGTTTACATCAAGATTGCCGCCGAGCTGCGGAGATAAATCAGTGACTAGACCAGCAGTTACGCCGCTTAGTTGGCTGGTAAGCGCAACAGTTCCATCTAGGTCGGGCAATGTGATGGTCCGTGCGCTGCTAGATGTAGCTGCAGATTTTACTGAGATTGACCCGACATAGCTACCATTCACTGAGTTTTCAAACTTCACAGAATTGCCAACACCGACAGTGCCAGCAAATGCAGCAGTACTTTCCGATGTAAGGTTTGTGCTGTTTGTCAGCGTCAGCATCACGCCGCCTGACGTGCCGAAATTATTAGTTATCTGCAGCGTTTTTAACGGATCGTGTTTGGCGGCAATGAGCCAATCATCACCATCATCATCGCTATTATCTGCGATTAGAAAAAAGTTACCGTCTGCTCCATCACCTGCTTTTACGGTAAGCGCAGGAATTTCAACGCTGCTAGAACCCGCAATTGCAGCCATAGCCGTGACGTTTGCAGATGTGCCGAGAACACCCATCGCCGTGACGTTTGCGGACGTTCCCAACAAATTCATATCTTCAACAATTGCTGCTGTGCCAAGCGTATTCATATCCGACACAACGTCAGACGTTCCTAAAACGGCCAAATCAGCAACAGCATCGCTGGTGCCTAATCTGCCGATTTCTGTGGCTTTGCCAGCAACGGCAATAACGTCAGAACTTGTTGCCCAATACTTTGCAGAAAAATTACTGCCGTCTACTGTACCGTCAGTTTTTATCGCCCAATCTTGTGCCAAGGTAGCCGACGCTGCTGCCTCGTTTGCTTTCGTCGTGGCTGTGCTGGCGCTTGTGGTCGCGGTGGCGGCGTCAACAATCAACGCCCATTTGGCTGCGTCCGTGTTTGTTGTAAGAGGCTGAGATCCCGAGCTTGTGTGCGCAGTGACCGCTATGAAGATATTATTAGTGCTGGTGTCTTTAACCAGATCCCGCACCGCATATACTGTGCTTGCCGCCCAATTGCCACGATACGTGCCAAGTTCTTGAGAGATTTGTAAGTTGCCAGAGCTATCAAATGCAAACACTTTGTTGGCTCGGTCAGTTGCGCTGACGGTAAATTCAGTTGTGGTAATTGTGTTGGCTTTTGACGCCTTAATTGACCGTCCGATTTCCTCTTCATGCGTTTGCACCATGAACGTGAGCTTGTCTAAACTCGCCTCTAAGTTTCCCGCTGGGAAAGGATCGTTTGGCACTAAATCCAAGCCTTGCAAGTTGGGCTGCACTCGAAGGATTGTGAGGGTGGTGCCGCTGGCTGGCGCTGTTCCCATCGTGACATTGCCGCCAGATGCTTCACCGACTCCGCTGACTGTGTAATTGGTTGTAAGGCTTTGCGTTGTTTCAGTGCCAGTTGCAGTTACCCGCAAGATTACCAGCAGGTCAGTCTGTGCAAAGATTTTAAAATTGTATGCGAAAACGGTTGTTGAGCCGTCACCGTTGAAAGTAACTTTTTGGTTGGTGGATGTGACGGTCATGTTATTTCCCTATGTTTAGCAGGTTGGAAAGGTTGGCGTTGCTTAAATCTGGCTCTCTGGAAGGTTCAATGTCGCCCGGTCCCCACCAGTATTTTTGCCCATACTCGCGTCGATATTTTGTTTCTTCACGGCGCATTTTCTGCATTGCTTTTGGATCACTCATCATCTGCAATCGATCCCAAATTATTCGTTCAAGGCCAAGTCGTGCGTACCAAATGCTGCTTCCCGGCGTGTACCTTTCGCCAAACTTTATAAGTTCAGACGCAGCCTTGGTATCATCGCCAGCTATAGCCTCGACAAGATTTCCAATCGTTAGGTTTTTGACATCATTTGCAAAGCCAACAACAGGGCCAGCAATAGTTTCGCCAAGTCCTCGATCAAAACGATTTAGGTCAGAGAATAGAAAATCTCCGTACACACCTAAGCCGCCGCCTTGCAAAAATGCTGCTGCCCAAAACTCACCAGTTTCATCGTCCATTGGTCTGGGATCACGGCCCTTGCTCATTTCCTTTAGCTGCAAAGCAAGCGCACCCATGAGCGTTGCGCTGATAATTAAATCAGCAAGATATGTGCCTTTGCCCAAAGCGGTGGGCTGTTCAGCCATACGCATGCCGTGGCTATTAATTAAGCTGACGCCGAACCCCTTATACATGGCAAAGGATCTTGTCAGTTCACCGACAGCCGTTCCCGGTCTTGTCCCGCCTGTAAGCATAGTGCGGCTAACTACGCCAGTTGACGGCGTTGAAAAGTTTGTTTCTGTGTTTACCATTTCAAGTAAACGAGTAGCTATGCTTTCGGCCTCTAAAGGCCCAACATCGTTTCGCGCCATAATGTCAGCAGGCCGCAAGAATTTAGCGCCCTTGTGGTCATATGGCGTTGTTGTCCTAATGACGTTCCAAGCACTTTCATCAACTTGGTATCTTTCAAGCATTGCTGTAAATTTTGGGTTTTCAACTTTCAACTCAGAAAACGTGCGCTTTGAGTTTGACGCTAGAAATCCAAACGTTTCCATTCCAAACGCCCACCGACCTGCTGCTGTCATTGGGGATAGCAGTGACGCTTTCATAACAAAGTCAGAAACTCGCCGCGTTACTTCTGGACCTGATATATCGCCAACATAACGCATTTGACCGCTTGCTAGCGAAGTCCAGCCCTCAGCAATTAGGCCAAGTCTGATTGCAAGCTCACCCTTTTCTTTTGCGTCAAGTGGCGACAGCATTTTTAAATAGCTTGTCAGAGTATTTGCTACAGGCAATCCGTTAAACTGCCTTGCCATACGCTGAAAGTTCACGTCTGTTATGGCGCTAATAGATGCCGCACCAAGTTGTGCCGATTGCAAAACCTGCCTTATTCCTGCAAATGTATGCGCCCAGAAAGCATTGACCGGCTCATTATTCTTGCCAGTTACCGCGCTGTAATAATTATCAATTTGACTATCAGCACCTTGGATAGCCTTTGTTGCGGCTTCGTCGCCTTCTGCATTTTTTACCAAAGTTTGTTTTAAAAACGTAACTGTTGACGCTGGGTTAGGCCCAAGGATTTCCATCAATGCAATGTCACGGGACATATTGCTGACGTGCGTAATCATTGCGTCAAAGGGGTTAGCTTTGCCGAACTTCTTTTGGTATTCAATCCAACCTGTTGCGTTTTCAAAAATCAAAAACCTATGGTCTTGATTGCGATTAGCCAAAGACTTTCCAGCGCCCACACCGCTAGGCTTTAATTTATTAACGCCGTTTGTAGTGATGGTTTTGTAAGCGTTTGCTATTAAACGGTCAAAAGTTGCATCGTTAAACGGCAAGCCTGTTTGCGCGTCTAGCATTTTTGATCTGTCTAATCTGCGAACAATAAACTCACGCCAAGCATCAAACCCGGCCTTGGTAATTTCGCTGGCCTCGTGCGTTTGGGCCATGCCCCAATTCTCTAACTTTGATATTGCACCGCCAGCACGGTTAAATCTTTTGCGCAGCATTTCAGCGGCGGCACTCCAACCTTGTGCCAGTTCTTTTGCGCTGGCGTCACCAGTAACCTCGCCAAAAGCTTCACGCACAAGATTATCAAGCTTGGCTTTTTGACGAACCACACCAAAAACATTTCGGTTAAAGGTGCCGATAACCCTATTCATTTCGCCAAAAGCAAACCCCTTGATTGCTTCCTCGCGTTGGGCAACGCTGGCAAAGCCAGCAGGTCTATCTTGGGCGAACAAGGCTATAGCAGCGTTCTTTTGGTTAGGCTTGCCGCGCCAATCTTTGTAGTTCTCAATGTTAGTTTTTATTTGATTCCATGTGCGTAACTGCATTGCTTTTTGACGTTTGCGCTGCATTGTTTTCTTGCGAAGCGCGTCAAACGTATCAGCCCCAGCTTGCGCTTGTGCGGCGGCAGTATTCATCTTGCCTTTGTATTCAGCCTCTAAATTATCAAATAAATCTGTCGCATACTTTGCTTGATCGTCAGTCAAAACGCCTTCAGCTTTGGCGTCCTCAATACAGTTGCGAAAGCTCATATTGGGCACCTCGACAAGCGTTCAATCATTAAATCCTCTTGAACAATTTCGTCCAAGATCTGCCGACCTGTCACAATGGTAGGGACTGTTTCACCCTGATCGCCGTAAGGAATCCCGCTAGGGTATTCCGCATCTAACAAGTCATCCCTTATCTTTGGATCAGCAGCCTGTAAATCTGCAATAATATCGTCAACCATAGCGTCAGTCTGTGCAGATATTTCGCTGTCGTAGGGTTCGCTAAACTTGGCTAGATTTGCTTGCTCTTGGCTATCGATATTTCGCTCAACATCGCCAGCATTCGACCGTGCAGATACGCCTTCATCACCTCGTCCTCCGATAGGTTCGCCACCGCTTGATCCAGACTGTCTAGCTGCGGTTTCGGTTGGCTCTGCTTCTTTGACTTTGATCGTTTTGCCATCGGGTGATACTTCCTCGACTGTGCTGCTTTTTGCCTTGATGCGCGTTTTAATATCGTTTGAGTTAGCTGCGGCGGCTATAATTACAGCCTCATCAATTGTTATGCCGTCAGCTTCCTTTATGACCCGCGCTTTCAGTTCTACCTGTTGCTCTGGATCTGCTGCCTTAGCACGCTTTGCCAAGCCAACGCGTTGCTGCCCGTCAGCTACAACCTTGCGACCATCGCTAAATTCATAGACAATAATTTCACCCGCATCTGCTGCGCTATACTTAGTGGCAGCGCTTAAATCTTCTGCACCTTGTCTGGCGGCGGGAAAAGCAGCATCAAAGTCAATTTGATCAGGGGTAAAGATTTCAACCTGCTTTAAGCTTTGCGTCTTAACTGCGCTGGTTGGCAGAGTAGAGATTTTCGGCTCTTGCATATTAATAGCAGATTCAATGCCTGCAAGTTCGCGTTGCTTATGCTCTAGTTTGCCGCCCGGTCCCTCAAGTGGATTTTCTGCTGCCCTTGTTGCCTGCACGTCCAGCTTTAATTCAGCAACCTTTGCCGCTGCTGATTTTTTAACGCCTGTTGAGTAAATCACGTCAGCAAGCTTCTTGATCTGAGCGTCAGTAACACCAACAATCTTGGCCGTTGTTTGACCTGCTTTTAAACCGCCGCGCACTGCAACCGGAAACGCACCGGCAACCGTTCCAGCGGTCAATACCATAGTGGTGAATGTGCTGAAATCATAAGGCAGATCTAAAGATTTATAATACTGCGCAACCGCTGGTTGTTGTGCGGTTTCAGCCGCCATGCCTAGCATTGCCTCGCGCAGCACAGTTTGCGCTAATGGCTGCGTGGTTAAACTTAATCCACCAGACATTGCAGCCATTGTTAAAGATACACCTGCGTTAAAGGGATCAGTTGCAGACCCACCAAGCGAACCCAGCAAACGACCTAACGACGATACAACGCCCCTAGAACGCCCGTAAACTTCGTCGGCCTCTGCTATTTCACTCAAGGCTTGTTCCCTAGACATTTCTCCCATCTTGACGCCAAACGCAGGGCCATCAAGCATTAGCAAATTGGAGCCGCCCGGTTCGTCTGGGTGCCCCAAGCGTAGCCTGTCTTGGTTTTCTTTGACAAATTTCTGAATGTTTTGCGCTGTGTGGGCATAGTAGCCACCGCGTTCTAAAAGCGGATTGAAGGCAATAGGCTGCACAGGATTTCTAAATGTTTCGCCGGTCTGTTCTTTGATTTGAGTAACAACGCCATCCCACCAATCACGTTCAAACCGCAAAGGGCTGATAGGTTGCAACGCTCTTGCTTCTAAATATCCCGCGGATACGTTTTCACCAAAAGTTGAAAGCGGCTGCGTCATGGCTGTGCTGCCCGACAAAACTGATCTGCCGCCGCTGTCTGGAAAGTTAAGGACGGTCAATTGTTTAAACCCGCTGTGCCGTCTGTGTCAAAATTGCTAAACCCCAGCGTGTTTACATCTTGGAGTGTGGCAGGCAAACCGTCTTGCTTACGCTGTGCTGCGGTCATTTCATTCCATTCAGCAAAGGTAATTTTTCCCATAGCAGTTAGTGCATTAAATTGCACAATTTCTGCATCTGCTGCACCGCCGGTTATGCCTGTTGACTGCCCTTCTGCGACTTGATTACCTATGCTGGCTTCAACAGTCATTGCCGGTTGCTCTGCATCCTCAGCTATAACATCGGCTATTTTTTTCATTAATGCGTCATTTATTTCCGTGTCCTTAAAAGCATCAAAGCCTAAAGACATTGCGTCTATGCCTCTAACTGGCAGACCCTTTGCCTTACGCTCTGAACGGCTCATTTCTCGCCACGCATCCAAAGTGTATTCGCTCATAGCATCCCTGCCAGCGTTTGGATTAAGAACAGAACTTTTAGAAACAAAGGCGCGATCAGCTTGCCTTGATTCAGCGTCAAGAGTTATCTTTGCAGCATCAAGATCAGCTTCCGTAAGCCCCTTGAATGTGGTCACTGAATTTACAGCTTTCTTTGCCAAATTTGCTTTATCAATCACAGCTTTCGCAGCAGCTTTTTGCTCACCAGCTTGGATTAGCTCACCATATGTAAACTCAATTTCAGCGGTGTCATAACCATCACCATACGCAGCAACTTCTGATGTTGTGGCATCTAGGATTTTTGTGTTATCAACCAAATATAGCTTGTAAACAATTTCACCGTTTTCTGATCTGCGAACTGCTGCAACGGTATAGTTTGCGCCAATTATGCTTTCAATAGTTTCTGCGGCTTCTGGTCTGGCAAATGCAAGGTTTTCAAGAGCACCAGTGAATTGCTCATCATTAACGCCGTCTGGCCGTAAATAAGCCATTCCGTTTTCCATAACCCCAACGCCGCCAGTTTGACCGTCTTTAGAACCGCCCATTGCGTAGCTAATCAGATTGCGCATGTAATCTTGGTCAATCGTCGTAACGTCAAGTTTCTTATTATTCACGCGATACGTCAGTATTGCCTCAACAGACTGAAGAACAGCAGGCTCTAAACCATTGCGCATGGAGTCAGGCAGACCGGCAAAAGCGTCAGCAGTTATAAACGGCACATTTATATCGTTTCCCGTATCACCTAATGAATTTATTGAAATCTGCTTGTCATATTGCAAGCCAAGTGAAATATCGTATGCCGCCTGTGTGCCATTGCCGATCAAGCCGCCAATATGGGCCATCATAGGGGCATCATTGCCTAGCTGTGCAAACAATGAAATAGCGTCTTTGCCCAATGCAGATTGCACCGATTGAATAAATCCTAGCTGTTGCTCTGCGTCCATATTGTCTAGCATTGTCGCAACCGTTTTGGTTTCTTGCTGCGTCATAATAACAGGCTTTAGCTGGGCTGCATCGCGTTCGTAAATTGCTTGCACGTTGTTGCTTACGGCAAGTCTTTCCTGCAACGTTGCTGCAAAATCTTCATTGGCATAATTACCATAATCAACTTGATTTATTTTTACGCCGTTTTGATTTGCCCATCGCAACGGGTCTTGCTCAACAGCCTTTGTTAATTTGTCTTGCCGTGAACGCAAAAACTTTAAAATGTCCTCATCAGCTTGGCTGGGGTTTTCTGCATCATTGAATGCGGTTTCAAGCTTTATGATAAATTTCTCTAGGTCGTCACCGTTTAAAATCCTTGTTTCAGCAGCAACCACAGAAATTGTGTTTAAATAATCTGCTTGCGCTTGTACCTCTGCGTACTCTTCTGTCGTCATGGTTGCCTTTGCGGCTGCCATTTCGGAAACTATTTGCGAAACTTCAAGATCCGAAACAAAAAATCCATCTTTTGCGCGTTCCACAGCTTTTTTAATAGAGGGAATTGCGCTCCTGCCGATTGCAGCAGTTACCCTACGCTCATTTGCTTCCTCAATGGTCGGCCCGTTTATATAGGATTGAGTAGCGCCCACGCTTCTTAAAATAACGGCTTGGTCTGCTTCCGTTAAGGTTTTCAACAGGTGATAAACCTTTTGACCCTGCACACCGGCAAGCGCTGGGTTGTCCTCTCTTATTGCCTTGTGAACGTTACTAACGGCCGTAATGGGCGCGTCAGAGGCCGCAGATAAATTAGACAATGCGCGAACCGTGCCGCGCTTTACCATTGCATACTCTTGCTTGCTTAATGCCTCTCCGTTGCCAACGCCTAAGCCTATAAGACGATCACCGTTAAGCTTCACTCCGGCAATGATGAGATTAATATCAGCAATGCTTGTGTTTAAATCTGCTATTGTATTTTCGCCAAGGATTAGCTCTTGGGTTCTATTCGCAGCGGCAACAGCTTTTAGTTTAAGGTCTATATCATCACGCAAGGCAAATCTGTTTTGCAGTTCTAACTGCCCAAATCTTGCATTGAATTGCGTGAGAGCGTGCTTGTTTTTGCCAACCTTTTTAAGCAGCGCAGACTTAATAGCGGCGGTTTCTTTTTGCCAAATTGGACTATCGCCGTCCAAAGCTTTTGTATAATCTTGCGAAGCTGCCAGAACTTCGCGGCTATCTCTTAAAGATTCCTGCGCACCTAAAAGTGCTTCATTCAAATCATTCTCGACGCCGACCTTGTATCGCGCTTGCGCATACTCGCCAGCAGCTTGAGCCGCTGCGCTAAAGACTTTGCCTTTTGAAAGCGCAGCGCTAACAAGCGGTCTTGCGTCCATTCGGGCGCTAAACGATTTGCCGGGGGCTTCAGTAGTGGTGCGGCTTTGCGAAGTGTAAACTGGTATTTTCATTCAAAAAGCCCTGAGTTGTATGCTGATCTTGCACCCGCGCCAAGTCCAGAAATAAGACTTGCACGACCTTCTGCTTTAAGTTGCATGCCGGTTGCTTGGCCTGACATTCTAGTTAGCTCTGCGTTAAGTCTACTATCCTCTTGCGCGTCACTGATTTGAAGGTTTGCAACCTCATTATTAAACTCACCAACAGCAAGCTGGTAATCCATTTCACGCGCATTTGACCGCAAGATTTCAAGCGGTGTTCCTTCGCTTATTTCGTACCCAGCATAACCCGCGCTAGCTATAACCGTGCCTTGAACCTCTCGATTAAACGCCGAAAGAGATCGCTTATTATCAATCCCAAACTGTGTGTTAATAATGCCGCGTTGTTTCTCAAGCAGACCAATATCGCGCTCGATTATCTCAGCGTTAAACTCTGCTGCGGCCTGCGCTTTAATTGCCGCGTTATCGGCTGCACGCTTTGACGAAATACCGCCAGCAATGCTTGACCCCGC
>Ga0209337_1003337_pt1 | contig 11354 bp, 11 predicted proteins | sample LinPmetageLP53_FD_184044 | JGI IMG/M metagenome (GOLD analysis project Ga0209337, IMG submission 184044) | Marine viral communities from the Pacific Ocean - LP-53 (SPAdes) (version 2) | ecosystem: Environmental > Aquatic > Marine > Oceanic | place: Pacific Ocean | collected 2010-02-08 | reverse complement strand
TTAGGTATTATCGTAATAGATGAGTTTATGATGGCTAACGAACATGGCGGTGCATTAGACGCTAATGTAGTAGAATTGCTACAGATGAGTATAACAGGTATTGTCGGCATAGTCGCAGGATACTTGTCAGGTACTAGCACACCTTCTAAGGGCAAAGGCTGTAACAACCCAGATTGTAAGTGTTAGTAAATGAGTATCATAGCTTCTCTCATAGGTCCAGTATCAGGTATCCTAGATAAAGTTATACCTGACGCAGATGAGAAAGCTAAGTTAGCTCACCAGTTAGCGACTATGGCTGACACTCACGCTCAACAAGCGTTGTTAGCTCAACTAGAGATAAACAAAGCAGAAGCTGCAAGTGGCAGTTTATTCAAAGGCGGTTGGAGACCTTTTGTAGGTTGGGTGTGCGGTATAGCTTTGCTGTATCACTTTATTCTTTCACCGCTGATATTATTTGGAGTAACCCTTACAGGAATAGATATACCGCCTATACCTGAATTTGATATGGGAAGTTTAATGACGGTACTCATGGGTATGTTGGGTCTAGGTGGACTAAGGACATATGAAAAACAAAAGGGGATAACAAAATGAAGGCAATACCAAAAGGAAATAAAGGCATGGGCAAGCTACCAAAGAAGGTTCGTAATAAAATGGGATACATGGCACTTGGCGGTGTTACAGGTATGTCAGGTGGCATGGACGAAGACAAAAAGAACAGTGCAACTGGCATGACCACAATGAGTTATGGTGGTGTAGTAGCAGGTAAGAAAGCACGTACTGGTCACATGGACATGCGTAAGAATGGCATGATGTACGGTGGAATGGTCAAAAAGAAAAAAGGATAATTAGTATGGCTACTATAAACAAGAAACCAACTAAAGCCCATAAAGATAAAAAGGTCATTAAGGCACATCAAGGTATGGCTCACGTACCTAGACAAAATTCAGAAATAGATAGATTAATTGGTAGAGTTAGACCATCACCACCAAGAACTAGAGGACCAATAGCTCCTAGACCACAACGTCCACGCATACAACGAGACTCACCCTTGATAGAACCTGCTGTAGTACAACAACCAATTAAAAGAAGACGACCCCCTAGAATTTCAGATGGTCCTTTAGATGGGGGTGGTAGAGGTACTATTACTCCACGTAAACTAACATCAAGAGAAAAAAGAAGACAGGGCAATCGATTTAAAAGTCAAGCAGATGAAATGTTTAGGCAGTTTAACAAGCAAAGAAAACAAATAAAACCTAGACAACCTAGAGTAGCCATGCCTTATGTTAATCCTGCAGCAGATGATTTTGGTATTGGCAGACCTAATGTAGTACAACCTTACAAACCAAACCCTTTCGTTGATAATGTTGTTAATGTATCACCTAGATTTAATTCTTCTACAGCTTTAACAGACAGGTTTACAAAACAAATAGAAGCTCAAAGAAAAGCTTTTAATGAACAAAACCAAAACAGATTGCAAATGCGACGCAGCAAAGGCGGTGATATTAAAAAGTACGCAACAGGTGGCTTAAACAATGGCATGACTAAATCACGTACTAAGTACGGTACGGTGGACAATAAGAAAAAATAATGGCTGACTGTCCTGTATGTAAAACACCCATAGAGGTATTTAAGGTGTACTCACACGCTAAGAAAAAGTTCACAGAGATGAACGGTGTGTGTATACCGTGCAAAGAAAAAGCAGACAGAGAACGACTGCAAAATCAGAAAAGGATATAAGATGGGATTTACTCTCTCACAACGTAGCTTAGATAGACTAGACGGTGTCAATGAGGACATGGTACGAGTCGTTAAAAAAGCTATAGACCTAACGAAGATAGACTTTGGTGTCATATGTGGAATGCGAACAATAGAAGAGCAAGAAGCACTGGTAGCCAAGGGAGCATCACAGACCATGAAGTCAAAGCACCTAGAGGGGTTAGCGGTAGACTTGATGGCATATATAGGTGGGAGGGCATCATGGGAACTCAATGTCTATGACGATATTGCTGACGCTATGATGGAAGCTGCAAAGCTTGAGGACGTAGCTTTACGTTGGGGTGCAGCTTGGCATATTAATGATTTGCGTACTTGTAACATGACAATGGAAGCAGCTATGAATGACTACATAGATACTCGCAGACAAGAAGGACGCAGACCATTTATAGATGGACCACACTTTGAATTGAGTGGGCAGTATTGATATGTTCTTGCCTTTGGTTACGATATGTCTTATGTCTCCTATGGACCAGTCCGTAAGCTGTAAACATTTTAATCCAGACCATCAGGCGAGTACAGTACAGGAATGTATATCAATGGTAGGTGCATTTGTGTCACACGTAAGACCTCAATTAGTAGAACCACACACAATACGATATAAATGTGTTGACAAGTCAATAAGGATATAGTATAATGAGTAGACAACTCACAGAAAAGCAACAGATGTTTTTAAATGTATTGTTTGATGGGGCTGCAGGTGATGTAGTATTAGCTAAACAATTAGCAGGTTATTCAGAAGGTACATCTACTACTGATGTAATTAATGGACTTAAAGATGAAATCATGGACGCTACACAAACATACATGGCACGTAATGCTCCTAGAGCAGCCGTAGCACTGGCAGGTGGATTAATAGACCCTACAGAACTTGGCATAAGAGATAAAATGTCAGCAGCAAAAGAACTCTTAGACAGAACAGGTTTAATTAAAACTGAAAAGATTCAGGTAGAGTCATCAGGCGGTGTTATGCTTATGCCCCCTAAGAAACAGGAAGACGATGACTAGAAGTTTAGGCAGATGGGAACTACCACAGCCTTTAGATATTAAGGACGAAACAGAGTGGACACCTATTCCACGTATAGCACGTACTATACCATTTGGTTATGTACAAGACGAACAAGACCCCGACTTACTACAGCCAGTTCAAAATGAATTAGATAAACTTGAAATGGCAAGAGATTATTTAAAACAGTATTCGTATAGAGAGGTAGCTAATTGGCTAACAACACAAACACAACGATACATATCTCACGTAGGTTTAAGAAAAAGGGTAGCGAATGAGCGACAGCGTAAGAACCAAGTTAGAAGCATCCGCAAGTGGGCAGAGTATGCGGAAAAGGCAATCGCCAAGGCGAAAGAAATTGAAACCCAAAGAACAGGTGCAAAAGAAAACATTACAGCAGCCAATTAAATTAGATGCACAGCCTATAGAGGAATCACGTAATGTTATATTTAAGCCTAATGAAGGTCCACAGACAGATTTCTTAGCAGCAGGTGAACGAGAGGTTTTATATGGTGGAAGTGCAGGTGGTGGTAAGAGTTACGCAATGCTTGCAGACCCACTACGCTACATGGGGCATCCTAATTTTAGTGGGCTTCTTTTACGCCATACCACAGAAGAGTTACGAGAACTTATATTTAAATCTCAAGAACTTTACCCTAAGATATGGAAGGGAATAAAATGGTCAGAAAGAAAAATGCAATGGGTAGCCCCCTCTGGAGCACGATTGTGGCTATCCTACTTAGACAGAGATGATGACGTACTTAGGTATCAGGGTCTTGCGTTTAGTTGGATAGGCTTTGACGAACTTACTCAGTGGGCTACACCCTTTGCTTGGAACTACATGAGGTCACGACTTAGAAGTACATCAGCCGACTTGCCTGTATATATGAGGGCTACTACTAACCCTGGGGGTAGAGGACATGGTTGGGTTAAGAAGATGTTTATAGACCCTGCAGTACCTAACAAAGCATTTGAGGCAACCGACATTGAAACAAATCAAGTACTCCGCTACCCTGAAGGACATAGCAAAGCAGGTAAAGCTCTCTTCAAACGTAAATTTATACCTGCAAGACTTATGGACAATCCATACTTGGCAGAGCAGGGTGACTATGAGGCGATGTTGTTATCCCTTCCTGAACAACAGAGAAGACAACTCCTTGAAGGCGATTGGGATATTAAAGAGGGAGCAGCATTTACAGAGTTTAATCGTGACATACATGTTATTGAGCCTTTTAACATACCAAATAATTGGGTTAAGTTTAGAGCATGTGACTATGGATATGGCAGTAAGTCTGCAGTTGTTTGGTTCGCTGTTAATCCTAATGAGCAACTTATTATATACAGAGAACTCTATGTCTCAAAGGTCTTAGCAACAGACCTAGCTGACATGGTAATGGAAGCAGAGGTAGAAGATGGAACAATTAGGTATGGGGTATTGGATAGTAGTCTTTGGCATAAACGTGGGGATACTGGTCCTTCTCTTGCGGAGCAGATGATTAAAAGAGGATGCCGTTGGAGACCATCAGACAGAAGCAAAGGAAGTAGAATTGCAGGAAAGAACGAAGTACACAGAAGACTACAAGTCGATGAGTTTACTGAAGAGCCTCGTTTGGTCTTCTTCAATAGCTGTACAAATATTGTGGCTCAACTACCCTCGATTCCGTTAGATAAAAAGAACCCAGAAGATATTGACACTTTATCAGAAGACCACTTGTATGACGCTTTAAGATATGGTATAATGTCAAGACCACGATTTAGTATATTTGATTATGACCCTCACGCTTCTCGCCCTAACGGTATGGCGATAGCTGATACAACATTTGGATATTAATATGGCAGAAGAAATTATGATTGAAGATGACGCAATCTCACTAGGAGATGCAGAAGAAAGTAATCAAGCTGATTATGACGTTGCAAATATAATACCCTTTGTGATGGGTAAATATCAAAAGTCAGATAACTTTAGAGAATATGATGAGCAACGATGGTTAAAAGCTTACAAAAACTATAGAGGGTTGTATGGTTCAGATGTACAATTTACTGAAGCTGAGAAGTCAAGGGTATTTATAAAAACAACTAAAACAAAAACACTCGCTGCTTACAGTCAGATAATTGATGTACTCTTTGCAGGTAACAAGTTTCCTCTTACGGTAGAGCCAACTGAATTACCAGAAGGTGTAGTTGAGGACGTAAACTTTGACCCACAAAAACCAGAGAATATAAAACAAGAGCCTGATGCTAGTCCTTACGGATTTGCAGGTGACGGTATGGACTTACCTAAAGGTGCTACCGAAAAAAGTTTAATGGATAGTCTTGGACCACTATCGGAAAAATTAAAAAATATAAATGGACTAGAACAAGGTGCAGGTAAGACACCTACCGCTATTACATTTAGTCCTGCTATGATTGCTGCAAAGAAGATGCAAAAGAAAATACATGACCAACTGCAAGAGTCTAGTGCCAATAAACATCTACGTAACTCAGCATTTGAAATGTCATTGTTTGGTACAGGTATAATGAAAGGTCCATTTGCTGTAGACAAAGAATATCCGCATTGGAGTGATGAGGGTGAATATGACCCTGCATTTAAAACAATACCACAACTATCCCATGTATCGGTATGGAATTTTTATCCTGACCCAGATGCAAACAATATGGACGAAGCAACCTATGCTATAGAACGACACAAAATGTCTAGGTCACAATTACGTGCATTAAAGAAAAGACCTTACTTTAGAGGACAGGTTATTGATGACTGTATTGAAATGGGTGAAAACTATGAGAAACAATATTGGGAAGATGACCTATCTGATTACTCTGCTTCACATGGTGTAGATAGATTTGAAGTCCTTGAGTATTGGGGTATGGTTGATATTGAATTGTTACAACAAGAGGGTGTTGATATACCATCTGAATTGGAGGCATTTGATGAACTACAGGCTAATGTTTGGATTTGTAATAATAAACTATTACGCATGGTACTTAATCCTTTTAAGCCTATGAAGATACCCTACATGGCTGCACCTTATGAACTCAATCCTTATTCTTTCTTTGGTGTAGGGCTTGCAGAAAACATGGACGACACACAGACTCTTATGAATGGGTTTATGAGAATGGCAGTAGACAATGCCGTACTGTCAGGCAATCTATTAATAGAGGTAGATGAAACTAACCTAGTTCCAGGGCAAGACCTTAGTGTGTATCCAGGGAAAGTATTCAGAAGACAGGGTGGTGCTCCAGGGCAAGCTATCTTTGGAACGAAGTTCCCAAATGTGTCCAATGAGAACTTACAACTGTTTGACAAAGCAAGACAACTTGCAGATGAAAGCACAGGTTTACCCTCGTTTGCACATGGTCAAACAGGTGTTACAGGAGTAGGTAGAACTGCTAGTGGTATATCTATGTTGATGAATGCTGCAAGTGGTAACATAAAGACAGTTATAAAAAATATAGATGACTATTTACTTAGACCGTTAGGTGAGGGTTTCTTTCAGTTTAACATGCAGTTTGACTTTGACCCTGAGATAAAGGGTGACTTAGAAGTTAAGGCACGTGGTACGGAAAGTCTTATGGCTAACGAGGTACGAAGTCAAAGACTTATGCAGTTCTTAGGTATAGCTTCTAATCCTGCACTTGCACCCTTTGCTAAGTTTCAATATATTATTAGTGAGATTGCAAAGTCAATGGATTTAGACCCAGACAAGGTAACAAACAATATGGATGAAGCTGCAGTGCAAGCGGAACTAATGAAACAGTTTCAACAACCTACACCACCTCAACAGGAAGGTGTACCTGCAGGAACAGACCCAAATGACCCGACAGGAGCAGGTGGTGGTACAATAGGTACTGGTATAGCTCCAACACCAAATGAAGAAGGATTTACAGGAAATGAACAACAAGGAGCACCTGAAGAAGCTCAACCAACTGGTCAGCAACCACAAGGTGTGGGAACAGTTCAATAACTATTTAAACTATTTAATTACAGAACAACATCGTATAATGGAACAGACAGATAGTGTATCAATACTAAATAGGTCACAGGGTTCTATTATGACATTACGTAAACTTACAAAATTAAGGGATGAGGTAAACAATGTACAATAACCAGATGAAAATGGCATTTATGCAAGAGGGTGGACTTCAAGATGAGGGCGGTACTGTTGATAAAGAATCTGGTAATGATGTACCATCTGGCTCACTTAAAAAGGAAGTACGTGATGATGTACCTGCTATGTTAAGTGAAGGTGAGTTTGTAATTCCTGCAGATGTTGTTCGATATATTGGTTTAAATAAACTTATGCAAATGAGACAAGAAGCCAAGATGGGTTTGCAGATGATGGAAAAAATGGGGCAGATGGGTAATTCAGAAGAAGCTGAGATACCTGATGACCTACCCTTTGGTGTTACGGATATTGTTGTCATGGGTAATGACGATGATGATGACGATGAAAAAGAAATGGCACAGGGTGGTATTATATATGCACAGGAAGGTACGGATGTTCCTTCTAATGTTAATGTTATTGGAAATGCAGTAGGTCAGGTAGCAGGATTTGGTGGTGGAACAGGTATGCAAGAAAATTCTGGTTTTATGCCACACATGTATTTTTACAACACAGAAACAAAACAGTATAGGTTACTTCCTGCAGGTATGATGGGAAGAATGTCTGGTGATACGGAAATAACTCAAGAAGAGTACAAAAAAGCGATTGGAAATGAGTTAGCAAACGAAAGAATACAAGAAGCAAACAAAGTATATAAAAACATGCCACAACCAAAACCAGAAAAAGACTACACACAATCTAAAGAACCTATTCCACCACAAGTAGACAAATACGGTAATCCTAAACCAAGGTTACTTGGTATAAATTTTGAACTTGTTGATGGAGAGTGGGTTAAAAGTGGTGCTATTTTACCTGACAATATGGACAAATATACACCACAACCAAAACCAGAAAAAGACTACACACAATCTAAAGAACCTATTGCACCACAGCCAACATCAGAAAAAAATTATTACACAGATGAGTATGGTATGCCTATGATGAAGCTACCACCGCAACAACCGCAACAAACAGACTTTGAAAGAATGATGGGGTATGAGGCAGGTAGAGGAGACAATCCGTATGCTCCAAGTCGAGTAGCTTACCAAAATAAAAAAGGTGAAGTTGTATATAAACTAGAAGACTACATGGGTAGACCTATGGAAAGTACGACAGGACTTACACGTGTAACACCTTATGGTCCTGAAGGAGACCAACCCACACCTGCACCTAGTCCAGACCCTACACCTGATGATGGTGAGAGTGATGCCGATAGAAGACAAGCAGAAAGAAAAGACGATAGAAAAAAAGCAAGAGAAGCAGAACGTAAAGCCTCAAGGGATGCTCAAATAGACAAAGACATTAAAAACCTTCAAGATTCAGAAGACCCTAGATTTGTAGGTAAAACAGGTAAAGAGGCTAGGGATGCCTATTTTGATTTGTCTTTTAAAGAACGTGCAGATATGGCAAAAGAAGATTTAGCAGGTAGACCTGCAAAACTTAAAGAAGATTTAGACAGCTTATTAGAAAAATTACCTAAAGCTGTTAAAGAAATTCCAGACGTTATTAATGCTATTGGTGATGTATATAAAGACGCAGGTATAGAGCTAGGAAGAAAAGCTAAAGTAGCTCTTGGATTGCAAGAAGAGGGAGCAGTTGAAAGAGCAAGTACACCACCTAGTAGACCTGCAGGATTAGGTGGAGAAATAGACGATGCTTCTTCATTACCAAACCCATTTGAAGGTTCTACATACGATGATATATCACCACCAAACCCATTTAAAGGTTCTACATATGATGATATATCACCACCTAAACCTATGGCACTTGGACAAACAGATGCTGCTTCATTAGAAGATTTACAAACTACAGCACGACCTGTAGGTTCATTACCCTCAAGTATACCTTTACCAGATGAATTGGCTTACACTCAAGGTATGCAAAGACCGTCTGTACCTTCTGTTCAACCTAATACTACAGAACCTGCTTTTACAGAAATAGAAAGTAATCTACCTAATTTATCTCAGGGAAATAATACACAGGGTGCAAGTAGACTTATTGAAGGAACAAGCAGAAAAGCTATAAGTGACAGGCAAAAACGAGACATGGTAAGAAGAGTTAATAGTGCTACTAGAGAAAGAGAAGCAGAGAAAAAACGAAAAAGTAATATGAGTAAAGTAGATAAAAAAGACAGAGATAAATTTAAAAAAAGAAGAGAAGAAGCAGATAAAAAAGAGTCAAAGAAAAGTAAAGAAAAAAATAAAAAAGAAGCAGCTAATGTACGAGACTATGGAATATCAGGTCTTAAAAAAGGCGGTTTAATGAAGAAAGATTACCCATAACACAACACCCCATTGGCGACCAACTCCCCATCCCGAATGGACTACAGTTGCCCCACAGAGGAGAAAACTAAATGAATGAACAAGTAGAAGAAGTAAAACAAATAGTAAAGAAAGTAGACGTACCTAAAAAAGCATTTATGCATAAGAAAACTGCATATGAAGAAAAAATAGAGCAAGGGGAAAAAGAACTTGAAAAACTTATTGCTGAAAATAAAGGAGAGTCTACTGAACCCTCTCAGGAAGCTGAACCTGAAGTTACAGGGGAAGAGAAAACTTTTAAGAAACGCTATGGTGACTTGCGTAGACACATGCAAGAAAAAGATAAAGATGTTCAAAACCAAATTAACGAACTTAAAAGACAGCTTACTGACGCTACTCAAAAAGAAATTAAACTTCCTAAATCGGAAGAAGACATAGACGCATGGGCTAGTCAATACCCTGATGTAGCTGCGATTGTTGAGACCATTGCTATAAAAAAAGCAAAAGAACAATCATCTGCATTAGAAGAACGAATGAAAACACTTGACGAGATGCAGTCAAATGTTACACGGGAAAAAGCAGAAGCATCTTTATTAAAGTTTCATCCAGACTTTAATGAAATAAAAGATGAAGATAGTTTTCACGAATGGGCAGACGAACAACCCAAGTGGGTACAGGACGCTCTATATGAAAATGATAATGATGCTCGTTCAGCAGCAAGAGCAATAGACCTTTACAAAGCTGATATGGGTATTACAAGTAAGAAGAAAACAAATAATAATGATGCAGCTAAATCTGTAAATACTAGAGGTGCTAGAAATACACCACAGTCAGATGAAAGCAAATCATATTTAAGAGAATCACAAGTAAACAAAATGACAGAACACCAATATGAAAAAGAAGCTGACAATATTATGGAAGCAATACGTAGTGGTAAGTTTATTTATGATATATCTGGCAATGCTCGTTAAAAAAGTGTTGACAAATAAAGTTTTATAGATATAACTATATATATATCTGTATGTGAGGTGTAACCCCAACTGGACAACTTACACCTTACAAATTCACAAACATCAATGAGTTTAAGTACAACCTAATATCTTTTAGCCCATTTAATTTACGTAGGCATACGAATTTTATTTGCACCTTATAAGAATTAGCCACTAAAGTAAATTGTAGTTTGTATCTGTAGAAAGCTAAAAGGAGAAATTAAATGGCTTTTTCAAGTGCTGCAGGATATGGAAACCTACCTAACGGTAATTTCAGTCCTATTATATACAGCAAACAGGTGCAACTTGCATTCCGCAAATCATCTATTGTTTCTGCTGTAACCAACGGTGACTATTTTGGAGAGATTGCTCAAATGGGTGACTCTGTAAAAATCATCAAAGAACCAGAAGTAAGTGTAAAAGCTTACACAAGGGGAACAACCATTGTCGCAGACGACCTAGACGATGAAGAGTTTTCTTTAACCATAGACAAAGCTAACTACTTTGCGTTCAAAGTTGACGATATCGAAGAAGCTCACTCACATGTAAACTTTCAAAGTTTAGCAAGTGACCGTGCAGCTTACAGATTGTCAGACCAGTTTGACCAAGATGTATTAGGCTACATGTGTGGTTTTAAACAATCAGCATTACACGGTACACCAGACACAGTTAACGCAACTGTAAATGGTTCTGTGGCGGTATCAACTGCTGCAACTAATGAACTATTAGCAAGTATGCAGGTAGACGCTGCAGACTTTAATGGTGGTACAGGTGGTAATTCTATTGTTGTTGTTCCACGTGCAGGTGGCGATTCGCTGAATACTACAACAGCTAAAGCTTCACCTATGAGTGTTATTGCTCGTATGTCACGTAAGATGGACCAACAGCATGTTGACACTAATGGACGTTGGTTAATTATTGACCCTGTGTTCGCAGAACTATTGAAGGACGAGGACTCTCGACTTCTTAACGCTGACTTTGGCGGTTCTGGGCTACAGAATGGTTTAATCTTTAATAACATTCATGGCTTTAAAGTCTACATGTCAAGCAATCTACCACAAGTAGGTAATGGTCCAACAGGAGCTACAGCCACAGGTTCAACACATTTTGGTGTAATCTGTTCTGGTCACAGTTCATCTGTTGCGACAGCAGACCAAATCAATAAAACAGAAACTTACAGAGACCCTGATTCGTTTGCTGATATTGTTCGTGGTATGCATCTATA
>Ga0209337_1003335_pt1 | contig 11356 bp, 26 predicted proteins | sample LinPmetageLP53_FD_184044 | JGI IMG/M metagenome (GOLD analysis project Ga0209337, IMG submission 184044) | Marine viral communities from the Pacific Ocean - LP-53 (SPAdes) (version 2) | ecosystem: Environmental > Aquatic > Marine > Oceanic | place: Pacific Ocean | collected 2010-02-08 | reverse complement strand
TATCTGCATCACCTCTTCTGCTACCACTACCACCGGGACCTGTACCTCTGTCAGCACCTACTTCTGCTGCTATTTGTCCAGCTCTGTTTGCAGCTGCAGTTGCAGCTGCAGCTGCAGCTGCTTCTTTTTGTTGTCTTTCTTCTTTTTTATTTTGATAGTCCTTAAGTTCTTTGTTTGCTCTATCTATTTTTTTCTGTTGAAAAGTTGTTTTCTTTTTATAGCTTTGCATTTTTTCAAGATATTTTTCTAACGCTGTTTCGTAGTCATTAGAACCAAAACCTGATATTACATTTTTACCTTCTAATACTGTACCTGGTCCATACTTTAAACCACCAGAATTTGGATCTCTACCAATCATTGCTTGACCTGTAAGATCATCAGTAAAGCCTAATGATTTATTAAATGGATCTTTATATGTTCCACTAATTTTTGTTCCATCCATTCCTTCTAAATAATTTAACTGACTTGCCATGTTTGGATTGTAATTTCCAGAAGAAGGATTAAATGGACTTTGCATTGAAGCAATTTTACTTATAAAACTTGGAAGTTTTTGTGCAAACTCAGATTGTTTTTGTAATCTATTTCCCAATTCACCTCTAACTTTTGGTGAACTAAATTTACCAAAAAAATCTTTAACACCTGTAATACCTTTTTGCATTGCAGAAGGTTCTTCAAAATATTTGCTTGGTGCTACATATCCTTTTTGTCCTGGTACGCTACTATCTTTAAAACCAAAATTAAATTTTTGGTCTGCTGGTAAAGAATTAAAATAATCTACATCACTACCCATAGGATCTAATCTTCCTTTACCTGTTAAAGCAAATGCAGGATTTATATTAGGATTATATGTAGGAGCGTTTGTTGCACCACTTGTATATGTTGGTTGTAGTGATTGTATTCCACCCCCACCACCTTGATTAATGTTTTGATTTATAATATTTGGAATTCCTGGATCTGGAGTTGGATCTGGAGTTGGATCTGGTGTAGGATCTGGAGTAGGTGTGTTACCTTGATAACCAAACAATGCTAAGTAATCATTTACATTTGGAAATTGGTTTTGTAATACTGAACTGTTGTTCCAAGTGTTTGTGTAATTTGAAAAATCGTATGGCATTAATAATAAGTTCTCTCTACTTGTGGCAATGGATCTTCTCGCTCATCTTCAGGGTGTCCTATAAATCCCCCTTGACGGAATCTCATTATTGCCTGGGTTGTACTGTCCACCAAATCATCATGATCACCATAAGGAAAAGATGCACATTCTTCTATAACTTCTTCAGCAAACTTTTCATCAGGTGCCCAAATTAATCCACTCTCAAAAAGAGGAGACACAGAGTTCACCCTAGCATGTTTGTCGTTTCCTTTACTAGGAGTGAAGTTTATAACAGGTATTCCCATTTTTCGCAACTCAAATGTTAAAGGCATTCCAGAAGCCTTGCCCTCAATGATAACAGTCTCTGGGTTCCAATACTTATATTGTTCCATAGCTTTCTTACGAAGTTCTGGAAATTCTAGTCGTTCCTTTAAAGCATCGAGTAAAATTAAATTAGCAGGAGAATCTTGATCTGGGTAAAATACACCCCAAGTAGTAATCGCAGAATAATCGGCAGATTCTTTTTTAAGGAAAGCAGTATCATAGCTTTGAATGATATGCTCTAAAGGAGGAATATAATCTTTCTCCCACACGTTCCACCATTCTCGTTTAATTAAACTACCTTCTTCACTGGTTGGATTTTGCATCCATTGTGCGTTCCACTTTCCAACAGATAGAGATGCTTTCACACTTTCTAGTTCTCCAAGTTTCCAATACTCTGGCCACACTGGTTTATTATTTGGAAGAATTGCAGGGAATTCTATAAGATCCCACTGATCTGATTTTAATCCTTTTTGTTGTTTGATCAACATGCCTGTTAAGTCTTTCATATTCCACCTCGTCATTACCAAGACAATTGCTCCACCAGGCTGCAACCTTTGTCTAGGACCAGAGGTGTACCATTCATAAGCACGTTCCATGCTCGACATATTGAGAGCATCTTGCTCTGAATGGGGATCATCTATTATAAGGAGATCGGCACCACGACCGGTGATCGCTGATCCGACACCCGCTGCATAATACTCTCCACCTTGTTCGGTTTCCCATTTACCAGCTGCTTGACTATCTTCTCTTAGTCTTGTGTCAAACACTTGTTTATATTCTTGAGCATCCATTAACGTTTTAGCCTTACGACCAAATCTTACTGCAAGTTCAGTAGTGTGGGTTGATTGTATAATTTTTAAATTAGGTCTACGTCCAATCATCCAAGCAGGAAGAAGGAACGATGCAAACTCTGACTTGGTATGTCTCGGTGGCATATTGATAATTAATCTTTTTAATTTACCTTGGGCTATAAGGTTAAATTTTTCTGCAATTTTTTTATGGTGTCTGCCTTCTATAAATTCTGGCCAGACATGTTTTACAAAAGAAAGAAAATCATCTTTCACTTTTGTTTTGGTTTTTTTTTCAGAAAGCTTTATTGCGTACTTAAGAAACTCTTTCTTAACATCAGGTGGTAATGTATTAATTAACTCTTCATCCATAATTTTTTTTAGAAAATTTTTACAGAATTTTTTTTACACTGTGTTTTTTTTCCATAATGAAAATACCCCAAACTTATGAGTAAATCAAACAATATATACTAATATATATAACATCTTTTAGCATTAGGGTATTTAAATATATATCTTTTATTTATACATTGTAATTGCTTTGGTACCTCTATTAATAATAATGTGCTACGCACTCTTAATCTCTAATAATAATAGTATGCCTTCGGCATACTCTAAAGGTGTCGAAAAAAAACCACAACCCACACGTGTACGTGGGTTGTGGCAAACGAATTGCGAAGCGTGGACGGTTGTTTATATTTGTTCTATCTCTATTTCTGTGCCTTTCAAAGTCGCCTTCTTAAATAATTTGTCATCAATATAAAAGTGATACGTCCTTGTTCCGTCATCATGTTTTTTATGTGTCACTCTAGTTTTTACAAACTCATGAGAGTTTGACGAAGATGTTCCAATTAATATTTGGTTTCTTCCATCTTCCTTTACACCATAAGACTTGCCACTCTTATAGATACAAGCCTCAATTTTATTCCATATTGGATATGCTTTCATTTTTATATTTCCTTTCTATTGATTACCATTTTTTGATTTGTTTAACTTGATTGTCAACTCTTCGTATGTTTGCTTCTTGCTCTTCTATTCTTTCCCTTCGTTCCTTTGCCCACTGATCGTGGGCTTTTATCTCTCGCTCTATTTTTAAAAGTTCGTCAAAGGTTTCATTACCACGCAACTTAACATCTAGATGTTTTTCTATAACTTTGTAGTTCATTTTCATTATATCTCTTCCTTTTTTGGTGTTGGTTGATACCCTAATTTTTTAATAAGGGTTATTACTCTAGGCGACAATGTCACCTTGTCCGAGATCAAGGCGAACAATTTCGCCTTGTCGCATATAGGGTAAATTAATTCATTACCATATACATTTTTTTTACTAACTATTATTTTCATTACTCGTCACCTTCCATCTCTTCGTAATTGTCTTTTAAGTTTTCTTTAAGATCAAAAATTTGATCTTGTAGTTTTATTCTCTCTTCTTCATCTTCTATAAGATCAAAAAACTTTCGACCACGATGGTCGTAAAATCTTTCTAGTTCATTAATTAAACTCATTAGATCTTGATATGTTCCTAAATGATTTTCATCATTTATGTTCGGCGTTTCTTTTTTTGTTTTTTCCATATTTCCTTTTGTTTATATTATTTAAATTATATAAATTCTTATATTTTCCCATGAGTATTGCAAGGCTTATTATTACTATAAGGCTTCTTATCCCTTATAGGGGCAAGGGGTTTATTAGTCGTAGTTTGTGAATAAAGGTTTAACTTTTTCTGTTGATGTTTTTTTGTGCTGCCATGAGCTGCAACTCAATACAATCTGAGGTTGTTTGGACCATTTTTATAATTTTATTTTTTTCTTTTTTCCATAATTAGGGAACAAGCGAACAAGCGAGACCAATTGTAAAATAAAAGCCTACAAGCGATCAACTGCCCTCGTTCCAAGATTAGAGAGGCGAGAAACGTGGATAGATTTTAAGATGGACGAGTGTTGATCAACACTCGTGTGATCAAGTCCCAATCATCTTTGCCAACGCATTGCGTTGCGTTGTGATCTTCAAATAATCCCATAACATTTTTACTCTCATAAAGTTTTATGGTGCGAGGCGATGCCACGCCGAGCAAGATGAAATTACGTTTAGGTCGTGTTAGATGGAATAGTTTTTGGTGTGGCGAGAAGAGAACTTTTTTCTGTTTTGGGTTCTTAATTAATTTTAACTCAACCATGAAAAATCCACATAGATCGTGGTATCCAAGACAATCACATACACCAAAAGACGACCAACTTTCAAGTCTTGTCCACTTGATTTGTGGTGTGTTTTTCTTTAATAATTTCCAAAGGTCAGATTCTTTTTTCACTCGTACGTTATGTATTCTAAAAGGGAAAAAATTGAAAGGGAATAACCCTCAAACTTTCAAATTTGAGGGTTATTAGTAGAGGTTTTTATTAAAGTTCTGCCTCAAAAGAACATTCTCCTTGCTTCATTACACACTCTAGAATTTGGTTTCCAAGTTCTAATCTTGCATACCACTCTAAAAGTTCTTTTGATTTTTCTTTTTTCAATCCTAGTTGATCTTCAATCATTTTATCATTGTATCCATTGTTATCTTTGAAGAACTTATCTAGTTTTTCTTTCCAAGTTCCCAACTCTTTTTCACATTCTTTAATCCCTTTTTTGATATCTTTTAGATGTTCATCTTTGGTAAAATGATAATTCAAAAATGTGTTTGGCTCTTCTCCTTTTGAACCAAAAAAATCTCCATCATCACTTGATTGAACTCCAAACCAAAATTTGCCTTCTATATCTCCATTATAGTATCTACCCATATTATTTACTCTCCTTTTGTTGTTGTGATTGTTCCATTATTAATCTTTGCATTTCTGCAAGTTCTCCAAAGGTGTGATCTAAAGTAATTTCTGCATTATCTCCAAATACATCTTTAAAAGATTTTTTAAAAGTTTCTATTGTGTTGTAGTCTTTATTTTTCATATTAGTCCATCCATCCATCATTATAAGAGGCTTGTATGTTATTTTCTGATAAATAACTTAAAGCATTTTTATAAGTTTTTTGTGCAGAAACATTTCCTTGAACCCAATTACAATTAACTACATTAATTGGTTTGGCAGATTTACAACGAGGTGCAACATACCAAATTGCAAGACCTTTTCCACCACAACAACTCCCTTCGTCTTTCTTTCCTTGTGAAACCCACTCTTGATACCATCTTGTTTCTCCCTCGTGAAAGATTGGTTTAAGATTTTCTAGATCTTTTTTTTCATAAGCATCCACAAAGTCGTGTGAACCTCTATAGTATTTTTCTATTGTTTTCATATTTATCCTTTCTGTTATCTATTTTTAATTATTTCTTTAGCTTTTTCAATATTTCTTTTGTCTTCCTCATTGTTAAAAAATGGCATTTTCTCCATCATTCTAACCCAAGTTCTTAGATCGTTTTTTGACCAATTATGAAAGTTCATAATTCTCCTTTTAGTTTGATTTATTAATTAACACTATTTTCTTAATACCAATTCCATTTTTATATGGAATTACTTTGTATGGGGTAGGACTTGAAAGCCCTACCTTAATTGCTTGTTCTATATATTCTTTCCAATTCATAATTCTCCTTTCTATTTTTAGTTAATACAAGATATACAATAGTTTTCATTCTTTTGTGATATCTCGTCCATTTTCATTGTTTCATTACACCCATGACAATTGCCTTTTGTAATAGGTGTAAGTTTTTTGATTATCTTAGGTAAAAGTTTTCTTGCAATAGGGTTTGGAAAATCACTCTCCTCTTTTTCTAGTTCTATATGTAAATCATCACTTAACCACTCTAATAAAAACTCTTGTTCTTTTTTAGTTAATTTCATTTTAATTATCTCCATGATTGTTGATTAAATTATTAAGATCAATAACTGATTGTCTTACTTTGTAAAACTTTTTATCTAAAAAGTTAGGATGATACCTATCCATAATTTTTTGATCAATATAAATTGAGAAAGTTTCAGAGTGTTTCAAAGGTATAGAATAGGCATTGCCATGAATTTTTCTAGAACCTCTTCCCAATACTCTTACTTTGTATCTTTTTTTATTCACAAACTTTCTAATAGATTTAATAAAATTTAAACCTTCCTCATTGTTTGGAACTTTGGAAAAATAGTGAACACAAACCTCGCCTAAACTATTTTTTCTTTCTTTCTTTTTAATTGTCGTACAATTTTTAACAACTTTTTCTATTGTCTCAAATGGTATTGTTTCTAGTTTTGGGTATTCCATTATATTCTATCCTTTCTATATAGTTTATTTGCTTTTACTTTTTGTTGCTCATCAAGTTGTAATTTATTTCCCAACTTTAATAATTGTTCTGCGTATTCAAATGGAAAATATTTATACTTTCCATAATCATCTCTATCTAAAGACCTAATTTCTAGTTTAATTAAATCTCTCAATATGCATTTTTCTTTTGTGCTTAACCATTGTCTCATATTATTTCTCCTTTTCTATTTTATTAGTAATTGAAATTAAAATTTTAATTTCTGATTTAATTTCTTTTTCTATTTCTATGTTTCTATTAGACCATCTTCTTAAATCTTTTTTCCTATCATCTAGGTCACCATCTCTAAGATTAAATAATAAATAGTCTTTTTCTTTTTTAGTTAGTTTCATTATTTCTCCTTTCTTTTTCTTGCCCAACTGCCAAAAAAATATTTACCATTATCTTTAATGATACTTTCTTTGATACAAGAATATTTATTAACCATATATTTACTGCAAGACCAACACAAAGATAATTTTACTAATTTTCTATTTGGGTCTAATTGTCTTTTAATGTAATTCATTAAATGTTTCTTATCTCTAAGGGCAATTTTCCAAATATGCTTTATATCAAAAATCTCTTGTTGTTCATTATATTGATCAAGATAAAAAGTTGCGATTACATTTACACTTATATTTTTTTCAAACTCTCTCATTATTTTCCTCCCATTATTTTAGTGAACATATCTTCTGCATTTTCAGATATTTTTTTTCCTTTGTACATAACTCCCTCGCTTTGCTCTTTTTTAATTATTCTATTCATTTTATTTTTTAACATTCTAAATGCTCTAATTTTAAAATCATCATTCATAAGCCATAAAACTTCAGTTAATATTTGAGATTTAATTTCAATATTTTCAATATCAAAAAATAGTTTATCTATTTCAGTTACATTTTTTTTAGTCTCGTTGTAGTCCATATTATTCTCCTTTATTTTTTTAATTTAAATTACATCTATTGTATTTTAAAATCAAGCCATTATATGGGAAGATGTGATAATTAAACAGAAAGGTAAAAAATGACTACAAATTGGCAAAAGTTAGTAAATAAACATCTAGTAGGAAGAAAAATAGTAAAAGTAGAGTGGTTAAGCCCAAAGAAAACTGAAGAAATTTTTGGGTGGACGCAACAACCTTGTGAAATCTATTTGGATGATGGACTTATATTAACTCCTCGTAGTGATGACGAGGGAAATGAAAGTGGTGCAATAGGAACCAATATTAAAGAACTCCCAATAATTCCAACTTTTAGAGAATAAAAATAATACAACTTTAAGTTGTTAGGACCAAAATAAAATAAAATAAAATATAGAACACAAGCGAGAACATGCGAGATATAGGTCCAATACAGCTCATTTTAAGTTGCAAGCGAACCTAACCGAACCCAAGCGACCACAGGCGACCACAAGCGAACCCAAGCGACCCTCTACATCCCTCTACATCCCTCTACATCCCATTTACAGGCGATATATTGACTTGTACGGAAAGTTACGGTATATTTTCAAACACATGTCAGAATCAGATATTATAGGTAAAAACGGACGTAGGCTCAAAGAACGTCAGATTAAATTTGCAGAATTACTAGTATACAATGAGGGAAGATTATCACCCGCAGAGTGTGCTAAACAGGCAGGCTATGAAACAAGATGTAGACAAGCTGCATCAGAGTTAAGAAACCCCAAAATAGCCCCATTAGTTGTAAGATATATAAATGAATTGAGAGCAGAGGTTCAAGAAAAATATGGAATTACTTTTGAAAGACATTTAGGTGAACTTGCAAAGTTGAGAGATAGTTCAGCTAAAAAAGGTGCGTGGAGTGCGGCTATTAATGCAGAAATAGCTAGAGGTAAAGCTGGTGGGTTGTACGTGGATCAGAAATTAGTTATGACAGGAAATTTAGACAATATGAGTGAAGATGAGCTGCAAGCTAAAATGAAACAAATCCTAGAGGATCACAAAAGTATAATCAATATTACCCCAGAAGAGCCAATTGAAGAAGAATTAGAAGAAGAATCAGACCTTGATAGTGATTTAATTCAAGATTAATTTTACTCCAGGATTTACTTGGTAGTTTTTTTAATAGACTTAACCAATTTGTTTTTACTAGATACATTTTCATTTGTTATTCCTTGTGAGTTAGGTCCTTTGACCGGTGGTATTTGATCCCATTTAACATTAGGCATATTTTTAGTTAAAGTTGGATTAAATATTTTATTAAAGTTTTTTGCATAAAGATCATTAGTAGGTCTTGATCTTCCATCATAATTAAATTTTTTAGACATTTATTTTTTCCATTTTTATTATACACCCTTTTGGGAAAACATTCCTATCAGAAAACAATTCATCGTTCTCCTCATAGCTTGCAAACGTTCTGACATTTTTTTTATCTTTGTTCAATAAATATGCATGCGTTACCATTATAGATGGCATGAAACCAGTTGCAACATGTAAATCTGCATGGCCACTGTCACCTGTGATATCAACCCACGTCAGTTTATAGAAATAATATCTTTTGTTTTTAATTACAACGTGTTTGTATTTTGATTTTTTTGGAGTTCTATTTTTCATGAGCCTCATTTATACATGGAATCCTCCTTGTGTATAGGGAGATTTTTAGGCAAAAAAAGTTTTTTTAAAAAACAAAAAAGTCTTTTCACGCCGAGTACATAATTGACATTGTGTCACAGCTAATCAATTAAACCAATGAAATTAATACTTATTTGACTATTAAAGTATTCTATTTTTGCATACAATAAACCTATTTTTAGACCTTGCCACGGTAGAATCGTTTACTATTCAACAGTACCAACAACCTTGCCATGCGTTGCCATGCAAAACACCCTACCCTGGCAAGCTTATTAGTCAATAATACCAATGATTTTAATCGATTTTAGGTGCCCTTGCCGCCTTGCCACGAGGTAAAATGAAATCAAAACAAAAAACTTTTTACTCCAGAATCTCCCTTACACCGTGGCAAGCTAGATAAGAATCATTCTAATCTCTGAACTTACGAGTTCCTTTGGAAATAATCTTCCCGATTCCCGATCCGTGCAGCTCTATCGTTGCATAGGGTTTCCAGCTCTTTGATATGAGATTCAACTCTAAGATAAGATTAGTCCATTGCTTCGGGGTTATATCTTTACTACTAATTGTTATTTTTTTCATAATTTTTATAGGGCTTCCACTCTCGCTTCCACCCTAGTTCTAAAGAACAAGTTAACTTTGTTTATAAGTAATAGATTTAAATCTCCCTAAACTTTCGGCCTTAAGAACTATTCTTGCAGGCTCGGGTGAGTTGATCAATCTATTTTCTTGTAATTCTACTTTTCTAATTTCTTCTAAATGTCCATCTTGTGTTTCAATATAAATTGGACAGTCAGAAATAATAGTGCCTTTTTCATTATCAGTAAATTTTCCAAGTATTTGTTGTAAATCTCTTAATCTCATTTTATCTCCGTTGCGTATTGTTTAACAAGTTGATACCATTTATCCGTCCAAATTTTTTTCATATCTAAATTTGGTGCTTTGTTAACTGCATTTGCTAACGCATTTAATTTCTTCATTTTATAATCCATTTCGTTCCTCAATTTCCATCATTTCTTTTTGTTTATAATATTGACCTACCTTCTTTAACCAAAGATATTTATATTGTCTATATTCTTCACCTTGAATAACAAATTCTTGATAATAATTATCTTTAGAACACATCATAATAACTGCCTTATTAATCTGTGTTTTATGCATAAAATCATGTGCCATTCCATAAGCTGCAAGTTGAATACAATAATCCTCGATCCACTCTCGTTGTTTAGGCTTATTGGTCTGTTTAAAGTCAATAATAGCCATTTCTCCCTTATGTAGCCCTACAAGGTCCGTAGCCCCTGCGTAAAGACCAGGATAAAAAAGAGTACACTCGAGCCCATAATATTCAGAAACATTACACAGACCTTGCTCTATCACTCTAACGGCCATATTATGAGCCTGTTGACCCACCGTAGTTAAATCTAAATAACCAGAGGAATCTATGTACTTTTCTAATATTTTGTGCATAGCCGTACCACGGTTCGCAGCTTCATTCATAATCTTTGTTGCCGTCTCCTCTCCGACACGATTACGCCAAGATTGCAATCCTGCCTCTTTTTCTGGAGATTGAGTAAGAGATAATATAGTTGTAACACTTGGTAACTTTTCTTTATCGTTGATATTATAATGACGTTTGCCGTTTATCGCTTCACGCATCGATTTCGGATATATATATTTATTATTATGTTTCATATTTTTCTCCTTCTATTTATTAATGTAATGTTTCTCTAAGAAAATCAAAAGGCCATATTGTATCATCAACAACACTTTCTTTATCCTCTATATCTGCTGTCATAAATTTAGTAAATTTTTTAAATTCCCTTAATGACATTCCTTTTATTCCTGGATATTGATCATCCTCCATTTTTTTTTTAACTTTTTTCCATTCTTGTGTTGTAAAAGTTTTAAGGAGTGATGGTACGTTTATTTTTTTCATATTTTTCTCCTTCTCCCAAAAATTGTTCTCCAACACCAAGATCTTATTATTGAGATACAAGTAAAAATTACGGCGATATGAAAACTTTCTAACACCGTAGGATATAATCCAAAAAATGGAAATATAAATAACTGTATCATTGTCGATAGTATTAAACCACTACCGACATCAATACATGTTTCAAATAAATTTCTCATTAAAAAGGAATTCCTTTTTCTGCTTTAATTAAAGCATATCCTATTTCTTCGACGATTTGCGGGACGATAGAATTGCCCAATCCTTTAAGACGGTATACTCTTCCGGGTACCCCATGAGCCACTCGACCCACGTTGGGTTCAACGCTCCACCACCCTTGATCCACCC
>Ga0209337_1003334_pt1 | contig 11357 bp, 11 predicted proteins | sample LinPmetageLP53_FD_184044 | JGI IMG/M metagenome (GOLD analysis project Ga0209337, IMG submission 184044) | Marine viral communities from the Pacific Ocean - LP-53 (SPAdes) (version 2) | ecosystem: Environmental > Aquatic > Marine > Oceanic | place: Pacific Ocean | collected 2010-02-08 | reverse complement strand
TTAAAGCTTTACAAGAACAACAGGTTATAATAGAAGCTTTAGAAAAACGTATAGCTGATCTAGAAAATCAATAGATCTATTCAAACAATCACATATTTATATAAAAAGGAATTCTAATGGCACAAAATATTGCAATATGGCCAGGCTCATCTTCATTCTTTAATGGTGATACACCATTTGGATTATATGATGCCGATTCGCAATTTCAGTCAGATGCAGATAAATTGGCAGATTGGTGCGCTAAGCGTATGGGATATCCTATCAATGACATTGAATTACAACCTATCAATTTCTTTGCATGTTTTGAAGAAGCAGTATCTGAATATGGAGCACATTTAAATACATATAATATTCGAGATAACATGTTAAACTTATATGGTGCTAGCACTTCAAGCAATTTAACTGGTCAAAAAGTATCACCTAATTTTGGTGGATTAATTGAATTAGCAGAAGAATATGGAACAGAAGCCGGTTCCGGTGGAAATGTCACTTATTATACAGGATCTATCGCAATGACGGCTAATCAACAAGTATATGATTTGACAAATTCATCTGCAATTTCACTTGAATCAGGCACGCCTGGTACAGATGCTATAGAAATTAAACGTATATTTCATGAATCACCTCCTGCCATTGTAAAATATTTTGATCCATTTATAGGATCAGGATTAGGTTCACAAAATTTAATGACCGAATTTGGATTCGGTGGAATGTCACCAGGAGTATCATTTATGATGATGCCAATATATGCGGATACATTGCGTATGCAAGCTATAGAGTTTAACGATCAAATACGTAAGTCGGCATATTCATTTGAATTAATTAATGATAGAATAAAAATATTTCCAATACCTAATGGTGGTAATTTTACAAAAATATATTTTCAGTATATTAAAAAATCTGATCGCAGTGAACCTTTAAAGGGCTCAACTGGTACTATTTCTGATTATTCAAATGCTCCATATAATAATGTAATATATTCAAATATTAATGATGTTGGTAAACAATGGATTCGTAAATATACATTGGCGTTATCTAAAGAAATGTTAGGATTTGTAAGAGGTAAATATTCAGCATTACCAATACCAAATGCAGAAGTCACTTTAAATGGAACCGACCTTTTATCAGCCGGACAAACCGAAAAAGAGGCCCTTATAACAGAACTTAAAGATACATTAGATACAATGTCACGACAAGCACAATTAGAACGTAAACAGGCGGAATCTGATGCAATGTTACAACAAATGAATAAAATTCCACTTAAAATTTATATAGGATAAATTTATGGCTTTATTTGGTTCATCTCGAGACGCAAGTTTAATTAGATCTATTAATCGTGAATTAATTAATCGATATATAGATACTGAAATTGCATTTTATAAATTAAGTTTAAATGATACTAAAGCAAACATGTATGATGAAGCAGATAGTAAAATTTATTATACTGCAATGCTCATTAATTGTTTAGCATTGAAAGAAGAAAAAACATATACTGGCGATGATGCATATGATTCTACTAGAACTGGTGAATTTGCATTTTTGCGAGATGATCTTAAAGAAAAAAATATTATAATAGAAGAAGGTGATATATTAGAATGGGATAATGAATTTTATGAAATTGATGGTGTGGGAGCTTCGCAATACTGGACAGGCCGCAATCCAGATACAAATTTATCTGGAGCTAGCGACCATGGATATTCAGTAGCAGTAAAAGTAACAGCCCATGTAACACGAAGAAACCGATTAAATATACAAGAAGTTCGATCCGGCATTAATCGTCCAAATAATATACCTAGGAATTTATAATGGCTAAAAAAAATATAAAACAATCTTATAGTAGTTTTTCTCAAAACGCCGAAGTTAACCGAGCCAATCAAATACGTCGTGATAATGATATTATTAAAACACCAAAATGTACTATTGAAGATGTTGATTTTGCTATTTTATCATATTTGCAAGATGTCATCAAGCCACAAATAATGGAAAATAATAATATTATAGATGTTCCTATAATGTTTGCAAATGGAGAAAAATGGGCACAGGTGCAATCTAAAGGATATATGCGAGACCGTAAAGGTAAAATAATGACACCGGTTATTTCAGTTCGTAAAAATTCTATCACTGAACGAGACACGTTAAAAAAATTAGATGTAAATCAAAATCCAGCTGGTAATGCGCAAATATTGCAAAATAAACATACAACAGTAAATAGATATGATAGATTTTCTGTACAGCAAGGTGCAAAGCCTTTAAAGGAATTTTATATATCAGCAATTCCAGAGTATATTGACGTAGCATATGAATTATTATTATGGACCGAATATACAGAACAAATGAATTCTTTAATAGAACAAATAATGCCAACCGGTGGATTTGCTTGGGGTACAACATGGAAATTTCCAACTGCAATATCAGATTATACATTTGAGACGTTAAACGCATCTGGTGAAGATCGTATAGTACGTGCTACATTACCATTATTAACTAAAGCAACGTTATTAATGCCAGATGAATTACGTCGGTCAACTATTGAAAAACGCTATTCAATTAAACGTGTCACGTTTGGTAATGAACATGAAACAGATAATACTAATACAACAGATCCACCGCCAAGTGGATATTAAAAAGGAAAATGAGTTATGACAGAAACAACAAAGTTTACAGCAGAAGAATTAAAAAGTATTGCAGATATAAGAGATAGAAATTCTCGTATTATATCAGAATTAGGACAAGTTGAATTACAGTTATTTATGATTAACGAAGATCTTGAAAAACTTCATGAAATAAAATCTGGATTACAGATACAATTTAAAAATTTACAAACATCGGAATTAGAACTAGTCAATTCGTTAAATGAAAAATATGGTATTGGAACTTTAGATACTAATACCGGCGAGTTTATACCAGAAAATTGATAGTTTGACGTATTATGTTAATATTTATAACAAATTGATTTATAAAAAGGAACACCCATAATGGCTGAAAAAATAGTATCACCTGGCGTTTTTACAAACGAAGTTGACCAATCATTCTTACCTGCAGGAGTTGCGGCTATAGGAGCCGCGGTAATTGGACCAACAGCAACAGGTCCGGCAAATATACCAATCACTGTAACTAGTTATCCTGAATTTGTTAATATATTTGGAGGAGTAATTGAATCAGGGTCGGGCGCCCAAAAAAATATTTATAAATATTTAACTAATTATTCTGCACAAGAATATTTGAAATATGCAGATACATTAACAGTTGTACGTATATTAGATGGAACATTTTCACCAGCATCAGCATCAATAACTAGTACAACTACTACCGGAAATTCATTTTCTTCTGGATCTATAACAATTGCAAAAATTCCATCCGGATCTGTTTTAGCAGGTGGCGCTGATGAAATATCAATTGGTAGTGTTGATTTTACATTCGTATCTGAATCAGCTGGATTGGCTAATTCAGCAACTCAAATATTTGTTGAATTTCCTAAAGCGGGTGGAGCGACAACAGTTACAACTGTAGCTGAAAATCTTAGAGATGCAATTAATAACAATGTTACAACACATGGATTGGCAATATCAGCATCCAATGCTTCAGGAGTAATTGCAATATCTGGATCATCAGTAGGAGAATTATCACTTACAGTTGCAACCGGATCAGGTGGTGATGCAGTAGCAACGACATTAGATTTTGCACAAATAGTTAATATTGAAGGTGGAACAAATACATCTACATCAACAAATTGCTTTACATTAACAACATTATCTGATGGAGAAGATCAAAATAGTGGTGGATCTACTAGCCCATCTACATTTAAAACAAATAATTTATTATCAGATGGAACAGTAAATAATATACGATTTGAAGTTAATAATGTTAATAATACCAGAGGTACTTTTCAATTATTAATACGTCGTGGAGATGATACTGATAATAGAAAAAAGATTGTAGAACAATATAACAATATTAATTTAGATCCAAATTCACCAAATTATATTGGTAAAGTGATTGGTGATGCATCTGTAACTATTGGAGGAGCCGGAGGAACTGATCCTTATATTGGATATAGTGGTGATTATCCAAATCGTTCTAAATTTGTACGTGTTGAAATACATAACAAAACTTTAAATTATTTAGATGAAAATGGTAACGTTAGAGCTGGATCTCTTTCTGGATCATTGCCTCAAGCAGTATCTGGAGGATTCTTTGGAGGATCTGATGGTGATGTAATACACCCAAGAGCTTTTAATGAAAACATTGTAACTGGAAATTCGCAAGGAATTCAATTTACATCTGGCCAGGCAGAATATGTTGATGCGATACGATTATTAAAAAATCAAGATGAATATGACATTAATATATTAACATTGCCTGGAGTAATAGATAATCTTACAGACCATGCACCAGTTATAACTGAAGCAATTAATATGGTAGAAAGCCGTGGAGATTGTTTCCTAGTAATTGATCCGGTACAACATGGAACAACAGCAATATCAACTGTAACTGCAAAGGCAGAGGCTAGAGATTCAAATTATGTTGCCGAATATTGGCCATGGGTAAAAATACCTGATAATGAATTAGGTCGTAACGTTTGGGTTCCGGCATCTACTGTAATACCTAGTGTATATGCATTTAATGATAGAGTAGCAGCACCGTGGTTTGCACCAGCTGGTTTAAATAGAGGTGGAATTGACATTGCTGTACAAGCAGAACGTAAATTAACTCATTCTAATAGAGATACATTGTATGATTCTAATGTGAATCCAATTGCAACGTTTCCTAATGCCGGCGTAACTGTATTTGGACAAAAAACATTACAAAAGAAGGCCTCGGCATTAGATAGAGTAAATGTAAGACGATTGTTAATAGCAGCTAAGAAATTTATTGCATCATCTACTAAATTTTTAGTATTTGAAAATAATACAGCAGCTACTAGAAACAGATTCTTGAGCATTGTTAATCCATATTTTGAAAATATACAACAAAGACAGGGGTTATATGCATTTAAAGTGGTAATGGATGCATCTAATAATACTCCAGATGTAATTGATAGAAATGAAATGAGAGGTCAGATATTTATGCAACCTGCTAAGACAGCAGAATTTATTGTAGTTGACTTTAACATATTACCGACTGGAGCATCATTCCCAGAATAAAAATCTGAGAAGTGTGATATTTATATAAAAGAGGAAATTAAAAGATGGCAGAATTACTTGACCCAACCGAAATATTTTATACAGCGTATGAGCCTAAAATGGCTAATAGGTTTATTATGTATATTGAAGGTATTCCAGCATACCTTATAAAAGCTGCATCACGACCATCAATAGATCAAGGAGAAGTTATTCTTGATCATATTAATGTTGAGCGTAAACTAAAAGGTAAATCTAGATGGCAAGATGTTACAGTAACATTATATGATCCAGTTGTACCATCAGGGGCGCAAGCGGTAATGGAATGGGTACGTTTACATCATGAGTCTGTTACAGGTAGAGATGGATATTCAGATTTTTATAAAAAGGATATCACTTTCAATACTTTAGGACCAGTTGGTGATAAAGTTGAAGAATGGACTTTGAAAGGTGCATTTATATCAGCAGCAACATTTGGTGATATGGATTGGGCAACAGAAGATCCTGTTAACATTGAATTGACTCTAAAATACGATTACGCAATATTACAATTCTAAAATATACTTCTCTCCCGAAGTTGCGAGGCAAGGGCGTCATTAATTTGGCGTCCTTTCTTACACTTAACATATTTATATTAAATAAAAGTTATTAAAGGAATATTATGTCACAACAAGTTAACGATGATTATCCAATCAAGCCGCTATCTGATAAACAATTAAAAGATATCGCAACTGCAAAATATCAAGCAAAACCAACAGAAGAAACAGAGGTATATGACTTTCCAACTGAAATGGTTGAATTACCAAGTAAAGGAAAATTATACCCAGAAGGTTCACCACTCCATTCTGGTACAATAGAAATGAAGTATATGTCTGCAAAGGAAGAAGATATTCTTACCAATGATTCATTTATTAAACAAGGTGTGGTATTAGATAAATTATTCAAAGCGTTGATAGTGACTCCAATTAATTACAATGATTTACTGTTATGTGATAAAAATGCGGTCATGATTGCAGCTCGCGTTTTAGGATATGGTAAAGATTATGAGATAACAGTTGATAATCCAAAGACAGGTGAAGAGCATAAGGTAAGCGTTGACTTAACAAAACTGGCAGAGAAGGAAATTGATTGGTCTGCACATGAATCTGGTAAAAATGAATTTGAGTTTGAATTACCAGCTAGTAAACGCAAAGTATTGTTACAATTATTAACTCAGGGAGAACAGCGTAAAATAGATGCGGAACTTAAAAACTTAGCCAAATTGAAACGCAATGCCACATTAACAACTACATTGAAATATGTTATTATAGGGGTTGATGGAGATAAAGATCCAGTAAAAGTTCGCAAATTCATTGATACAGAACTATTAGCCATCGATTCTCGTGCAGTGCGAACATATCTTAAAACTATCACTCCAGAAATTGATTTATCAGTAGAAGTGCCGGATGGAGAGTCCGGCGATACCTTTCGCAGTCCAATTGCCATCGGACTCGACTTTTTTTGGCCTGACGCGTAAATATAGATTACACGTCGCAGATCAACTATTTGATTTAACTTATCATAGCCAAGGCGCATTTTCTTATACTGAAGTGCGTAATATGCCTGTATATATGAGGCTATATTATATGCGCCGTCTTAACAAATTATTTGAAGATCAAAACAAATCACGAGAAAAATCTATGAAAGAGATGAAATCTAAATCTCGTTCCAATGCCCCTAAAATGAAACGTCGTTAATATTTATTAAAAAGGATAATACTGTATGTCTATAAGTAAATTTGAAAAACGTGCTCTCAATGAAATTAATCGCATTGATGAAGGGTTATCCTTATCTTTATTAAAATGGTTTTTAAAACCTAAAGTTAAAAAAGCTTTGGCAAAACTAAAAGATGATGGAGATTTAAGTGCATCTATAATAGATATGAATAATTATGCCAAGAAATTAAAACATGATTTAAAAAATCATCCGCGGAGAGATTCATTAGATCCTAGAGTTCAGGCAATGATAGATAAGTTATAAGTATGGGAAAGCAAGACCAATCAAAAAATATACAAAATTTAGAGATTGCGGCCAAACAAGCTGTACTATATAACGATGCCATACAAGACACAAAGGATTTACAACGAGAGCTTTTATTAGATCAAACTAAAATTTTACAAGCTTCAGAAAAACGTGTTGATATTGCACAAACTGAAAGAGATTTAGCTCGAGAATTTAATGAATTAGGAAAAAGGAAATCTAAACTTTCAGAAGATGATTATCAGGATAAACTAGCCTCATTAAACGCAACAAAAAACATTTTAAAATTACTTAAAAAAGAAAATAAAGTTATACAACAAATTAAAGCTGGGTTAACTGGTGTCAATAACTCAATGAGATCGATAGTAGATTCAGCCGAATCTTTTTTAAGTGCACTACCTGGAGGATCTGGAATAATTAAATTATTTGGTATTGATAAATTAGCCGATTCATTCACAGATTCATTAAATGCAGCCGGCCAGGTGTACTTAAAAACCAATGATATGGGGGCTGCTATGAAAGCGTTCTCCGGAACTATATCAGGTCTTATTAATCCATTTACGATTGCCGCAGCTATAGCCGCCGGATTAGTTGCCGTATTTATAAATTTTGAAAAACGAGCAAAAGGCGTAGCAGAAGCAACCGGACTCACATTATCGCAATCTAAATTACTAGTAAAAGAAGCAAAAGCTGCATCTCAGTCCAAAAGTGTAGAACTAGCAACATCTACAGATATATTAGAAGTACAGAAAGCCACAGTTAAAGAATTTGGTATTGCTAACATGTTATCTGCAAGCCAAGCTGCCAATGTGGCAGATATAGGAAGATCATTTGGTATAGGAGCTGCTAAGGCAGCCGAGGTTACCAATGAATTTATGCGTATGGGAATGGGTGGTGCAGAGGCAGCAAATGAATTACAAAATGTATCAGCTGAAGCTTTAAAAGCTGGTGTATCTGTCGGCGCAGTAACTGCTGATATAGCTGCTAATGCAAAAGACGTTGCCAAGTACTTTGGAGGTAATGTTAAAGCGTTGCGTAAAGCAGCAGTAGAAGCTGCCAAATTAGGTGTTAGTTTAGCCACGATGGCTAAAGTATCAGATGGATTGCTAAGCTTTGAAGAATCTATAGCATCTCAATTTGAATTCCAGGCAATGACCGGTAAAATGATAAACTTTGATAAAGCTCGTCAATTAGCATTGGATGGAAAAATTGCAGAAGCAACTCAAGAGGTTTTATCTAATGTAGGTTCTTTAGCAGAATTTGATGCAATGCGTCCTATGGCTCAACGAAAATTAGCGCAAGCAACTGGTATGACTGTTAGTGAATTAACTAAATCATTAGCAATACAAGAAAAATTGACAAATGCAACTGAAGCAGAAACTGCGGCCGCGATGGGGCTAGGTTTATCAGCCGCAGAAATTGCAAGTAAATCACCAGAACAATTAAAAACGTTATTAGCTCAACAAGAAGCGTCTGGTCAAATTGCCAAAGACTTTGCAGCAATGAAAGATGATATATCTGCTGCATTGATACCTATGGGTCAAGTTTTATTAACTATATTTTCTGGAATATCAACAGTGGTTGGATATATAGTTGATGGATTTAAAACATTGGCTCCGGTATTAGCTGGTATAGGAATAATAATGGCAGCATTAAATGCTCAATTAGTATATGCGGCTATAGCCACCATGATACAAAATGCCTTTAAAACATTCTCCGGAGTGCCTTTTGTTGGTTATGGTTTAGGTATAGCTGCAGCCTTAGCCGGCGTTGGATTTATCAAATCAAAAGTACAATCTGCAGGTGATGTAAGTATTGATCCTAATGGAGGACCGGTTGTAATGTCTCCAAAAGAAGGTGGGTTATTTCAAGGCACAAAAAATGATGGCGTATCAATGAGTCCATCTCATGGAGCTGGTGGCGGCGGAGGTAATGTGGCAGCCGCAATTGCCCAGACAAATGCATTATTACGTCAAATATTAGAAACAGGTACAGTATTAGAACTAGATGGCCAATTGGTCGGAAAAACATTAAGAACATCAGATTCATTTAGGAGACGATAATGCCATTAATTGAATTGACATCCGATCTATCTCGCAAAGATAATCCTCAGGACATTCAAAAGATTCTTGGCCGGCCATCTCCTACTGCAATTATTCGAGATACCGAACGTATAACCAAATTTTTAATATCTCCAAAAGGTTTATTATTTACTGCCAAGCAATTTGCACAACAGTTAATGAATCCTAACACAGAAAATATTGCAGGTATTGCAGGCATAGGATTAACAAAAATATACGATCCAATATCACCTATTACAAATACAGTAGGTGCTCCTTTAGGTTTGCGGACCGATCGCCATATGCCGCCAATTGTAAGAGCAAAAACTTCCACATATGAAGGAGTTCATGATAAACGTAAAAACTTAGGTGAGGCAAAAGACCATAACAGATTAGTACGATTAAAAAACGAATTATTAACCCCAGTAGAAGATGATCCAAATAAAATTAAAGTTAAAGGGGTAGTTAAATTTATTCAAAAAGCAAGTGACAAGCTACAAGGTATTAAAGGTGATACAATCAATACATTATCTGGAATAACAGGCCCAAAGTCGATTGGGGGTATTGGTTTAACTACTATACGAAGATATGCAAATACGTCTTTAGATGCTCAAGAAGCTTATGGAGGTTATATAGAACCAATTATTGGAAAATCATCTATTTGGACTAAATATCACCAAGGGAATCTTCAAAACGATGCAAAAGTTATATATCATCATGAAAATCCTAGACTTATAGAAGGTAAAGATGAATTTGGTGACACTGTCGAACCACTTCTTGGCGGGGACGGTCGAAAGCCAGAGCAAAAAGAATATATTAAAAAAAGCGATGGAAGTATACAAAAATATAAAACACTTGCATATGGGCATATACCAGATCGCAGCGATCAACCAAGTTTGCCATCTCGTATTGTAAATTTTACACGATTACATGAATTTAAAAAAGGTAATGTTAAATCATATTATGATGATGAATCGGCTCGGCAAAGTAACTTTGAAAATACATTACAGTTAATTGAAACATATGATAATGCAAAAGCAGTAGATAATCCTGAAAATTATTCTATAATAGATTTTCAGTTCGATGATATAAAATTCAAAGCATATTTAGGTTCATTATCAGATAACTTCGCACCTTCCTGGAATAGCGCAGAAGACCAAGGCCGTGCTGATGCAAGATACCAATATGGGGGCTTTGAGCGTAGCATATCATTTGATTTTATGGTAGCAATTGAAAATCGAGATGATGCAACAGTTATATGGCAAAAACTACAAGATCTTGCTAGGTTAACTCATCCAGTATACGGATCTCAAGGATTTTTTGGACAAACTGTTGATGTTACCATAGGAAAGCTGTTTGATGCAAGGCCAATGATTATACAAGATTTAGGATATGATTGGGACAGCGAAAATCCATGGGAAATAGATCCAGATCGGCAACATCCAATGTATACAAGTGTTGCAATGTCATGTATTGTATTAGGTAATAGACCACAAAGTAATAGCAAGTTATATGATATACAAGGACTTGAATAATGGCATTAGATAGATACCAGTTCACAAAAACAGATCAAGACAAATATCGCACAACACAGTATCCAAAGTTACCTAAACAGCAATCAGATCTTTATATTATATCACGTGAAGGCGATCGTTTAGATTTACTGGCAAATGAATTTTACAAAGATCCAAGATATTGGTGGGTATTGGCAGAAGCAAACAATGTAGGTAAAGGTACAATGATTGTACCATCTGGGTTACAATTACGAATACCTTTTCCAATCACTGATTTGCTTGACCGCTTGCGAGAGGTTGAGGAAAACAAATAATGGCTGGAAATTTTTACTATAGACAATCCAAAGTGACAGAAGATGATATTTATACAAATAGTCGTCTACGTGACAATGCATTTGTAACTATTACTGGTAAAGATTTTAAATTACCTGTAGATACTTCTGGCATGTCTAGCACATATAATCCAGAAGGCACTGGTAGAGCAGCTCCTGTTCTTAAAGATGTGAAAATTTCATTAGAAGGAGAAGCCGCTTCATTACGTCGAGTTGAAGTAGCGTTCACATGTTTTGATATGGCATCATTCGAAAAGGCTGAAAAGGCATTGTTAATACCAGGATCAGAAGTTACTATAAAATATGGATATG
>Ga0209337_1003333_pt1 | contig 11358 bp, 13 predicted proteins | sample LinPmetageLP53_FD_184044 | JGI IMG/M metagenome (GOLD analysis project Ga0209337, IMG submission 184044) | Marine viral communities from the Pacific Ocean - LP-53 (SPAdes) (version 2) | ecosystem: Environmental > Aquatic > Marine > Oceanic | place: Pacific Ocean | collected 2010-02-08 | reverse complement strand
TTGAGGCTTCTAAAGAAGTCGCTGAAGAAGTTTTAGAAGAAGAAACCAAAGAGGTAAATTAAATGGTATATATAAATATATTTATGTGGATAACAGCTATTGTTGCAATAGCATCACTTGTGGCTGCTGTAACCCCTACTCCGAAAGGAGATAAGTTTTTGGCAAAGCTGTATAAAGTTATTGATTTTTTAGCTTTAAACATAGGCAAGGCTAAAGACAAATAGATGGCTAAGAAAACAGTAATGGAAGTTGCAGCACACATAGATCGTCATGAAGCTGTCTGTACTGAGCGTTGGTTAGAAACTATTCATCGTATTAAACGTCTTGAACTGTTTGTTATCGCCACTTTAGTCACATTACTTTTAGGTACTGGAGCTGTTTTAACTGAACAATTATTTTAGGAGACTAAATGCCTCTAGAAAAATTTACTCTTCGTCCTGGGATCGATAAAGAAGGGACAGATTACTCTAACGAGGGTGGGTGGTTCGACGCAAATTTAGTTCGTTTTAGGAAAAATTTCCCTGAAAAGATAGGGGGTTGGACTAAAACTACCACAAATACTTTTTTATCCACCTGTAGAGCTCTGCATGCATGGGTAGACTTACAATTAACGTCATACCTCGGGTTAGGTACTACATGGAAATATTACGTTAAACAGGGCGATAATTATAACGATATAACACCCATACGACTTACTACTTCGGCTGGGGATGTTACTTTTTCAGCAAGTAACGGTGACGCTACAATAACTGTTACTGACGCAAACCACGGGGCAGTAGTTGATGATTTTGTAACTTTTAGTGGTGCTGCTACTTTAGGTGGATTAATTACTGCAGCAGTTCTTAACCAAGAATACCAAATCGCTACTGTGACAAGCGTTAATGTTTATACAATAGAAGCAAAAGATACAGACGGAGACACGGTAACTGCTAATAGTAGTGATAGTGGAAACGGTGGTAGTTCCGTAGTAGGAGCGTATCAAATTAACGTAGGTCTTGATGTATTTGTGGAAGGTTCAGGTTGGGGGGCTTTAACTTGGGGAGAAGGTACATTTGGTTCAGTTAGTGCAATATCATCTTCTAGTCAATTACGGAACTGGTCTCACGATAATTTTGGCGAAGATTTAGTTATGAATGTTCGTGGTGGTGGGATATACTATTGGGACGAAAGCAGTGGAGCAACGGTTAGGGCTAAAGCTTTTGAAGATTTAGCAGGGGCTAATTTACCCCCAACGATCGCACTTCAAATAATGGTTAGTGACATAGACAGACACATTATTTGTTTTGGGGCTGACCCGATCAATGATAGTGGTGACCGAACAAGTGCAGCAGACCCGTTGTTTATTTGCTGGAGTGATCAAGAAAACGCAACGCAATGGGAACCATTAGCACAAAACTCTGCGGGTTCTTTCCGTTTATCAGCTGGTTCACAAATTGTAGGTGCGATGAGAGCAAGACAAGAAACACTGGTTTGGACAGATACTTCACTTTACTCTATGAGTTTTATAGGACAACCGTTTACATTTGGTGTTAATTTAGTAAATGAAGGAATAGGGTTGATTGGACCAAACGCATGTGTAAACGCACCTGCTGGTGTTTTTTGGATGGACAAAACAGGGTTCTATACCTACACGGGACAGGTAAAAGAACTCCAATGTAGTGTTCAAAATTATGTATTAAGCGATATAAACATAGGGCAAGCGTACCAAGTTTTTGCTACTTTAAATAAAGAATTTGATGAGGTAGGATGGTTTTACCCCTCAGCCAGTTCAACGACAATCGATAGGTACGTTACTTATAATTATGTAGAAAATGTTTGGAGCATCGGGCAATTAAATAGAACAGCTTGGCTAGACGAAGGTGTTTTCAATAGTCCTATGGCTACTTACACAACATCTGATGTAGGTTACCTATACAACCATGAGTCAGGTAACGACGCAGACGGTTCTCCTATGGATAATGTCTACATAGAATCTAGTGATTTTGATTTAGGTGAAGGAACACTTTTTCAAATGATACGAAGAATTATCCCCGACGTTAAATTTACAGGTAACGGTGGATCTGATCAAGTTATTAACTTTGTTTTAAAAACTAGGAACTATCCAGCAGAAAGTTTAACAACAGCAGCAACAAGTAGCTGTACTTCTAGCACTAATAAAATAGACACTAGGGTGAGAGCAAGACAAGCAGCATTAAGAATAGAGTCTGATGATGATGCAGGTGTATTGAGTAGATTAGGGGTGGGGTTCAGAGTTGGTGCAACCCGTATGGATTTAAAACCAAGTGGTAGGAGATAATGGCTAAACTACTAGAAACAAAACTGCCAATCGCTACAGGTGATTACATACCGCCAGACACATTCAATAGAATGACTAGGATACTGGAGTTAAGTTTAAATAGAGTAGACATAGATGCGACGGTTTCTGCTAACCAAACGCAACGTGATGTGAATAAATTCGGGGCAGGGTTTATTCTTTGGAATTTAACAACGAGTCAGTTACAATTATGGACAGGAACAGAATGGGTAAATATCTACAAGGGCGAGCAGTCTGGAGTAGAAGGCGTCAGTGGTTTAGGGAGTCTAAGTGTCTCCACCAATGGAAATATGGCTATATCAATATGAGTACACAAATGATGGATAGAGATAAACTTGTTAAAGAACTTATTATGGATGAAGGGTATAAGACAGAAACTTATGAAGACCATCTTGGATATCTTACGCTAGGTGTCGGTCATTTGGTTTTAGACACGGATCCAGAAATTAACCAACCTTTAGGAACTCCTGTATCAGAAGAACGTATTCTACAATGTCTAAATGACGACATAGATAATGTCTGTAATGAATTAGACAGAAACATGCCGTGGTGGAAAAACCTAGATGATAATAGGCAACGTGTCTTAGCAAATATGTGTTTTAATCTAGGCTGTCCTAGACTTAGTAATTTCAATAGATTTCTACTTGCATTAAAAGCAGGGAAATGGGAAGAGGCTGCTGAAGAGATGCTTGACAGCAAATGGGCGGTTCAAGTAGGGGACAGGGCTAAACGCCTAGCTGAAAGAATGGAGAAAGGAGGTTAATAATGGCTGAGTGGCAAGGCAAAACAGTTACACTTAACCGACCAAGAGCTGTCCCTAAAGGGTCTGCTGGTTACGGTAAAAAACGAAAAGAAGTTTTTGTTAAAGGTTGTAGCAGTGATGGTGGTCGAGTCAAACGTATAACTTTTGGTGATAAGAAAATGGGCAAACATCCAGGTGATAAGAGCAGGAAAGCCAGTTATTGTGCTCGTAGTGGTGGTATAAAAAGCGATAGATGCAGTGCTAATTATTGGGCACGCAGGGATTGGAATTGTTAAAATGTATGAATATAAATGCAAAGTTAAAAGAGTGGTCGACGGTGACACTATGGATGTTGTTCTTGATCTTGGGTTCGATATCTTTCATGCTTGCAGGGTTCGCTTGGCTGGTATTGATACGCCCGAGTCGAGGACTCGTGACTTGGATGAAAAAGCACGAGGTAAGCTCAGTAAAGCCTACCTTAAAGAAACTATTAAAGGAAAAAAGATTGTATTAAAGACTAAAATAAAAGATGCAAAAGGTAAGTTTGGACGAGTAATAGCAGAAGTCTGGGCAGAGTTTGAAGAAGGTTCAATGCGTAACGTCAATGAATTAATGATAAAAGAGGCTTATGCAGTTAAATATAATGCAGGAAATAAAGCGTTAATTGAAGAAGCTCATTTGGTGAATAGAGCAATATTAATAGAAAAGGGACTGTTTGTCCCTGCGGAGCCTAAATGAAATTAGCTTTAATCCTAGGATTTTTATTGTTGTCAACGGTGGCTGGATCTGCGTGGTACATAGATAGGCTTCAAGATAGCATAGGAACATTAAAAGGTAATCAACTTGTTTTAGAAACTAAAATTCAAGAACAAAACGAAGCTATTGAAACCGCTTTAAACAATCAAAAAAAGGCTCAAACACTTATGGCTTCTTTAGAAAAAGATAAACAAGAAGCAATGCGTAATGTAAATAAACTAAGAAAAACATTTGCTAAACACGACTTAGATGAATTAACTTTAGCAAAACCAGAACTTATGCAAGGCAAAATAAACAGAGCTTCTAAACGAGTTTTAGAGAACTTAGAAAAATTAACTGACCCCAACCAATTTGATGAAGAAATTAGCGATACTACTTAGTTTGGCTGTAGTGGCTTCAAGCTGTTCTATGATGGGAGACAGGGTTAAACCTGTTTCCGTAACTACTATTGCTAAACAACAACCGATGTACCACCCACCTTTACCGATGGAAGTACAAATGGATCCAGTTGATTGGGAAATACTAACACCAGATAGTATGCAGTTGTATTTAGAAAATCTTGAAAAAGGGGAAGCACCCAAGAGAGCATTTTATACATTGTCCAGCAAAGAATACGAACATTTAAGTATGGATATGGCAGACATAACTAGGTACATTACAGAGATACTGGGGATAGTTAAATTCTATCGAGATTACGACAAAGAAGAGGAAGGAGAAAATAATGAGTGATGACAGAGGAAGATTTGGTGGAGACATGGACAGAAATGAGGTTGAAATTGACCTCAATAAATTCATGGAGTTACTACAAGAAAAGTCTACTTTAAAAGACAGAATAAGAGAGCTAGAAGACGAAGGCACTAAAAACCCACACCAAAGGTGGATATTTTTAGCCCAAGCAGTAGACTCATGGAGAATATTCCCTAGAGCTTTTTTAAGTGTTTACATGTATTTGCTTTATTACACCACTTTTTGGTTCATGGCTTTAGAAACACCTAGTTTTGAACAGTCGGGTTTAATATCTATTGTAGTAGGCGCAGGTGCAGCTTGGTTTGGTCTTTATGCAGGTACCTCAGGTTCGAGTAAGTCCTTTAAAGGCGAAGAGAAAAAATGAGTTGCTTGAAAACAAGAAAGGAGTATATACTATGGAAATGAACGCACAAGGTTTAGCTTCTTTAGGTAGAGGGGGTGACGACCAACTAGGTCACCTGACAACAGGAGAAAAAGTTTTACCACTCCCCGTGGCTCAAGATCCTTCTGTTCAAAGAGTAATTAATGAATCTTTTGCCGAACACGGTCTTGATGCTAATCAGTACACGGTAGGTCACGCCAACAACTCAATCAACCCTTTAACAGATTACCCCGAATATGGGTTAGGTAAAGTTTTTAAGAAAATAGGCAAAGCTTTCAGGAAAGTTTCCCAAGTAGTGGGAACGGTTGTAGGTTTTATATACGGTGGACCAGCAGGTGCTGCACTAGGAAGCACTCTTGGTGGGGCTAATCGCAGAGGTAAATTTGATTTAAAACATGCAGTAACAGATGCGATTGGTGGCTACGCTGTAGGCAGTATGGCGACAGGCATGGGGCTCCAAGGTGGGACTTTTGGTTCTGCTGCTTCGGGGAGCACTGCTGCTGTTCCCAGTACGTGGGCAAGTCAAGGAGGGATTAAGGCACTTGCAAATGTTGTTCCTGGAACAGCAAACAGCATGTGGGGGTGGGCATCTACTCCTGCTGCGGCAGGTTCAGGAATTGGTGGTTTCTTTCAAAATGTTGGAGCGAATGCTGCAGCAGGATTAGGTGCTCCAGGTGCAACAACAATGTCAGCGTCAGGGGTGGTTTCACCGATAGCTTTGCCTGGAATTGGCGAAGCGTATGGAAATTTAAGTTTTCTACAAAAAGCTGGGGTTATGGGTATAGGTTCGTTGGCTGCAGGTAAAATGGGAGCTTTTGACCAACCTGAACTACAGGGTCGACCAGAGGGCATGGGGCTTACTGAAGAGCAAAAACAATATTTAACAAAACCATTAACACCAGCAACTACAATGCCAGGAGTAGGTGGAAGTTCATCGGGACTAATGGGGCAATATCAAGGCGGAGCAGGAGTAGGTGGTTTAAACAACCCTAACCAAGCATTACTGGATTTCTTAGAAGAGCAAAAACGTAAATACTTAATGCAGTTCCCGTCATTTCAAACTGGTCAACGTCAGTTTGGGTACAATCAAGGTGGACCAGTACCAAGACAAGGTTACGCAAAAGGTGGTGAAGTAGATACCGTACCTGCTATGTTAACCGAAGATGAACATGTATTAACAGTAGATGCAGTCAGAGGGCTTGGTGGCGGTGACATAGAAAAAGGACACCAAATAGCTAAACAACTTAATGACTCAGCAGAAGAGCAATTACAAAATAAAATACTAGAGCGTAAATATTTTATGCAGTTCCCAGAATTCAATAGAGGAGTAGCCTAATGGCAGAAGAACAATATTTAGACCAAACGACGAGTAGTACTCCTCCGCAGTATTTACAGGATTTTTATTCAGGTGCTGGAGCAGGTGTTCCTGGGTTATTCCCTTTATTGAACCAAGATATCTACAACAAGTTCGCTACGATGGGTGTTCCTGGAATGAACCCGTACACTTATCAAGGGATGCGTGTAGCTCCGTTCAGTCAAATGCAACAGGAAGGTTTTAATAAAATAGGACAAGGCGTAGGTTCTTATCAACCTTATTTTAATGCAGCATCAACAGCTCAAGGAGCAGGAGTAAACACAGCCACGCAAGGCTTCAACCAAATGGGGAATCTATACAATAAAGGTATAGGTGCTACAGAAGGTTCAGTTGGGCAGGGCATGGGTCTTTTAGGACAAAGTGCTGGTATGTACAATCAGATTCCTGGGATGTCTAGTAATTTATACGGTCAATCATTACAGGGTTATAATCCAAACAGTGTAGGAAACTATATGAATCCGTACACAGACCAAGTAGTTGATAAAACACTGGGTCAGATGAGGAGGGGCATAGACGCACAAAGAACTGCATCTAGAGACCAATCCGTAGGACAAGGGGCTTTTGGTGGAAGTCGTGGTAGAATAGCCGAAGGTGAAATAGAAAGAGCTGGTCAGACAGCAATGGGTGACACTGCTGCTGGGTTATACAATCAAAATTACGCACAAGCACAACAAGCAGCAATGGGTGAATCTGCGTTACAGAGACAACTACAGCAATCAGCAGGGTCAAATCTTGCGAACATATACAGTGGTGTAGCTGGTGGTTTAGGTAACGTAGCTGGTGGTGTTGCTTCTTTAGGAAGTCAATTAGCTAATGTTTATGGAGGATACGGAACTAATCTAGGGAAAGCTGGTTTAGGTCTGGGTCAATTCCAAAGCGGAGCAGGAATGAATATGGCTGGTTTAGGTGCGCAACAGTACGGTTTACAAGGTCAAGACATTAACCGTTTAATGCAGGGTGGTCAAATGCAGCAAGGAATGCAGCAAAGAATAGCCGACACTGATTATGCAAATTTTGTAGGTCAGTACAATTTACCAAGTCAAATTATCGGTCAAGGTATGGGCATGACTTCTCCTTTAATAGGGGCTTTAGGAGGCACGCAAAATGTCGACAGATACGCAACAGGTACAGCAAGTGACTCTTTCATGGATAATTTAGGAACTGCTCTTGCTGCGTACGGAGCTTACAAAAACTTTACATAATTATGGCAATTAACATGGGATACCCAAACGCAGGAATTACTTCTGTGATAGGACAACAAGGCAACCCGATGGGTGGGGTAGAACAGCCTGTCAACACTAACCAGTTTAATCCTCAAGAAAATATAGAGGATACTATTATTAGGTTGTATCAAACCAACGTACCTATAGACCAGATTGCTGCGATGACAGGAACAGACCCCAACATGGTTGCTCAAGTTATAAACAATAGCACAGGTGCAGACACCATGAGCAACATGAGACCGCCTCCTCCTCCTCCCCAAGGAGCGCCACAGATGGGTATGCCTCAGGAAACTTTTGATCCTAACCTACCTACTGAACCACCAAGACCTGAAAGCATAGGTGCACAAACACTAACGGCTATCAATCCTCAGTACGCTCAACAGAACCCCAATGCGGTCGGTGAAGCTGAAAGAATGGATGCTCAAGTACAAAAAACTTCTCGGGAAGTTTTTGGCATAGGGGAAGAAAACCCAGATCTAATACAAGAAATAAATGCTGTTGAGTTATCCGTTCTAGAAGATTTTGAAGGTGAAGGTGATGGGCGATCTTCTGGGGTTAGTGGGGCTGTTCAAGAAAACGCTTTGATGAAAATAGGGCTTAACGATGTTTTTACTAACGCTGGTATAGGGTTAGAAGACAGGATTGATTTCTTTAAACACTACATAGCCGAGACGCTGGGTATTGGTTATGAGAATTTAAAAGAAGCTCCCGACCAAGGGATGCCTTTTCTTGCTGCCGCAAGTGCATTATTAAATGCTTCTAAAAGCGGTGACTCTAGGATGTCTGGAATTGGGCAAGCTCTAGTTTCTTTTGGAACTACTAAAAGACAAATAGAAAGAGTAAGCAATAAAGAAGCTCAAAACTTACTAATGACTTCGTTTAACTTAGGACTAGAGTCTATGAAGATAGCTCAGTCAGGAACTAAAGGCGGTGTTGGTAATATCGGACAATACATAGTGCCTAGTATAAGTAGTGAACCTATACTGATGGGTGATAAAGAAGCGATGGGTTATCAAAGGTCTATTTTTCCAAATTTACAAAAATATTCAGAAACAAAAGAGAATCCTAAACAATACGCTATCCCTACATACAACGCTGATAAATCAGGTGTTGTCTATGAGTACAAAGAAATGACCCCTACTCAAGCAGCAGCAAAAGCTGAGAGCTTAGATAGTGACCTTTTAACAGCAGGGTACACAGTAAATGCTGTAGATGCAACTAACGCAAGGACAATGGGTTTTATTAAATCTCCTGACGGTGAGATTGAACAAATATCAATGCAAGAATATTTGACTCTTCCTACTAGCGACCCAAGAAAAGAATACGAATTTATGAAAGCTGGTGATACCCAAGCCGTCTTTGACTTAGAAGAAGGAATCGCTAGGATAATTCCTAAATCCGAAGTGCTTAGAAACCCTATGACTACGCTAGAAAACGGAGAAGAAGTAAACAGATACGTCCCTAACACTATGCTGAAAACCACCACAATCACCCCTGACGGAACTGTCAGTATTATGGAAGGTGCCGCAGGCAGTGTGAAGGGTTATGCTGGCTCTAGAGCACAACTCGGGGAAATGAGAGAGACGAGAGAAAAATTAATTAACTTAGATTTAGGCACAAGAAAAGTATTAGACAGTATTGATTTAGTCAAAGGGATCGCTAAAAAAGGTCTGTTTGGTAATCCTGCAGGATTCTTATCTTCTACTGGTAACTTAATAGCCAGCACTAAAGAAGCTTACGACGTCTATAGAAAAGATTTAGTAGACCAAGGAAGAGCAATTAAAGGTCAAAGTTATGACACGTTATACACAAATTTTGCGGACAAGTACGAAAAAGAAATTATGAATTATGCTTGGGCTCCAAAATTAGTAGAGGCAGGTATTCAAAAAGATAGAATAACTGCTGCTATGTTCGGGTTAGCCATTTCTTCTGCTAAACTATTAGCGGAACAAAAAGGCAGGGATATATCTAACGCTGATATTGAACGATTTATGCAAGAGATAGGAGCTAACGCCAGTTCTCTATTAGGTTTTGAAAGTATCATTAATGACCTAGAATACAAAGTCCTTAGGAATTACCAAAGACAAGCAGGTCCAGACGGAATCTACCGAGATACTCAGATAATGATAGATAACCCAGAAGGAGCAGATTTACCTCAAGTGGGTAGTTTAAGTGTGGGCAACCAATACTTTGCTCCTGGAGGCAGAGGAGAAAAAACTCAAACATTTATAGACGAAAGATTAACAACACTAGGAATAGAGAACGATCAAAGATCGGTAGCAAGTGCGGGTGTGGATGCCTTTGTTCCTCCCCCAGACACTTACTCCAGTTTTAGTCGTAAATTAAAACAAGACAAAAGCGGTGCAGGATCAAAAATAGCTGAAATAGAAAGCACAGGTGAGACAATTAGCTGGAGTAAATTAGCTAAACAAATCATATACGATGAAGTTCATGGTGACCCAGCAACATCTCAGCAGATAACAATACAAAGAATAAAAGACGCTTTCCCTGACACTCCTGCTGGTAGAGAAGACATGGAAGAATTTATGAAGTGGTACACTTCTTTTTAAAATATGGCAATACAAACTGACACACAAGACGCAAGAGATGAAATCTTTAATAGGTATTTATCGACTAAAAGTCCAGCTCTAGATGTCACAGGAACTGTTGACTCAGACATCTTTGATGTAGAAGGCAAGACTATACGTGTTCCTGAAAGCGTATATAGGTATAGTAGGAAAAGAAACAGACCCATTCCTGGAGAATACCTACCTCCTGACTATTTTGATCAAGCTAAAACCTCAGGGCTAAGACCGAGCACTCCTTACTTCCCTGAAGAAGGAGAAAAATTTGGTGAGTACAGTTTTGAATTGATGCCTGAAGAAAACCCTCAATACCCTTTTGTAGATGAAAGCGAAGATGAATACTTAAACCGAAACGGCATAGATACATCAGGTGCTCCAATGGGTGTGGTTCGTACAGCTACTTGGTTACCTAACGATAGTTTTTCAATACAAGAAGGCGGTGGTGTAGAAAAAGTATTGAGAGATTACTACCCTGATGCAACAGAACCAGACGGTTCTCCTTTTGATTTTGCTGTTAAACAAGAACCACGTTCTCAACGGTACATGTACCGTGACCCAGAAAGAGAAGGACAATACCAAACACTGTTTGCTCCAGGATTACAGTTTTCTGATATAGCTGCAGAGATGCCTGAGTTAATAGGTGAAATATCTGCAGGTGTTGGGGCAGCAATACTTGCTTCAGGAACTGGTCCTATGGGGATGGTGGCTGCGGGAGTCACAGCAGAAGGTGCAGCTGCAACTGCAATGAGGTACACTCAATTAACCCGTATGCAAGGGAAAGGTTATTTATCCCCTATGTACGATGACGACATGATTAGGTTAGTTGAGTCTTTAAAACACGGAGGCATGGTTGCTGCTTTTGGGTTAGGTGGTTCTTTTGCATTTAATTTGTTAAGAAGAGTATTCGACACAGCAGGCGTTAGAAACATAAGCCCTGCGATTGAGTGGGATGAAGACGTATTTATAAAAGCGTATGATCAAGTCATGGCGGAAAGTGATGAAATTGTTGAGACGTTAACAGCTCCTCAAATATTGTTACACTCTTCTGTAGAAGGGGCAGACGCACAACCTGCTTCAGAGTACTGGCAAGAACTTAGCCAGATGGGTAGTAAAGCTGGTAAAGAATACGATCAAGTTAGAGAAACGATAGCACAACAAGACGCTATAAAAGAAAAAACTCTTAGAGATCAGTTTGCTGAAGGTACCGACGAGACGTTAGAAGATGTTCTTGAGA
>Ga0209337_1003331_pt1 | contig 11363 bp, 3 predicted proteins | sample LinPmetageLP53_FD_184044 | JGI IMG/M metagenome (GOLD analysis project Ga0209337, IMG submission 184044) | Marine viral communities from the Pacific Ocean - LP-53 (SPAdes) (version 2) | ecosystem: Environmental > Aquatic > Marine > Oceanic | place: Pacific Ocean | collected 2010-02-08 | reverse complement strand
CTCGCATTGGAGTACTAAGTAATGTTTACTTTTCTGATGGTAACTGTTTATCCCCATTACAATATGGTGCATCTAACTTTCATTCTAGCATACATTGTGACGGATGTGTAAATGAAAATGTACGTTATAAGGATACTTATATTATAGATTGTGATCATATTAAAACTTCTTTTGCTACAGGTAAAGTGTGCATAAGCTATATGGCCTTCCCTATAGATGAAGAATGCTACCCTCTTGTACCAGATGATATAAGTTACAGGGAGGCTATGTTTTGGTATATCTATAAAAAGCTTGTTCTTTCAGGAACTCCAGGTAGAAATCCTAAGATAGGATACGAGTACGCAGAACAGATGTGGCAAGTTTACTGTACACAAGCACGTAATGCTGCTAACTATCCAGATATAGATAAGTATGAATCTTTTATGAATCAGTGGGTGAGACTTGTACCAGATATTAATGCTCACCATTCTTTCTTTGAGACTTTAAATGATAGAGAACAATTTACAAGCGATAACTTTTAAGATATGGCAGAGAACGATACTAATCAACCTTCTTCAATAAGATATATCCAAGGGTTATTTAAAGACACATCTCATATTGATCAACCTGCTGGAACTTTAAGATATGCTAAAAATGCAATTCTTAACAGTACTTATGGATCTATATCTAATGAAGAAGGAAATACTCTTATGGATAGTTTACCTAATTACAGTACTGTAATAGGAGCTATACCTATACTAGACGATAAAATTGTTTTATTTTTAAGGGTAGATGATCCTACTACACAATTAGATGCTTTTTGTGAAATAGGTGTATATAGAGATTCTTTATATACTACTTTACTTAGACTTAGTGAAGAAAATACAGACCCAACCTGGGATCCTATAGGTAAAACTTTAAATTTTAGAGAGACCCATCCTATTGAAGGAACTTTTGTAGAGCAAGGAGATGGTGATCAAGTAGTATATTGGACTGATGATCTTAATTCTCCACGTACACTTAACATTACACGGCAAATTAATAGTCCTATATCTCAAATTTATGGAGTCGATATTAATACCAGTAACAATAGATCTTATGTAGGGATATTAGATTTATTTCCTAACGCAGGAACTGTGCCCCATGTAGAAAATGTCTCCATAAGTATGGGGGGAGAATGTAAAAGTGGAGTTTATTATCTAGCCTTAGCCTATACTGATGAAGATTTTACAAGGACAAACTTTGTAACTGTAGCTAACCCTGTATCTATAGTTCCTGCTACAGAAGGAACTTATCCCATTGAATCTTATGATGGTGCTCCCGCAGGTACTCCTACAGGAAAATCTATTAAATGGGATATAACAAATATTAATAAAGATTATAAGTTTCTTACTGCTGCAGTAGTACTTGATGTGGGAGATGGTAAGAAAGCTAGAAAATTACCAGAGTTTGAAATCTTAGGTAGGGACGCATTTTCAATAGTTTTTTCTGGAGAAAGAGGTTCTGAATTGTTCAGTGTAGAAGAAATTACTATAGATAAAGTATCTTATGATACAGCTAAAACTATTACTCAGTTAGACGGTACATTATATTTAGGAAACTTAGAATCTTCAAAAGATATTGGGTATCAAAAATATGCTAATTATATATCTCTAGAATCTGTAGTAAAAGAATTTAACCCCTTTGATCCTTTTCAACTTAGTTCTGCTAACTTAACTAATAAAGATACAGTTGTTAAGTGGGAAAGAGATCAAGGTTATAGAGATGCTTTAAACATTTTTAAAAATAAAGGATATACAAGAGAAGAAGTATATGCATTCTATATAGCATTTGTACTTAGAGATGGTAGCATGAGCTATGCTTATCATATTCCGGGTAGGGAAGCTATGCAAAATGTAACTACAACAACTATCCAAGAGCTGCAGGTACCTGATTTTCCTGGAGAAGGACCAACTGGTGGTACAACATGGGGAAATAATACACCTCCTTCAACTATTAATGAGGATGATTTATTGTATACTCCAGGAAATGGATATAGTGATTGGAACATATTAAATATTACAGGGGGATCGCAGAATCCTATTTCATACTTTTTTCAATGGTATGATTTTTCTGCTTACTCTTCTGCTCTTAGTAACAGTATGAACTACTGGCACAACTTGGATGAGTTTTATCCTGATACTGAAGATTTTGATGTAGTAAATGCGCAAGAACCTAATGACCCTCAAACATCTTTAAGGACAAAAAATGTAAGACATCATAGATTTCCTTCTAATCTTAATCCTTATAGAACCACAGTAACAAATACTGAAGGTCCAGGAGGTCTAGAAGAGTCATCAGGAAGTGGTATGAAAACCAACCTTGTAGTTTATTACTCTTGGTATGCAGGAATGAATAATATTAGTGGCTTTGGTACTGCCCAAGATAACGATGGATATGAGTTTAGCCAATTTTCACTAAGCGCTCTTCCAGGAGCAGATACTACAGACGTAGAATTTGAAAACTTTACTGAAGATTATAATACAAACATTGATCAGGGTGTAATTGAACCGTACTGGGATGAGGAAAGTACTAATACTTGCTATGTTCCTGACAATACAATGACTGATCCTAGAGATGGTGCATTTCATAGTCCAGGAGAAGATTGCAATTGGAAATGGTGTGAAATGGAGGGTGAAAATATTGAAAACGTAACCCATGTGTATTCAGGAGGAGCTCCCCCTCAAGGTTCTTATATAATAACAGGATGGATTAGAAATGAAGGTGCTAGTCCAAATACTAACATAAGTTGCGGTAATACAGCCTATGGATATGTAACTGAGGCTTGGACTACAAATAACGATGCATACTGCAAAATAGAATGTCGATCTAATGTTGAGGGTGGTGGTGATGGGGGTGTATGTGATGGTGATAATGAGGATGGGGATTTTAGTTGGCCTCATGAAAATGCTTCTAAAGTTGCAGGCTGGATAGCTTGGGCAGTATGTGAACCTATTTTTAACGATACTCCAGAGTCAGCTCTTAAAAATACTGTACAAGCTTTAGGATTTAAACTTAGTGATATTATAATTCCTAAGTCTATTGCTAATAAAGTACAAGGGTTTAGAATTTATCATGCAGATAGAACGCATGAAAATAGAACTGTTCTTGGACAAAATCCTTTACATTATACACCTGTAGAAATTAATAGAGATACTGCTCAGTGCCCAGGAGTTCTATCAGATGAGGAGGCTATTACAGATTCGTCTACTTATCTATATCCTGTAGGAATACCTGCACCTATATTTGAAGGTAGTACTGTGCAAAGAGAATTTTCTTTTCATGACTTTTACCTTTTAAATGGTCAAAAAGATGTTAGTGCTGCTACACACCTTAAAACTCAATATATATTAGGTACTTATCAATTTAGAGGTAATTCTAAATGGTATAACGATGAAGTATATCCAGATCCTGCAATAACTGGTGAAGGAGCAGGTTCTTGCATTAGTCCTGAAACATGGACTGCATTTTTTGCAACTTCAACTCAAAGCTCTCCTATTGATTATCCATATAGAAAATCAGCAAATGTAGTACTCCGAGATAAAGCTAAACAGTATATATCTGGAGGAGTAAGATTTAAAGGTAAATCTTTTGGATTTGGAAACGAAATTTACAATGTAGGGGGAGAAACTATGTTAGCTTTAGCAACTACAAAAGCCCCTACCCCCCAAACTTGGGCTGGAGGTGGAGGCGAGCTCAGTTGGGATTGGGATGGGTATGGTGCAAATAGTAATAACTCCCCTGTACTTTTTTCTTGGCTTACTAATGATGCCACTGATAAACAAGGTCTTTCACTTTTATTAGCAAATTTAAAAGCTTTTAGAACTAATGTGTACAACTCTTTTGATGTTCAAGATCTTGTATGGACAGGGTATGAAGTATTAGGAGATGACTTAGATAATTTTGTAGTGGATGATTCTGGTACACCTATATCTGCACCTTATACAGACTTACCTACAAGGTTTACCACTGAAGATATTTATGGAGGAGATACTTTTATATGCCGACATGGGTATAGAAGAACTTCAAGAGAAGAAGTCCGTACTGAAGTATATTTTCCTGTAGGAGAAGATATAAAGTCTGTTACAATGGCTATAGTAGAAAGTACAGACAATATTAATTTTAGACACGCTCAAGATTTAAAATCTACATATTTTCCAGGATCTCCTGTTGCAGATTTATTAGATATTAAAGCTGATGTAGATCTTACAGATGGTAGAGATGACGGAACTGGCAATACAAGATACAATGAAGCTTACTCTAGTGTAAATAATGTAAAAGCTGTAACTCCTAAACCTTTAAATATAGAAGAGACTACAAGTTTTCCGGGAAGAGTTATAAGATCTGACAAACTTCAAAGGGATAGTCTTATAGATACCTATAGAATATTTAAAGAGGATCAATACAGAGAACTCCCTACACATAAAGGAGAGCTTTGGAAACTTATAGCTGCAGAAAATCTTTTGTTTTTTCATATGGAGGATACTCTTTTTAAAACAAAGGGAAAACAAAATGTAAAGCTTGGAGATGGATCCAGTGCATACGTAGGTAGTGGAGATTTATTTGCACAAGATCCTGATGAAATTATAATGGCTGATACAGGATATGTAGGTACAAGAGCTCAAAGAGCATCTGTAGTAATACCTAATGGATACTTTTCTGTAGATGTAAAAACTAGAAAAATATTTATAGTATCTACATCTAAACCTATAGATCTTACAACTGCAACTTATGGAATGCAAAGATGGTTTCAAACTAACATTCCTTTTGAATTAGAAGCTTATGGATTTGATGGAAATATTGATAATCCTATAACAGGTATGGGTTTTCATGCAGTGTGGGACCAACGATATAATAGAGTTATACTTACAAAAAGAGATATAAGACCTACACAAGAATTTATTGATAATTATAAAGGAGTATTTGAAACCACTGGAAGATTTGATTTTTTAGCTGAAGCTCCCGGTTCTATAGGATTTGTAGATGGATCTTACTATGAAGTAATTGAAGGTGCGACAGTAGGTTTGAGTACTGCTAGCCCTATAGAGATAAATACTAATACTTCATTATATGGTACTAGAGAACGTCTATTTGAGCAAACTGGTTGGACAGTATCATTTACAGTTGAACTTTCACAAAGCAAAATAGGATCTTGGACATCTTTTCATGATTACGTCCCATATATATACACTACTTTAGGTATTGATTTTTATTCCTTTATACAAGGAATTTCAACGTCTATAGACAGAGGAATTTACCGTCACGGTAGGGGAGCACATTTAGGTAAATTCTATAATCAGACCCCTTCTAACTTTGAAATAGAAATAGTACATAATTTACAAAGAGGAGATAATAAACTGTTTTATAGTCTTAACTGGTTAGCAGATGTTCTTGAGCCTCAAGCATCTGGTAACAGAGATATAAAAGATCTTAATGCAGGTTTTACTTCGTTTATAGTATACAACTCCGATGCAAACTCTGGAGAAATACCTTTAGAGTATTTAATTAATACTAGAAAAACTGGTGGAACTTGGAAAGTAAATCAGTTTAGAGATATGTCTTTAGAGGTTACAGACGCTTCTATTTACTACACAGGACCATTTACAGGGAGTAACTACGGTATAGTAGATACTACAGTTGCAGGAACATCTCCTGCAGGAGTACCTACAGCCACTCCTTTAGCAATGTTTACAGTGGATGGTATGAATGAAGTATTTAATACCGCCTATTTAGATACAGGAAAACCTTGGAACAAACGAGGTAAATTCATAGATAGGTTCTTAGCGTTCAGATTAATCTGCAACAACGTTGATAATAATTTAATAAATTTGTATAATACAGAGGCACCCTATAGAACCCAGAACAGATGAGAAAATCAAGTAAAAAATCCACTGTAAAAAGTAAGAGTAAAAAAAGAAAAAATCCTCTTAAAAAATACCAAACAGCAGGAGTAGTTACACCTACCGTTGGTGCTACAGGAGCAGCCCTAGGTACATTTGGTTCAGGCACTTTAGGATCTAGTGGGTTTGATTCTGCTACTTTAGGATCAGATTCTTATCTTAGTTCGCCTACTTCAACTACAAATACTTATAATTCTCAGTTTGGAGACAGTTTTTCTTCTCCATATGGGTCAGATTTTTCATCTACTCCAAATTCTTCGTACAGTGGGTTAGATGCTGGTTTAAATACAGATCCATTTAAGCCTAGAACTCTTACAGAGTTTAATGTAGATGAAAATACAAATTTATCTCAAACTGCAAGAAATCAAGCTAATGTTATGAATGCTGAGTATAAAGCTGATCCTTTAAAAGTTTCACGAAAAATGCAGGATGACGACATTGCAAGAAGTGTTGTTGGCGCCTTGCCAGGAGCTGGAGGCGTAATTGCTGCAGCAACTAAAAGAACATCAATAGACGATCCTAACAGATACTATAGCAGAAGGGTTAAAAGTAAGCTTGAATCCTATAATAAAAAAATAAATACATCTGCAGCTATGTCTAGTGTAGGACAAAGTATTATGGGTGCAGGTACAGCTCTGATAGGTGCAATAGGTCCTTTTGCGGCCATTCCAATAGCTGCAGGAGCTATCTGGACAGCAGCAAGTGAAGGTGCAAAAGCAAGCTATGAGGGTGATCAAAAAGAATTTGGAGCAGAGTATGATCAATTAGTAGCAAATAGACAAAGAACAGAAAGAAGAGCTAAAGCACAGAGAGAAAAAAATGAAGAAATGAATCAGCAGCAATACTTTCAGCAAGCTCCTAGTCCTAATGCAGGTATAGACATAGTTAGAGATGGAGGAATGATAAAGTATCAAGTAGGAGGTTTAAAGAGAGAAGCACCTCTAGAAGAAGTAGATGTAATGGATCCTGCTATGGACGTTCTTATGAATGGAGGTTTTTCTGGTAAGCAAAAATCTGCTTTGCGTACTATTGAACAAAAATATGGTCCTGAAATAAGAGATAGAGTTATAATGGCTGATCGAATTTCTAAAACTGGAGGCAATACAGCAGGTACACCTGTACAAAAGTACATGGGTGGAGGCTATACAAAAGTAAATGGTCCTTCACATGAAGATGGAGGAGTAGCTATGGACCTTGATGCAGATGGAGTAGTAGATTCAGAACTTGAAGGAGGAGAGATTATAGAGGAAATGAAGCATGGTGGAAATGCCTCTAAAAAATATATCTGGTCCGACCATCTTAAAACAGGAGGTATGAGCTTTGCTAAAAAGTTTGAACAAGAACGTAAAAGAGGAGCAACTCCAAGAAGGATTGAAAAGCTAAGAGTAGAACAAGAACTTGCAGCTAAAAGAGATCCTAGTAAGCTTTATGCAAAGTATGGGGGTATGATGAAGTATGGGTATGGAGGCAAAATGGAGTATATGAAAGAGGGAGGAAAGCTCCCTAAAGAAGTACTTGAATCTAGGTTAGAGTCTCACATGTCTGAAGGAGAAGCACAAGACTATATTGATAGCTATAAAGGTGGAGGTCTTTGGGCTAACATTCATGCTAAAAGAAAAAGAATAGCAGGTGGTTCTGGAGAGCAGATGCGTAAACCTGGATCTAAAGGAGCTCCTACAGCAAAAGCTTTAAGAGAATCTAAGAGAGATGGGGGACTTATGAAATATCAATTAGCTGGTCTACAAAGACAAAAATTTGTATCTCCATTTGCAACTCCTGCAGAAGAAAGAGCATTTCAAGATTATGCTAATGCACAAGAGGCTGGGGTAACAAACGGATATGGATGGGGATCTAGAAGTGCCGCTGCATATGATAAGTATGGCAATCAATATGACTTTGATTCAGCAGAGGCACGTATAAGGGACAAGCGAGGGTACAATGACATTAAAAACAATAGCTCTTTACCCCGTAACGAAGCTTGGGAATATGAAGTTAAAAGAGGAGATGAATTTGCAACAAGACCCCCACAAGCATTTCTTAATGAACAGTACGCTAAGAATCAAAAACTTAAAACTCGTCAACAAACTTTAAAAAATTTAAAAGGGGGATTTAATGAATATGCGGGAGGAGCAGCAGCATTATTAGGAGCTGGAGCTAGAGCAGCTGCATTAGGAAGTATAGACCCTAATGAACGTCCTCCTTCTATGTCTGCTAGAGATGTTAAAGCTGCAGAAGTATCTATAGATAGAGCTAGAGTAAATAGGGGAGTAATAGAGTCAGAGCTTATAAATGCTAAAAGAGGTATTAACATGACAACTGGACCAAAAACTGCTGCTCTTAACTCTGCAAGAATGGTAAGCCTAAGAGCTCTTGAAGAGGCTGAAATGGATGCTTATGAACAAAATAGATTAGCTAGTGCTCAAGAGCAGCTTGCTAATCAAAAAGCGCAGTTAGAAGCATATGGACTTAATCAAGGAAAAGATCTTAAAACTTCTGAATCTATAAGTAGAATTATGGATAAAGTAATTGATACTAGAAGAAATCAAACAATTGCTGGAGGAGAAATTGCTGCACAGTCAATGAAAGATTTCCAATCTTGGAAAGCTAACCAAGATCTTACTCGAGCAATGGAGGGAGATAGAAATGTTATGAGTAATTTCTACAACAATAACTATCCTGCTTTTGCTAGGAAGTTTAAAAAGGGTAATCCTAATGCTACAGCTCTAGAAATAAACCAAGCATTCCTAGCATCTGTTTAATTTTTTAAATACTATAATATGGATGATTTATCAAAATATCAGTTTGGAGGAGCAGGTAATTCAGGATATCAATTTCCTGTCTATGATTCTATGTATGTAGATGACAAAAGACCAGAAATAGCAGAAACATTATCTAATAGGTATGATGCTAATAAAGCAGAGTACGACTCTCTTCAAAGAACTATGGGGGCAGTCCAAACACTTAAGGGAGATCAGCCTGTTATACAAGATCTGCAAAATAGAATAAGTGGGAATATGGAAGGAGTTGTAGACTCCGGAAGGTATGAGTTTGGAAATATGGCTGTATCTGATTCTGTAACAGACTTTATGACCGATAAAAACCTAATTTCAGCAAGTAAGTCTTGGGAGAACAGACAGAAAGAACTTGAAGTTATAGCACAACGTAGAGCTAACGGACTGCAATCTTATGACTTTGGACAAAGACCTGTTATAGATCCTGCGACAGGAATGGCTATGAGGGATCCTAAAACCGGAGAAGTTATTACTGAGCATGTAACTGACTCACATGTGACTTCTCAGCAAGGAGTATATCAACCTTTATCTGAAAATAAACTACCGGCAGAAGAAAAAGCTAGACAACTTATGCAAGGTATTAGAGATAACCCAATTCTTTTAGGTAGAATAGCAAGCTCCAACCCTGAACTTGCATTCTTTTTAAGAAGTGGTAAAGCAGTTACAGAAAATAAAATTGCAGAAGTTGCAGAGGCTGTACTACCTTTGTATATGGACAGTTCTGAAGGGATGCAAAAGATGAGAGCCTTGCAACAACTTACAGTGAGCGATGCTACAGGAGGCTTACATAGCTCTGAAGAAGCCGCAGATGTATTATTTCAAGATTTAATATCTGCAGCTGCACCTCAAAGAGGTTCTGATTATCAGTATGTACAAAGTCCTTATATGACAGCTTTAGCAGGTCAAGATCCTGTAGTAGGCACACCAGTAGAATCTAGACAGTCTGTAGATGTAGCTCCAGAGATAGAGAATGTTAATTTTGATGACTATTTTGATGTTAACGGAGCCCCTACTAATGCAGAGCCAGAATTAATTAGTAGTGCAGAAGATCCTTTTGGAGGTCAAACTGAAGGTTACAGCGTTGCAGAATCTACAAAGCGAGTAAGAAACGAACTTGCAGAAGGAAAAGATCTTTTAAATATTAGAGGAAATATAGAGGGTAAACTCCAGTATCTTAGAGAGGAGTATGAAAATGTAATACCTAGACTACCTGGTCAAACAGATAGAGAGTACTCTGAAGAACTTTGGAACGGAATTGTAAAAAATCCTGCAATACAAATAGGGACTGTATATGCTCCTAGACAAGGAGGAATGGAAGGAATGTTAAAAGTATTAGGTAGTTCTCCTAACCTTCAGTTTATATGGACGGATAATCCTACTGCCACACCTTTAACATTAGCAGAGTTAGATAATAAACTAGATGACAGTAACAATAATCTTGGTCAACTTTTCGATGCAGATGAAAATTGGCAAAAAGAAATTGTAGCTGCACTCAAAGGAGGGGGCAGTGGAACTGCAACAGAAGGCGATACAGAAGCTACAGTTCAAATAAATGGATTGACTACAAGAGGTCCTTTAGCAGGAGGAGTAGAAGCTACATATACATCTAGTGATGGTGACGTAATTAATCTTATTATAGCAGATAAATCTAAACCTATGGCACAGTTTAAAAGATTAGGAGCTGTATCAGATCTTATTGCGCAAGGTAAACCTAATGCTTCAAAAAGTATAGATTATCCTCGACCAACAAAAACAGGAGATCCTATTACTGATGCAAAAATGCCTAATGGTGTTACGGATGTAGTCTACACATATAAAGTAAAAAGAAACTCTACTCACGGTAATATTGAATCTTATGTTCTTATAGAGTATAAAAATTCTAGGACACAGGAAATATACAGAGCTACAAAACGTCCTGAAACTCTTGGAGCAACAGTTCAAGGAATTTTAGATAACTCTGCAGCTAATGGAGAAGAATTAGGACTTTTATTTGGAGGTAGAAAACAGACTGGAGACCTTACAGTTACAAATTAAATTATATAGATGGAAGAAGAAGACGAGCTATTAAACCTCCCCGAAGATACAGCACTTTCAGCATCTCCTTTTGAAACTTCTCCAGCAGAGTTAGGAGGAGATGACCTTCTTAATCTTCCAGAAGATACAGCATTTGATTCTCTGCTTATACAAGAAGCGGATGCTATAGGAAGGTTTACTCCTGCACCAGTACAGAATATAGGTCAGTATGTACCAGAAGATTTTGGTAAATATAAACAAGACTATAATATCACTTTACCTGGTCAGTTAGATGACCTTGCTGAATATAGAGGTGCCACTCAAACTACTATAGATAAGTGGGGTAATGGAGCTGTAAAGTTTGTGGGTAAAACTGGTGTAAACATCCTTGGAGCTATACCAGGTCTTGGAGCAGGATTATTTTCAGCAGCTAGTGCTGGCAAGTGGAGCGAGTTTTATAATAATGATTTTGCTAAGGGTTTAGATAATCTAAACACTGCTATGGATGAAGCTCTACCTAATCACTACACTGAATTTGAAAGAGAAAAAGGATTGTGGGATCAGATGGGTACAGCAAACTTTTGGTCTGACAAGTTTTTAAATGGTATGAGTTTCTTAGCTGGAGCTGTAGCTTCAGAGC
>Ga0209337_1003330_pt1 | contig 11365 bp, 8 predicted proteins | sample LinPmetageLP53_FD_184044 | JGI IMG/M metagenome (GOLD analysis project Ga0209337, IMG submission 184044) | Marine viral communities from the Pacific Ocean - LP-53 (SPAdes) (version 2) | ecosystem: Environmental > Aquatic > Marine > Oceanic | place: Pacific Ocean | collected 2010-02-08 | reverse complement strand
AGAGAACCAGGAGCAAGCAACGAGGATCACGAAGATTATGGAGACGGGCTTGGATCATGTCCTCAAGGTTCCCTCTAAGGTAGACGAGGAACTAGGAGATAACTGGGGCGAGGTTGGTTAGGTGTTGAGTCGTCTAGCTATCTGAGCATTCGCTGCTTGAGAGATAGGGTCTGATCCTAACAACGATGGATCAACATTTCTACTCACAGGGGTTGGAGTAAAGCTTGATGTTCTTGTATCTTGCGGACTGACAGGAGTTGGAGTAAAGCTTGACGGCGGAACTTGAGCACTCACAACAGGTTGAAATGTTGTATTAGACTGAACATTATTTGTACTCACTTGTTCTGGCTCTTCGTTTTTTAAGAAACGTCTTTTTCGATACTCTTGTCTTAGTGTGTTTATTTCTTGTCTAGGAAACAACGAACGTGTTCCTGTGTCGTTCATGTTTCTGTAATGATTTTTATTTATTTCAAAAGGTTCAAACCTTCCTCTCATAATACCATCAACACCACCGATACTGTAACGTTTAAATACTTTTCGGATCTCATTATCTCTAACACCCATAGTTCTAAGATCTTCAATCATTTGATGATACACTTTATCAGTCTTAAATTTTGCCTCATTAGCGTCTGTATATTTTTTTATAAAACTTCTAGGGGTAGCATTAAAATTATTTGTTTCACCGTTAAAAATACGTTTAGCATCTGTTTGCTCTCTTTGAAGCTCGTATGCTTTATATCTAAGACCTTTTTCTGGTTCAAACTTTAAAGGAGTTACTCCTAAAACTGTCCTAATTAATTGTTCTGTTAAATCTTTTTCTACTCCAGTTCTGGTTTTTGGACTAATTATATTAGGAGCAAAAGTGCCTACAAACCCACGAGCAAAATTGCTAGGTTCAATTTCTCCACGACTTACCTTAACTGGAATAACACTTGGTAGAACACTGCCAAAAATATGAGTAAGACCTTTAGCACCTTTTGTCCCTAAAGAATCTTGTGGATTATATACTTCTGCTCCTGTCATAGTTCTTCCAGCTCTTCCTGCCATTGCCTCTGGAAGCACATCTATTAATGCTTCAGCAACCATTGATTGAGAAAGAAAAGGTTCCGCAGTTTCTTTTAATGCTTGACCTATAACATTTGCCGTAATTACTGGTACAGATTGATCTAATTTATTTCCAGTTCCTATAGCATTCATAGCACCGTTAAAAGCTCTCACAAGAGTGTCATAAGGATTAGAAGTGCTCCAATTTATATACTCTATATTGCCTTCTTCATCTTTCCCTGTAGGAATTAACGTAGCATTTTTTTCCCAGTCTGCAGCAAAGGAACGTTGATAAGCCTTCATCTCATCTCTACCAACACCAGACAGCTTATAAGCAAGAGTTGCTAAAGTAGGAGTAAGAACACCAAAAGTTGTTATAGCCCCAGTTAATCTTCTAATTCCAATTTTTCTTACTCCAGGTATTTCTGAAGCAAACTCATCTAAACCTTGTTTAAGTGTGTTGAATCCTGTTCTATAAATCTCATATGGAAAAGTTATAAAGTTACCAACAGGAAGTTTTCTTGCGGCTCTAATAATTTCAGGAGCTTTGTTGTAGTTTGGAACAGTTTCTCTGACAATTGAAGCAGCACGATCTTTAATTAAGTTTTTAATTACAAGGTCAGGATTAGAGGAATTAAGAGCACTACGTTGCATTGCTTTTTCTACGTCAGTAAGATTAGAGGTTAAGTACTTAACTTTATCTTCCATACTTAATGAGTCTAAAGCATTTCTTAATTTGTTTTGTTCAAATGTATAATTGTAAATTTTCCAAAGATCATCTGAGGCAGTGTATACATCTTCTGCTTTTTTTAAAACTGCCGCACCTTTTTTAACAGCTTTTATGTCAGTTATTTTTTTACCAAAAAGACCTTCTACTGCACTACTAGCATTTGATTCTCTATACCCAGCACCCTTTCTAAGCATGTCTTGTATCTCACGTACTTCGGCTTGAGTTCCCAAAACACCTCGCCTGTTCATGTCTGCCAGCTCTTCTAACAGTTCATCTGTAGGCCTAGAACTAAGATCAGCTAAAACTAATCTAAGAGAATCATATAAGTTTGCCCCTTTACCTATATTTCCTTGAGCGGCAGCAAACAAACTTGCACTTAAAAGATTTCTTACTTGGGTTACCGGAGATAAAATTGTTTTACTATATTGAGAACCAGCTTTAACTTTTAAAAACCCTCCCCAAGCACTTAATGCCATTTGATTAATAACATCATCTGGAGCTAAAATGGAGTTTGTTAAATTTTTATATACTGTTTCAGGTACAACGTATCCGTATAAGCTACCCCACCCAGATCTGTTTAAAGTTTCTTCCACGCCTTCTGCAGCGCCTTCTCCCAGTAAGGTACTTCTTCCATTTTTTCCTCCTAACTGAACGTAATCTCCTGAGTCTAACATTTCTTTTAATTGGGTCTGATTTAATTTTGTGGGATTAATAAAAAGTTTTCCAATACCTTCGTCATTATCTGCAAGAAATTTAGTTTTTCCAAAGAAGTCATCAACAGCTTTAAACTCAGCTAAGTCTGCAACAGTTCCAAGGTAAGCATCTCTAGGATCATCCACCTCCCCTAAAAATTTTCTTAGTTGTGGAGGCAACGTTTGTTTTTCTAAAAACATTTTTGTATTTAATCTTTCAGAGGCTACTCTACCACCAGAGGTAGCACCTCTGTTTTTAACTTTGTATCTTCGAAGAAAGTTTTCTCTTGCTATTCTTGCAGCTTCATCTGTTACAGAAGCACCTACAGTTGCTCTTCCATTATTTATAGTTACACCAATTCTAGTTGCAACATTAGCATTTAAATCTTGAGGAGAAGACTTCAACACTTTGTTTAATTCAGATTCTGTAAAATCTTTGTTTGTTTTAAAAAAGTCATCAGCTATTTTTGTAGTCTTTGCATCTGGAGTATATTTTGCATCTTCAAAAACTCTGTAACGTCTTCGTAAATAAGTTCCTAAGTTATCTTCAATAACATCTTTAATACTTTTTCCTGTAGTTTTATTTATAAAATCATTGTCCCTTAAAAAATTACTATTCTTTATATCAGTACTTAAAGTATCAACATGGTTTCTCATAGCTTTAACATCTGCCCTAATTTCTTTTGGAAGACTGTTAATAAAGTTTTGACTGGTGCTGTTTGACGTTTTGGGTGTTTGTGTAACTGATTGTGGTGGAGGAGATAACAAACGCTGACCTGCTTTTGGTGTTCTTTTTTTAAGAGGATTTGTTAAATAGTCGTTAATTTGATTTAATATTTCTGATTTACGAACAGCAGTTTCTGATGGTGAAAGATTTTTTAAAACAGAATCTAAATTTTTATTAAGTCTATTAAGAGTAGTCTCAGCTTTATCTATATGAGGTTTAATTCTAGAGGAAGTTAAAAGTTTTTCCGTTGCAATTGCATCTGGTAACAGACCTCTGTATCTTGTAGTCCCAATTAGATCTACAAATATTTTTTGACCTCCACTAAGTTCTTGAGAGGATCCTGGCATAGCAGTAGTCCGGCGAGTTTCAAGATCGTCTAACTTTTGAATTAATTGTTTGGGGTACTTTGTTATTCCTTTAATAAGTCCTTGCCCTGTTGCAGTCTGTGCACCTGCTTTTATAGCAGGGGCTACTGCTTTTTGTCCTACTAAACCAGTACCTCTTAACCCAAGTTCTGCTATTGATCCAATGGCCGCTGCTTCTGCACCAAACTTTAACCTGTTTTTTACACGTCTTAATGCTTCTGCTCTTCCTTCTAATCCAATAGTCTTATCTGTTTGAGTAATACCTCCCTCAAAAAAATCTCCTATGCTTGTCGTTCCATCAGAAGAAACTATTACATCAGCAATACCAGCCGCCCCTATTTCTTTAAGAGCTAAACCAAAACGTTCAGATTTAGTTAAAGGAACATCTTTTAAACCTTTAGCCGCTCTCTTTGCTTTGGACGCTTTGTTAACAAGACTTATTCCTTTTCCAGCGGGAAGTACAAATTGTGTTACAACTTCTGCTCCTCCGCCTACTATACCAACAGGATCTAACCCTGCATAATCTCTAATAGCTTCTGCTCCCTCAGTCACTTTTGAAGAAAGATCTGTGTCAAGAGCTATGTCCACGGGTAGAGCAGCAAGCTCTCCAATACCTTGACCAATTCCAACAAGACCACTCATTACGCCTTCTTGAAATTCGTTTAACACTCCTTCGCTTTCAGCAGTGTTACGAATACCTCTGTCAGTAGTGTCTGTTTGATTTACAGGTATTGGAACAAAAGATTCAGTTACGACTTCTTTTTCTACAGGTATTGGAACAAAAGATGCTTCGTCTGCCATGTTTGGCTCTTATCCTTGAACGTTAAATTCTTCACCATTAAAAGTGTATGTTGTTTTTCCAGCGGCTTTTGCTGCGTTGTTAGCAGCAACATGTCCTTTTGTATCTACTGGTGCCTGTGTGCTACTAGATGGTGGTTGTGTACCACCTCCGTGTATACCTTGGAATTGTGTTCCAACTAATTGTTGAGGTGTATAAGAACTTACTATGGTCTGCAAGGCAGTTAAGTTTGCATATTCTGCTTGAGTCATTTCAGTTCCATCATCTCTTTGTAAATTAGCTGATGTATCTGCTAGAGCAGCCTTATAAATATCTTGATATGCATCTAATGGAGGACGGTAGTTTCTTGCTTCAGGAGCAGTTGCCTTTGCCGCTGCTATAGCCGCAAGTCTAGCGGCTTCCGTTTTCTTGGCTTCTCCTAGTCCTAAAAGAACTGCTTTAGATATACGTTCGCCTACACTATTTGGACCTGCTATTGCACCACCTATAGAGGCTTGCATAATTTTTTGATTTAATTCATTGATGGTAGCGTTTTTAGGTACTGGTTCTCCAGTCACATATTCTGCCGTTTCTTCTAATCCTTTTTTAGTATTCGGAGCTCCAACAGCATTTGTTATTGTATCAGATACAACTTTTGGCGGACTGTTTTGATCATAGGCAGAAGCAATAGCAGCTAACTTTCCTTCTGCTACAGCATCCCCACCAAGTCCAGCTTGAATAGATGCAAGCGCATTATTTGCTTCTGGATTTGCTAACATGGATATTCCATAACCTAATCCTTCAGCAAGTTTAGAACCTTTTGTTTTTTGTTTTTGAGTCAATGGTGCTTTACCAATATCAATTGGACCACCTATCGCCATGTTCTTTTGAGGAGCCATTGTCATATTAGTTTGAGGAGTCATTGTCATATTAGTTTGAGGAGCCATTGTCATATTAGTTTGAGGCGGAGCAGTTCCTTGACCAGTGTTTCTAATAGGAATAGCTGCAACAGCAGCATTTATAAGTTCTGGAGAAGATCTCATGATCCCACTTAAATTAGGATCAACACCACCCATCTCACTTAATTTATTTCTTGCGTTTCTTTTAAATAATTTTCTATTATAAACATTTGAACTATTCATATCATGTACCTCTTGGGATCAAACCACCTAAAGAATTATTTCCAGCAGCATTTAAAGCAAGCATACTTCCAATTCCAGATGCAATTGGATTTGGCCTTGGTGCACTTGTTGCAGTTAATGAACCTTGTGTAGATGGAACACCTCTAAAGATATCAGACATATAGGAGAAACGTTGGAACGGTTCGTATGCTTCCTCTATAGCACCAGCCCTCTGCACATCATACTCAGACTGTCTTTGTTGTTGTTCTAAACCACCAAGATTAAATAAAGCGTTCACATCTTTTTGTCCCAGCGATTGCGCTGCTTCACCTAGAGCACCTTGAGATACGCCAAGTTGTCCAATGCCAGCACCTAAAGATCCAAATATTTGCCCCGCAGATTGACCTCTATTCATTTGGTTTTGAAACGCAGTTTGTGCTTGCTGCTGTGCCCCTGTATATGCGTTTGATCTTAGCTGTGCCCCTATTTTTGCCTTTTGTTCTATTAGGTTTTTAGCTAACTCTTGTTGAGCAATAGTTTCTCTTGCTCCTCCAAAAGCTCCAGCGCCAACAGATGTGCCAGCAATTTTATTTGCTTCTATTTCTCCGGCTCTATCAATATCTCTGTCACTTGCCTCTATTACTTGCTCTACAAAAGGATCATAGAAATCTCTATAACTTGTAGGATCATACCCAGCAGTTGTTCCAGCAAGAGCCTGTTGACCAGATAAATAACTCTGCAATCCTTGATCTAAAGTTTGAGTGCCTTTCTCTAACATAGGTTCATAAGCACCTATTCCTGAGACACCTTGTTCTATAGCCTGTCTTTGTGCATCAGTGAATTGCATTACGTCAGGTCTAGGAACACCACCTTTGACAACTTGGATAGGCTCTCCGTACTGATCGACCCTTACATTTCCATCTGCATCTGTTTCAAAAACAGGATTACCTTGTTCGTCAAAAACAGCCTCACCAAAAAGTGGAGAGGTTGCCGCAATACCAGTAGGATCCCCAACAACAGCTCCCGTGTTAGGGTCTCTAGGAACATTATAAATATTAGAAAGTAAATCCTTTAAGAAATTCTCTTGATACTCTGGTAAAAGTACTTGTGATTGAACAAGGGATTGCTGGTCCGATTCAGCCATCATGTTCTCCTTTCAAAATTATTCATAAGTTTATACATCTCAGCAGCTCCTGCCGCTCTGTTACCATTTCCTGCACCTCTAACAGCGTCTGCGGTCATAACAAACTCTCCATCTGAAAGCATTGCTTCTTGAACTGGACCACCGTTCTGATATATTTGTGCAGGGATATCGTCACTGGTTCCTGTACCAGGACCCTCAATTAAACCTCCAATAGCTGCTCTTACAATAGGTCTTCTTGAATAACTAAAGGCGGTGCTGGATCTAGGATCTGGAGCAGGAGTTCCTTGATAACTAGGAACACGTTCTCCTGTTGCCATTTGAGCTTGCTGTAAAGGCGTTGCAATTGGACCTTTTGGCTGAAGTGTTTCAGCCAGTATTGCTAAACCTAAAGGACTACTTGCCCCTGTAGCATTTGCAATATTCATTATTCCACTTAGTCCAGCGTCAGAACCTCCTCCTGATGCAGACCTTTTACCTCCAAGTAACCCAAGAATATTTTGGCCAACGTTTTGAGATCCACTATTACTTCCAGTCATACCTCCAAGAGCAGAAGTCATCATCCCTGCCGGACCCATAGTAAGACCTTGAGCTAAACTTCCTATTCCAGAAGTTAAAGAACCTTGAAGACTATTGCCTCCAATCATTGATCCAATAACATTTCCAACCACAGAACCACCAGGACCGCCTGCAATCATTCCAACGAGTGATCCTATTGAAGAAAATAAATTACTTTTAGAACTGTCTCCAGAACTTTGAGAAGAGCTACCTCGAAGAGATTCTAAGGGACCGCCTGAAAAAGTATCCCCAGAAGCACCAGGGCCACCACCATCAAACATATCACCAAAACTAGAAAATGACGCCATTATCTTTCTCCTTCAACTTCATACCTTAAACCTTTTTTTTCGTTTCGTCTACATTAAGAAACAGCAACGGTAACACTTCCTACAGAAGTTGTCGCTTCAGATCCTTTACAAGCACTTACATCTAATAAAGATATTCTTACGTAACCAGAACTTGTAGTATTAATACAGTTACTTACATACAAAGCTCCTGCTTCCAACCCCACATCGTTACCATATTGCAAGTTTGTAAGAGTCTGAGCAGTTCCTCTTTGTGGTCCAGGATTCTGTACTTGATTTATAAAAGACTCTAAAGCACGAACTAAATCAGTTAAGTATCTTATATCAACTTCTTGATTAGGAATTGGAAGTTTTGGAAAAGCGGTTATGTTTCCTGCCATTATCTTCTACCATCCTCACGTAGATCAATTCTAGGACTGCCTAATCTCCATCGTACTCCAACATTTGAAGACGCTACTTTTAGAGCAAAAGATCTGCCCCTAAGTCTTATGTCTGCCTTTTGTGTAAATTGTTCAAATGGAACTGTGGTAGTAGAACTAGCCGTCAAAGTAGTAGAACTTGTTTCTGCCTGTGAGTAAGAAGCACCAGGGTAGTCTTGCATACTCATAGTCATATCTACAACAGGGGCACTGGTTGTTGAACCTTGAAACGTAAAGTCTGGAATCATACGACTAACTGCAGCAAACTTTTGACCATCTCCTATTTCAATTGGACTAGACTCTAAGGTTGCTGTCATAGCAGAACCATCATCGTCGTAACCAACTTCGTGACTGTATAAGTAACCATCGTCTGCTCCTGTAGGAAAACTTCTTAATCCTCTATCCAAGAAAGCAGACCGTGACATGGTTCCATAATACCAAATTTTTTCTCCGTAATTATAAGTTACATATTTGTTGTTTTGACCATCTCCACCATTAGCAACAGAGTTGTCATCAGAACAATAGAACCAAGTTACTTCGCTAAACTCAGAGTTAATACCTGCATAAACTTTTTGTTCTTGACCATCGTTAAAATTAAAGAAGACCTCCTCTTTAACGCTACAAGGAAGTTGCCTTGTTTGACCATCATATACGTAAAAACAATCCTTACCCATCCAAAATACTATGTCCTGTACAGAAGCTACTGAATTTGCACCCATGATTGTAATGTTTGTTGCTAAAGGTTGAATACCATAAACAAAAGGTGGCCCTAAATACTGCATTGTTTGCAATGAACTATTAGTCCAAATTAAAATTTCTCGTTTGGTTTCAATAGCTCGAACAAAACTAGAGCCGGATCCTATTCTTAAATCTCCAGCAGTATTTGTTGCTGTCGGCGTCCAATCAAGAAAAGATTCCTGATCCGAGAACCGTATTAACAAGGTGTCTTGCACAGTTGTGTTAATTGTATTTGTGCCAAAAGCAATAACGTGCCTGCTATTGTCTGCAACCATGATCTGTCTTGCTATAGTTGGTGTATCAGAAGCCCCTGCTAACGTGCCTATCTCTACCGCTCGTGTAGTAAAAGCATTTGATACAGAGGCATCCCAATAATAAACACCACCATCTTTTGGATTTATTAATAAGTCCTCACCAAAATTATCATGAGTCCAAATACGTAATTCAGTAGTGGTACTAATATCAGCACTTGATCCCCAAGTACTACGACCCCAGGTTCCCGCACCCCAACCAGTGCCCCCTACTTCTGTGTCTAAACCAACATTAATTTGATAAGAACCATCTACCCCAGATCCACCGTTTCCACTGTCGCTTGAATTTGCAGTGACAGTAACACCGTCTGTATCTTTAGCTGTAATTGTGTAGGTGTTTGCATTTGTAACGCCAATCACTTGGTACTCTTGGTTTAAAACAGCAGCGGTAATTAAACCGCCAAGGGACACAGCACCTGAAAAAGTTACAAAATCGTTTTCTACAACACCGTTACTTGAGTCTGTAACCGCAATTGTGGATGACCCATCGGTTGCAGCGAAAGTTATAGAGTCTGTGCTTGTTTTACGAATAGGAGTAATGTCACTAAATGATTGTCCTATTTCTAAATAATATTTAAGATGCGTGCCTAATCCAAGATATTGAGTACCGTTTAAAGTAACCCAGGTATGTAAAGCACGGCAGGTTCCCAAAAAAGTGTTGGAAGAATACTTGACCCAACCACCTATTTTTTCTGGAAACCCTAAACGAAACCGTACTTTATCAGAATCAACCCAACCGCCTTCATTAGAATAGGACGTTACGTCTCTGTTTATACCGGGTCTAAACTGTAACTTGGTTAAAGGCATAGGCCAACATCTTTCACTTTTAAGAGGCTTCTTGAACAGCCTCTTCTTTCATTTCTTCAGGCTTTAAAGATTCAGCAAGATTAGCTCTCATAACACTAAGAGCCGCCAACTTTTGATCCATTTGGAATTGAAGGTTGCTTTGTTGAGCCTCTAAATCTTTAATTTGAGCAATTAAATATTTTGACGAATGAGATAAAGATTTCTCTGTAAACTCTTGCCCGTCAATATTAATTACGTTTTCTTTAACTTCTTCTTTTGCCCATTTAGCCATAATTTTCTCCCTATGTTATGGTATTTAAGATGCAGTGTAACCTTTACCTGCTGTAATTGCATTGGTGGTTGCTGTCATAGACTCGCTACCCCAATCTGACTTAGCTTTCATTAGCTCAAGGTGTGCTACATTTCTGTCTACACAGTCTTGTCTATCTGCTGCTAGTTCACCAGCCATAGCGTTACCTGCTATAACATCTGTAATAAGGTCTATTGAGTGACCCATTGCTGTGAAGTCTTGTGCTAATTCTGCGTCTGTTCTGTCTGTCATTGTATTTATCCTTCTAGTGTTGCTATGCGAGCGAGTGCCGCATCTAATTTGGTTGATAATTCTTGTACTGCTTTAACCATAATAGGCATAAGAGCAGCATCTCCTAAACGTTGTCTTCCATCTGTAGCATCTTCAGTCCACATATCAAAACCATCTTTAATATCAGAATGGCTATCTATTACAGCCTTAACTTCTTGTGCTATAAAACCGTGGTTGTGATGCTCGTTCATTACTCGTTTGCTTGATCCTGCAACGTGAGCTTTCATTTCTTCTGGAACATCTTGTTCTTGTTTCCATCGGAAAGTTACAGGTCTAAGATCATTAATAAAGCCTAATCCTGTTGTTGCATCTTGAATATCTTCTTTAAGTCTAACATCAGACGGTGCTGTAATAGAGGTTGCACCATGTGCTATGTTAGAATCTGTTGTGCCATCTCCAAAAGTAAAGTTACCATTACCAACAGAGGTAACTCCATTTCCTAAAACAAATTGAGTGTTACCACCAGCCGCAGAAACATCAGAATTAAAGCCAATTATTATATTACTAGCTCCTGTGGTGGTGGTATTGCCAGCATCACCACCAATCATTGTATTTCTTATGCCTGTAGTTATTTGACTTCCAGCACCATAACCATGAGCAGTATTAAGGTCTCCGTCTGTAACATTACTTAAAGCATAGGCTCCACTTGCGGCATTACTGTGTCCAACAGTACAATCTTCTAGTGCCTTGTATCCAGCAGCAAAGTTGCCAGCAGCAGTCGTGTTATTGCCTAATGCAAGGTAGCCAATTGCCACATTATTAGGACCAGTTGTGTTGTCATTCATTGCTTGAAATCCCACCGCAGTATTAGTTCCAGCGGTAGTATTATTTGATAACGCAGACTCGCCAACGGCTGTATTTTGACCACCTGTAGTAATTGCCGTTCCAGCAGACTTACCAATTGCTGTATTGCTAGCACCTGTAGTGTTAGCATCTAAAGCACTTGCGCCCACAGCTACATTGCTAGCACCTGTCGTGTTAACTCTCATGGCAGACTCACCGACTGCTGTATTAGCGTTTGCTGTAGTGTTTGCACTTAATGTCATACG
>Ga0209337_1003329_pt1 | contig 11368 bp, 16 predicted proteins | sample LinPmetageLP53_FD_184044 | JGI IMG/M metagenome (GOLD analysis project Ga0209337, IMG submission 184044) | Marine viral communities from the Pacific Ocean - LP-53 (SPAdes) (version 2) | ecosystem: Environmental > Aquatic > Marine > Oceanic | place: Pacific Ocean | collected 2010-02-08 | reverse complement strand
CCCGGTAACAGTAATTTAATCGGACATGTCCGGACATGTCACGGTTTTTTTAGTTCATTAGAAAAAAACACTTGACAGTTTTAAATTTATCATGTAATTTTCAACATACATATGATTAATTATATACCCTTTCATAGATTTTATGGCACAAAGCGACTCTGAGTTGTTGCAAGACACAGCAGAACTGGAAGAAGAACAAATTGCTCTCTCTGGTGATGAACCAATGGACGAGATTGAGCTTGAGGGCTTGGTTTCATCTCTTATTGAGGGCGCACAGGACTATATTGACCTTCAGGAAGCACCGGATCGGGTAAAAGCCAGTGATTATTACCAAGGTCTGCCTTTTGGTAACGAAGAAGAGGGCAGGAGCCAGGTAGTGTCAATGGATGTTCGGGACACTATATCTTTGATGCTTCCACAGATAATGAGGACATTCTTTGGCTCAGAGAGAGTCGTGGAGTATGTGCCTCGGCAACCGGAAGATGTTTTGGCAGCCCAGCAAGCCTCGGATTTTGTAAACCAGGTTGTATTGGGACAGGACAACCCTGCGTTCTCTATATGCTACAATGCAATCAAAGATTCCCTCGTAAAAAGGGTAGGGGTTATCCGTGTTGATTGGGAACGTAGGGAAGAAGTAAGTTACGAAGAATTTACTGGTCTTAATGATCAGGGTCTGGAAGCAATTCTTAGTGAGGCTGAAATAGAAGATTCTCAGGTGGAAAGTTATCCTGACCCCAGTTTTGTACCTCCACCTCCGCAACCACAACAGGTCTCTCCTGACGGACAGCCAATTGAGCAACCAGAAGTCGAGGCTCCAATGTTGCATGATGTAGTTGTCCGTCAAACCAAGGAGGATGGGAATATAGTTTTGGATGCCATTCCACCAGAAGAATTTTTAATAGATAGACGGGCAAGAAGTATTGAAGACTCTGCAATCGTAGCACACAGGCGGTATCTAAGCGTTTCAGAACTGGTACAAATGGGCTACGACTATGATGATATGTTGGATTTAGCAGGAGATTCAGATGAATTTGGAACAAACACAGAATTTATCACAAGACACCCCCTTGCAAACTATGCAGATGCAGAAACAGTTGGAGAAGCAAACCGTATGGTCCTCTATATTGAGGCGTATGCGAAAATTGATTATGATGGGGATGGGATTTCTGAATTACGCAAGTTTTGCTGTGCTGGCACTCATCACAAGCTCTTACATCACTCTCCTGTTAATGATTTGCCTTTTATCCTATTTAATGGGTATCCGGAACCCCATGTCTGGAAAGGACAAAGTGTAGCAGACCTTTTGATGGATGTGCAGAAAATAAAGTCTGCGGTCTTGAGAAATATGCTTGACAGTCTCGCCAAAAGTATCCACCCAGATACAGAGGTAGTTGAGGGACAGGTAAATAAGGATGATGTTACATCAAACAAGGTAGGAAAGATTATCCGCACCCGTGCGCCAGGAATGGTAAGGGAGTTGCAGAAAGATTTTTCTGGAAGGGAAGCATTCCCGATGCTGGACTATCTCGATTCTGTGAAAGAAGACAGAACCGGGATGAGCAAGGCTTCAATGGGTCTGAATCCAGATGCACTTCAGAGCAGTACAAAATCGGCAGTATCTGCGACAGTAGCGGCCTCACAAGCACAGATTGAGCTATTGTGCAGGATATATGCAGAAAATGGGATGAAGCCTTTGTTTAAAAAGATACTTAAATTACTTCACAGGCATCAGGATCAAGCTCGTATGGTTCGGCTCAGAAACGAGTGGATACCAATTGATCCAAGGGCATGGGATGCAGGAATGGATGTTGCTGTAAACGTAGCACTTGGACTTGGTACTACAGAAGAAAGAATGGGGATGTTAGCAGGAGTTGCAGCTAAACAAGAAGCAATTTTGGAGAAACAGGGACCAGAGAATCCATTAGTCACGTTCAAACAGTATCATGCAACTTTAACCAAGATGACAGAACTGAGTGGATTTAAGGATACACAGACATTCTGGACTGATCCGGCAACTTATGAGCCACCACCACCACCGGAACCACAACCGACACCGGATGAGATATTTGCACAGGCACAGGCAGACAAGGTACGGGCAGATATGGAAAATGACAAGTCTCGGCTTGATCTTGACAGAGAGATAATGATCCGCAAAGATGACCTTGACAGGGATAAAATGGAGACTGACCTTGAAATGCAAGTTACGGAACTGGAGAACAAGTATAAGGTAACTATAGACCAAACTGAAATGAAGGGCATGATCGAGAAGGACAGAGAAAAAATAAAAGCGGATGCACAGACAAGGCAGATGGAGATGCAACAGATGATGCAACCTCCCCCTCAAGGTGTTCCGCAGGGAGAACAGATGCCTATGCCTCCAAATGATATGAATCCACAGCAGCAGATGGGGCAGCCAATTGAACCAATACCTTCATAATGGGTAAAAGAAAGAAAAAAGCCTCTCTTGAGAGAACAACGGTTGAAGAGAGAATTTTAAAAGCCAATGCAGCAAAGTATGTGTTGGAAGACCCGGTTATTCAGGAAGCATTTGAAAACCTGGAAGACCATTATAACGAGCAATGGGTAAATTCTGATATTGAAGACTCAATTACCAGGGAGAGACTATTTTTATCTCTTCGTGCATTGAGCGACTTGAAAGCAGAGTTAGAATCCATGATTAACTCAGGGGATGAAAATCTTATAGCAAGAAATGGTTAATCATTTGGTACTCAGAAATGAGCAAAACTATTTGATAGGAAAATATTATGGCAGAAGAACAGCAGGACAATAGCTCCTTTATGGAGTCTGACCTGGATGTAGCAGCAAAGAAATGGGAAAATGAACTGACCCTTGAAAGTGGTGAGGAATTGCCAACGGACGAAGATAACCAGTTAACCCAACCTGAACCGGAAGAGGAAGAACTTGAAGAAGGTTCAGAGGAGGAAGAAGCCAATGAGGAGTATGAGGCTGGAGAGGAAGAGGAACCGGAAGAAGAACTACATGAAGTAAAATCTGATGGAGAGACACATCGGGTAACACTTCAGGATTTAAAGGATTCCTTCTCAAAAGGCCAAAATTACACTCGTAAGTCGCAAGCACTTGCAGAAGAAAGCAGGGAACTTGTCGATGCTAAAGCAGAAGCCAGTAAACTTAGGGAACAAGCAATCCAAGCACTGGAGTATGCACAGCAGCAACAACCTCAATTGCCCGAACAGACTGATGAATACTGGGTAAATCTCAGAGAATCAGACCCCGTTCAATATTTAGTTGAACGAGATGGATTAAGGGATGCTCAAACCAAGAATGCGGAAAAAGCTAATCAACTTGAACAGTTGCAAAAGCAGCAGGATGCAGAAAGGGGTGAAAATCTTAATCAATTCATTGAAGAGCAGAAGGTTGAGCTACTAAAGCTTGTACCTGAATGGAAAGACAGTAAGTTGGCAAATGCCGAAAAGAAACTGGTAATGGAGTACGGCAAAAGCATAGGTTTTACAAAGCAGGAACTAGACCAAGCCTATGACAGTCGTGCAGTTGCAACAATGCGAAAAGCAGCACTCTGGGATCAGTTACAGGTAAAGAAGCATGGTATCAAATCTGTCAGGAGGCAATCAATGAAGCCAGGGTCTAAATCTGGTGATCCAGGAAAAATCAAGCAAGGGAAGGCTACGGAAAGACTGAAAAAATCTGGTCGTGTCGAGGATGCGGCTGGGGTATTTTATAATTTAATTCGTTCTAAATAAGGAGCAAAAATGGCAGCAGTAAGCGGAACTTACCAAACCTATACAAGTATAGGTACACGGGAAGATTTATCAAACGTGATTTACAATATATCGCCTTCAGACACGCCTTTTATGTCGATGGTAGGTCGAGGAAAAGCAACAAATACTTTGCACGAGTGGCAAACGGATAATATTGATTCTGTGTCAGCGAATGCCCATGTCGAAGGAAATGAATATACTTTTTCGGCACAGACACCAACTGTCAGGCTAAATAACCAGACTCAAATCTCGGCAAAAACTGTAATCGTGGCAGGAACACAGCAAGTTACGAGCAAGGCAGGTCGTGATTCAGAGATGGCATATCAACTCGCAAAGGAGTCAAAGGCTCTCAAGAGGGATATGGAATCAGCATTAACAGGTAAAGTTGCAAGGGCAGCAGGTAATGCTACAACAGCAAGAACACTTGGTGGATATGAAACTTGGCCTACTTCCAATGTAAGTCGTGGTGGAGGTTCTCCAGCAGGTTCAGGTGCTGGTTCAGGAGCAGCCCCTGTCGATGCGGCTACTAAACGTGACATAACCGAAGCACTCTTAAAAACGGTGATTCAGTCTTGTTACACAAATGGTGGCGAGCCATCTGTTCTTATGGTTGGTCCAGTGAATAAGGGAAAAGTCTCTGCATTCACAGGTCGTGCCAGTGCAAGACAGATGATAAGTGAAACCAAAATTCAGGGTGCAGCAGACCTGTATTCCAGTGATTTTGGAGATTTTAAGGTAATTCCTTCAAGATTTTGCCGAGAGCAAACTGGGTATGTAATTGATCCTGAGTTTTGGAAAGTTATATATTTGCGTGATTTTAAGCAGGAGGAAATTGCAAAAACTGGTGATGCAATTAAAAGGGCCTTGTTGGTGGAGTACACTCTCCAGGCATCTAATCAGGCATCGTCAGGCGTAATTGCTGACCTTAACATTACATAATAATGTCATCAAGTAAAACCCTCGTCAACTGGTCGAAAGATTATTTTCATTACGATCAGCATGACGATTCACTTACAATTGAATCCAGGGAGGATGTTGAGCCGCTGATTAAAGTTGCTAAAGATATGTCCTCCTTGCAACCCTCTAAGGAATGGAGACACTCGGCAATTATTCCGAAGTTTGTTCTCGATCAGTCTATGAGGGAAAATTGGGACCCAAAAGATTGGAAAAAGTGGGCGAACAGCCACCAGAACAAACCGTTTCGGACCTGGCCGGGGAAACTCTGAAGGTTGCAGTTGCGGTTCCTTCTCTTAGTGGAACGTGGCCTTTTCAATTTGGCGAATGTCTGGCAAATATGGTCCAGCATTTTCAAGGTTCTGAATACGAAGGAGAGCATGAGATAAAGGTATTTTCTCATGGTGGAAGGGTACTACCAGAGGTGAGGCACAGGTTAATAGGCACATCACTGGGATGGGGTGCAACCCATATTTTAATGGTGACACCTGAATTTACTTTTCCTCCTGATTCTATACATAGAATGTTGGCAAGAGGCCGTGCAATAGTGGGTATAAATTACCTGAGAGACATTGGTTCTTGCGAGTATTCTGCGTACAGGAAGGGAGGGACAGTAACACCAGACCCTGTATCTCCTGAGACAGAAGAGGTAGACGGAGTTGCAATAGGAATGGTACTTTTTAACACTCCAGTATTTGATGTTCTGGATTTGCCATTCTTTATAAGTAAACAGATTGGTGACTCACCTGGAGTGGATGAAGATTTTATACACTTCTGGGAACAGTGTAAGGAAAAAGGGATACCTTGTGTTATTGATCATGCCCTGTCTAAAGAAGTTAAAAGTTACGGAGAATTATGGCACTAGCAAATTATACTGACCTACAGGCAAGCGTTGCAGATTTTCTGAATCGTTCTGACCTGACAAGTGTAATTCCAGATTTTATAACAATGACAGAATCAGATGTTAACAGGAACCTGAGAGTCAGGGAAATGTCTGTTAGAACCCGTGCGCCTGTTGATTCTCAGTATGTAAAGTTACCACCAGACTTTCTTGGAATGAGAAACATTGAGTTGCTAACCTCTCCAGTAACTCCCCTTGAGTATCGTAATTTGCAGAATCTGGATATGCACAGAAGAGCAGATGCAACTGGGAAACCCATCTATTATTCTATAACACAAAATAATATTGAGTTTGCACCTGTACCCGATGCAGAATACACATTGGAGATAGTGTACTACCAGAAAGTGCCAGCACTTGCAGCTTTTGCAACAAACTGGCTTTTGGATAACCACCCAGATGCCTATTTGTACGGTACTTTAATGCAAAGTGCGCCATATCTTCAAGCCGATGAAAGGATTGGAGTGTGGGCAGGTCGTTATCAGCAGATAATAGATCAGATAGTGGCTTCAGATGAAAAAGCCAAGTTCAGTGGGGAAACTCCCACAATAACTTTCACTCCATTCTAGGATAGATTATGGCTGGATTTACTAATTATTTAGAAGATAAAATTATCAATCACTTATTCGGTGATGCTACAGGGGCATCGGGGGCAGATCATTACACTGCACCAACGACATGGTATGTGGGGTTGCAGACAGTCACTCCAACGGATAGTGCTGCTGGGACAGAAGTTACCGGGGGAGGTTATGCTAGACAATCAGCAGCATGGACTCTTGCAACAGGAGGAACAGCACAAGCCTCAAATACTGCTGCTCTTACTTGGCCTGCAGCAACTACTGATTGGGGAACTGTGATTACAGCAGGTGTCTACGATGCTGTCTCAGGAGGAAATTTGGTGGCATTTGAAACTTTGACAAAAACTGATTTTTCGACAGCAAACCCAAAGGTTGTGAACACGGGTGACATTTTCAAAATTGATGCAGGGAACCTGAAAATACAACTCGACTGATGCTTTATTTCGGTTCTAGGAATTTTGGCCAGGCCAACTTTGGTCACGAATTAATATCTCAAGCCACAGTTGACGAGACCCTGACCACATCAACAATGCAGGTTGCAGGTTATCGGAGGATTGAAGATTGTGTACTTCAGCCAGTGGCTACAGCAAATATAGATATTGCTGCTGGCATACAAAGAATGGGGTTCCTCCATGTTCAGCCAACGGCAACTGTAATTGCATCCGGGGTTCAAATGGAGTGGCAAGCATGGACTAATTTGGGGCAAGGAACTGTAACAGCCCAAGTATCAGGCTTCATTGCATGGGATTCACAATTCGTGGATGATGAAATTTGGACAACACAAACGGTAGATTAAATGGCAACAACTACAAACTTTGAACTGGAAACTCCTACTCCCGGAGGTTACAGAAACACATGGGGGGGGACCTTAAATACAACTGTAACCAAGCTCGATGAATTGGTTGCACTTGCCCTGCCACTTGGAACGATTCAGATGTATCCCCTTGCAACTGCACCTGCTGCAACTACAAACGGAGGAACGTGGCTCCTGTGTGACGGGGCATCACTTTCAAGAACAACTTACTCCGCACTTTATGCACTAATTGGTACTACATACGGCAGTGTGGATGGCAACACATTTACCCTTCCAGATATGAGGGCAAGGTCACCCATTGGGTATAATACTGCAACAATTTCTGGCAGGTCAACAAGAGCGTTGGCACTTGGTTCCGGTGTTGAAACCCATGCTCTTAGTACAGGCGAACTGGCGGCACATTCTCATGCAATCCCTGCGACAACTCATGTACACCCAATTACCGATGCAACTCATACTCACACGGGCAACGCTTCCGGTAACACTGGGTCAGCAACTCTTTCAGTTACAGACCCGGGACATGCACATGAGTTTCAAATAGTAAACAGTTGGGGTAGTGGAGCCCCATACAGTGTAGGGAGTGGCCCCGGACACAATGATCGGGCTCATACGGGCATGACATCAGAACCTACAGGAATTAGCATACCAGATCATTCCCATTCTCTTACGACAACAGCATCTGCAACAACAATCACAGGAACAAATGCTTCAGTAATAGGAATAACATCAACCTCCCCAGATACAGGTTCTGGAACACCGCATGAGAATATGCACCCTTACTTAGTTATTAATTTTATAATTTTAGCCAAACTTCCGAGTTTCTGACATGAGTACAATAACATATGCAGTAACAGTAGTATCTTCAAAGTTCCTGATTGATGCTTCCGGCCCTACAACAAAGCTAACATTCAGAGATGGTGATACTTATATTTTTGACCAGAGTCACTCGAGTAATTCAGGACACATTCTGAAATTTTCTGCCACCTCAGATAACTCTGGGTCTAGTGTTTACTCTACCGGGGTAACTATTGCAGGAACTCCGGGGAGTGCGGGAGCCTCCACAACCGTCGTAACAAGCTCAAGCACCACAGATACCTTGTACTATTTTTCAGCAGGGGGGGCTGGATATGGATCGGAATTTAGTAATTCAGGGTATGTTCAATCAACTGCACATAATATTTTAAAACCGAAAGTCGGTGATGAAAGTTCTCTTGAAAAATGGGGGCCAATCATTAACCATTCTTACGATCAAATAGATCAAGCATTAACTGCCACTGATGCCGGAGGTGTGGCAATGGCAATAGCACTCGGATAGCACTGATATTAAAGGATAAATATGGCAAATACGTTTAAGAACAGAACACTTAGAGCAGTAGGGACAAGTGCAGTGGATGTCGGAGCAGTTGTTGCTGCCAGCACCCAGACCACTCTTATAGGAATGACACTGGCAAATGTAACTTCGGGTGTTATATCTGTAACTGCAACTCTGAATGATGGCAGTAATACAACTCACATAGTCAAGGATGCACCGATCCCCACAGGAGGTAGTTTAGTGGTCTTGGGAGGTGACCAAAAAGTTGTCCTTATGACTGGAGACAAGATCATAGTAACTTCAAACACAGCATCTTCTGTGGATGTGATAATGAGCTTTCTGGAGATTACCTAATGGCATACTTAGGAAGACGAGGAGCCTCAGCCGCTTTAACCAGTGCAGACATACCAGACGACTCCATAACAGCCGCCAAGATCGTTGATGGAGCAGTAGACTTTCAGAATGAACTAGGTTTCCTTGAGAATAAAGCTACTACCCAAAACCTCTCAGGTACATACTCAACTGAAAGGATGTATCTCAACGACTCCTATACCCTGACAGGAGACGTAACTGTAACTGGTCATCTTGCACTAGGCTCAATAGCAGATGAAGATATAGTAATAACGCAGGATAGCACAGAAAGAACCATAACTGGTTCAGGAACACTTGAGGCTGGCAATGTTTTACAGGATACACATGGGACTGATCTGACAGGAATGACAGGTGAACTTGGGAGTGTTGTTACTCAAGCTACAGGATACACTTTAGGAAGTGGAGTTACATTTCCAGCCGGACATGTTATTCAGGTTGTTACTGGGGTATACTCAACAGAAACATTTACGCAATCTAATACTTTTGTCACAACAGGTATTAGGGCTCAAATTGTTCCAAAATCAGCATCAAGTAAATTTTTTATTACATGTAATACAAGTGGGTATAGTCATGATGGGAATGTCCAAGTCAGTTATTTTACTATTTACAGAGACTCTACAAATCTTGGAGCCGGGCAAATGGGGTATGCTGATATTTATCAAGGTTCAGGTAGCGGACATGATATAGGAACTAATATATGCATATCTGAGCTTGATTCACCAAATACTACAAATGCCATAACTTACGCAATGTATGTAAGAAATAATAGTGCAAGTTACAAAACATCATGGTCAATGAATAATTCTAGATCAACTATTATAGTAATGGAGATAGCAGGATGATACCAAAAAGAGGAGATGCAATAAGTGTATTAGTAGGTGGACAAATAACAGTAAGCTCAGATGGTAGTAATGCTGTTTATCACGATGGTCAAACACCTCCAACTGAAACAGAAATAGATGCTAAGTTGGCTGAGATGTTGGCAGAATTTGATGCTCAAGCCTACTCAAGGAAACGTGAGGCAGAATATCCCTCAATACAAGAATGTGTCCATGCAATACTGGACGATACCCTCGATGCACTTCAGGCCAAACGTGCAGAGATTAAAACTAAATATCCAAAAGGAGGATAACTTATGGCAAATTTAATAATCAAATCCTCTGCTGACAATTTAGTCTTGCAAGGGTCAGATGCTTCACCAGCTATAACAGTTGGAGCAACTGGAACAACGACATTTGCAGAGAATGCAACCCTGTCAGGAACTGCAAACAATCTCGGGACTGTGACTGCTGGAACCTTAAATGGAGTAACTGGCATGTTAAGATCAACTGCGAGTGCTGCTGGCAGGAATGTGTGGAGTAGTACATTTAGTTCTGAGTTTACAACTACTAACACAACCGCAACAGACACAGGTTTGGCATTGACTGTTGGGGCAATTTCAGGTGCTACAGATTTTTTCGTTATGTTTAATGAAAGTAGAAAAGAACAACATTGGAGTACAACTTCTGGAAAACATTTATACTCCATTGATGATGGAAGTAATTGGGTAAATCTTGGTGACACTGTTGGTGAGTGGGACTCGACAAACCACAATGGTTCTATTACAAATTTGTATCATCAAGCAACGGGTTTTTATTTTTTATCTATTGCAAATGGAAGTACTTTAAAATTTAAAGTGCAGGGGTTTAGATATGGTAGTTCAAATGGGTACAATCTGAATTACAATACTACTAACTCGTCTATAACTGCTATAAAAATAACTCAATAAAGAAAATAAAAGGTAAGTATGATACACAAAACTGATGCAATAACATCATTAAAGCCTGATGCAGAATGGACATTGCGTGGTGATAAGTTAGAATGGACAGACACCAAACAAACACAACCAACTGACTCAGAAATAGATGCCGAAGTAATTCGTCTTCAGGCTGAGTTTGATGCTTTAGCATAAACCCTAACTAACTGAAAACATGGCATACATAGGACAGGAACCCGGACAAGGGCAAGCTGAAAGGTTTATCTTCACAGCTTCAGGTGGTGAGACTACAGTCACGGCAGACGACTCAGGGCTATCGCTTGGATATACAGAAAATCAAGTCTCAGTTTACCTAAACGGAGTCAAGCTAGTCGTAGGTACTGACTGTGTTGCAACTAACGGAAGCACTATCACAGGTCTGTCAGCATTGACGGCAAGTGATGTCGTGGAAGTAATAGCCCTCTCCAGTTTCAGTCCAGCAGATACAGTTCCCAAAAGTGGAGGTACGTTCACAGGAGCAGTCACAGCAAGTGCTGGAGTGGTAGGTAATCTAACAGGTAATGCATCTGGAACAGCCGCTACAGTAACAACTGCCGCTCAACCAGCAATTACTTCTGTAGGGACACTTTCTGCTGTAACAGTCACAGGTGCAATAACAGCTAATGGTGGCTTAGAGACTGATACAAATTCAAAAGTAATCCAAAAAGGAGCATTCATGCAAAATTCAGTTCACCAAAGTTGGGTAATGGGAGGATAAATGGCACTAGATACATCAGCAGGAACAGAAACGCTACACACTATTCTACTTGAAGATGTAGCAAATTCGGCAAAAACATTAATCACAGGTGTGCAACATCATATTTACACTGTATTAAGTATTAGTTTATATTTTGTTGGTGCGCCAACTGGAGAAGATTTTACTGTGT
>Ga0209337_1003328_pt1 | contig 11369 bp, 10 predicted proteins | sample LinPmetageLP53_FD_184044 | JGI IMG/M metagenome (GOLD analysis project Ga0209337, IMG submission 184044) | Marine viral communities from the Pacific Ocean - LP-53 (SPAdes) (version 2) | ecosystem: Environmental > Aquatic > Marine > Oceanic | place: Pacific Ocean | collected 2010-02-08 | reverse complement strand
ATAACAACACCACTAACTTCACCAGAATTAATGTTATTAACTCTACCTGATGCTCGACCATTACCAATATTAGAATTAGTATCAAAAGCAAAAGACTCTGATGCAGTATAAAGAGCTCCAGAATCAGTAACCGTTCCCTGTGATACTATTGAATTTACTGTGAAAGTCATTAAAGAATCAGTAAGATTAGATGTTACTTGTACTAATTCTCCTGTTACAAATGATTTATTTGGGTCTATAGAATCGGGGTTAAGTTCAAACTCTATTATCGATACTGCAATTTCAGATGTAGACAAAGATGTAGAAACAACAGCTGTTGCACCAGAGGTTTGTCCTGTTAATAATTGTCCAATTGCTTCATCACCAACAGATCCAGCAGTTGGTGCAGTTCGCATAATTAATCTGGTTCCCCAATTACCACCAGAAGCTCGCAACATATATTTGTTTGGATATATTATTTCTGGAGTTTCACCAAGTATCATATTGAAGAATATTTTATGTCCTTCTGATGTACCTTTTGCTCTATAGAGTTCACGAATATTTTTAACAAGATTTCTCTTTGAAACTCCGTCTGCAAGAGTAGAAGGAATTGCGTTCATAAATTCATCACGGAATTGGTCTAGAAAGTCATAGATAGTATTATCGATATCTGCGTAAGCCAACAGTTGTTGTATAGTCTGTACAGGGTTTGCACGATACCTTGTAACTACTGCGCTTGAAGAAGAAGTTCCACCAGTGATGGTTTCTCCTGTTATAAATTTTTGTTGTGAAGTAATGAAAATTCTTGGCGTGGTAGAATTACTTAAATCGTCTACCAGAATTTTTGCAGTTGCTTTTGAAGTTCCACCAGTTATAGTTTCACCTACAACAAATTTTCCCTCTGTTCCTGCGCCTACTTCCAGAACAATTTTATTACCATCAACATCTAAAACATTAGATGGGGTTTCTACTTCTAAAAGAAGATTATCAATATTTACTGTGACTCTAAGTTCAGCAGCTTCTAAATATTCATAATAGTGTTTCAGAAATACAGAAAATAGTGGGTGGTCTGATTGAATAAACTCGGGCAGTTGACCATCAATTAACGTACTTATTTTTGTTGTTAAATTTCCAGTAGGGTCTATGTCGCCATCAAAAGGAACCATCTTTAATATCCCGATGGAGTGCTATAAGAAGTGGTTGATGCATAAGTTGTTGCTGCAGCTGCGTCACCTACTGCAATGGTATCAACCTGTCCTGTTATTGTACTGTTTGTAAAATCTATTTTTAATACCTGATTACGAATTGGAACAATATCTTTTGAGTTTGGAATTACAGTAATACGAATTTGTGTTGAAGTTCCGCCATCAACATCTGAAACTGTAGTTATAAAAATTGAATCTATAGCAATCGCACCTGTTGTATAATTTATCGTTCCAGCAGTTGAATCTGTATACACCTTTATACCACTTTGAGTATAATAAAGTCTTACGACTCCTTCACCATTATCATCAAAGAAATGTTCATTTGTTGTATCACCACTAATAAAAAATCCTGTTGATGAAAGTATTCCTCCACCTGATGCATTGTGTCCAGTGTGAGGATTATAAAGTGCATTATTAAAATAAAGATTGTAAGATGCAGCTGCTGTGGTTGTTGGTGTAAAAAATTTACCCAAAGTTACATTAGTTGTATTATTTAATATTGAAGAATTTGCATCATCGACAAGTCTAGTAATTTTTGAATGTCTAAACAAACCTTCAAACTGTTCAAGAGTGTTTGTGTTGTATGATGTTAAATCATTAGTTATTTCAGATTCTATTTGACTTGCAGATGATGTTGTTTTGCTAGAATCGTATTTGAATGTAACATTTAAAATTATAAAAATTGTTTCTGGGTCAACGATTACTGGAGTAATAGATGCAACAGTATATTTACCAAAGTCAGTTACTAATTGTTTTTTTTCTGATGTGGTTAAATTTAACCCTGTAGTAGAAACAATTGAAATAAATACTTTGCCATATTCAGCTGTCGAAACAACACCTAAACTTGTATCAAATGAACCACTCTCTCCACCAAACACCTGTACTGATTTAGCATTTGCATAAAGTTTTTTAGCGTACACTTTATAATCTTCTGTGGTCACACATCTTCCTTGAGATGCATAGTCTAGTGGTGCATTATATTTTATAGAAGTAATAGTTTCTGGTTCTGAACCGCCGTTTGCAACATCTACAACTTCAACTGATACATCAGTAACATTTGCGATTGATGCTGAATTTTTAAAGATAGATGCACTATTGGCTGCTGTAGTATTACTAACAACATAAGTAAGGATTACAATATTTCCATCAGACAATGCAGTACCAATAACCCCATCACCAAAATACACTTCAAACTTTCCGTTCTCTACTTCCTGTAAAAAATAAGCATTGCTTGAATCAGTAACTTGTGTTATGTCTGTTGCTTGTGTGAAAGTAGTAGTTGTATTATCAGAACTTGAATTCTGCACTACAACTTTTAATGTGGAAGTATCTGCTCGTCTATTAGGAACAAGAAATCTTTGATCTGCATCTGTTGAATCTACAGTGTATCTAGTTGTTACAAAAGTTCCTTCATATATTTTAACCAAAAGAAAAGGAATTGAAGAACCAACGGTTGATGCTGTTATTGAATCTGATGTAACAAACTGATAGTCTGTTCCATCAACAGTAGATTTAAATACTGTACCAGCTGCCATAGTTGCACTAGTTAGAGAAGATGTATTTAATACAACATTAACTGTTGCGACCGCAGCTCTAGCAGAGTTGGGAATATATCCTAAAGTTTTTGCATGAGAAACTACACTTGACCTAAGAGATGCACTGTCTAGAAACATTTCGTTTGCTAACATGTTTGCATTGAAACCTAGATAGTGGGTATTGTATGCAAGAACATCTAACATTGCGTTCATTCCAGAACCTTCGAAATCATAGTCTGTAAATTCTGTTTGTCCAGATAAAAAAACTTTAAGGTTATCTTTAACCTCATCAAAGTCAAACTCTGTTACACTTAATCTTTTTGTGTTTACTGCCATTATCGCAATCTCTCTAATAATACGGTTAGGTCTACTAACTCAGTTGGAGCATTTAAAACATAAAATTCTATAGTCAATTCATATGCATTGCGATCTAAATCTGGTGTTGCTTTAACACCAACCAATTGTGCTCTTGGTTCATATTCGGTTATAACATCTTCTACTTTTCTAGTTAAAAGATGTGCAGTTATAGGAGTCATCAATTCAAACAATAATTCTCTTACACCACAGCCAATTTCTGGGTGAAAGGGTTTTTCATAATGATTAGTTAATACTAGATTACGGATAGAACGCTTTACAGCTGTAATGTCTGTTACTTTATTAATATCTGACTTTGCACCACTTACTGTTACATCACCATCACTGTTTTTTGCTGACAGTTTCTTTTTTGTAAAGAATAAATCTAAGTCTTTATATTGACGAACATTACGTTCAATATCGTTAAGACCTTGAGCGTCTTTAAATGCAGTTGGTGTAGGCATATTGTACTCCTCTATCTATTTATAACAATACTTCACCGATTGTTTATCTAATTATTCTACAAGTTCATCAAAGCCTGGCTGACCTTGAGAATCATCCAACATCGCACTAAGAAGAAAATTCATGTCAGCCGTATCACCACTTGAAACATTTGTTACAACAGTATACTCATTACCGTTTATATGTTTGTAAACACCTGTCTTTTGTCTAACTAAAGTGCCACGATAATCAGCAGTCTCAGAATTCTTCACAGATATTCCTTCTACAACTCCACTTGGGTAGGGGTTATTTTCATCGTCAATCAATTTATTTAAAAGAATAAGGTCTATTTTATTTTTGTCCTCTTGTTTAGGGCTTCCTTTATCTTTAACTCTTTCTTCATTTCCATCAAATGTTGGGTCATAGTTGTCGTTGTATTGGTAATCTATTTTATAAATAGCCCCATCTCTTTTTCCTGTTATTTTATCTTTTTTTGCTCCTGATGCATCGTATTTTGTCCGTTTAACCCAAATACCATTTGCAAAAGTGCCATCTGCTAAAGGTGCATCTCCGTTTGAGTCTGCCCAACCTATTAAAATTCTACCATTTTTATCTATCGAATATCTATCAAGTCTTGAGTTACTCACACTTCCTGCAGCTGCAATTTTCTTAAATCCTTTTGAACCTGACTTGCGCCCCTTAACTCCTATAAGTTTAGCAGGTTTATCAGATAATGTAATAATATCAATTTCAACCGTTCCACTATTACCGTCAGAATCCGTCCATGTTTTAGTTTCTGTTTTTATTGTACTTGGACTATCTTTTGTTGCAGATTTAGTTACCTTTTCTTTTTTGTGAGTTGGTCTTCTAGAGAATCCATGTGGAGCTACATTATATCTTATGACTGTTTCTCCACCACCTGTTGTAGTAATTTTTTGACTGCCATCTGAAGCAGTAGTAACAGTGGTAGTAATGGTTGCCCCATCTTCTCGTATCTCTGTTGACACATCAGTGCTATCTTTTTCACCTTCTTCTGGAACGTGCGTGATAGTAATTTCTTTAGATTTAGTTGCAACCGCATACGCTCCTTTATTTTCTGTTGGAAGAACTTTAGGTGCATCTCTTACAAACTCTTTTAACTCATCAGCTTTTGCTTTAATATCTTCATCAAGTTTTGGATTACTTAATACTATAGATGAATCTTCTTTCACAGTATCCACAGTTGGTTGTAGAACCGCAGATGCTTTTTCAAATGCAACTCCACCAGCTGCAGGCAATTCAAAGTTTGGAACAACATCTTGAATTCTTGTTGCAACTCCTTTTGCATCTGCAAGCGCACTAGTTGCAACACCTTCAGCTGATATAGCAGAAATTGCACTACTGGATGCATTAGTCAAATCATTAACTATTGCTGTTGGGTTTGGAATATTACTTCTATTGTATTTTAAAGAAGCATCAAACGCAGTATCCAAAGAAGAGGTTGCGGTTTCTTTTGCACTAGCTAATGCTGAAGTTGCAGAGGTAAGATTTGAAGTTGCAGTTAATGCAGCTGTTTGTGCTGATTCAGCACTAGTAACCAAAGTGTCCAAATCAAAACCACCAGCAGTAAGTCCTTCTCCAAACTTTGTTTTTAATTCTGCTTGCTTTGTTGCAAACTCTAATTGCCCTGCTAAAGTTCCTTGATCGATATCAAGAAGCGAGGACATCTCTGATTGCAAATTTACATTTGGTAACTCTGGAAGTTCGGGAACTAAATTTTTAAGTTTAGATGTTAAATCTCCTAAAACAGAAGTGTTCAATGTAGCTGCAAGAGCAGACGCATCTAGTTCAAGTCCAGCAACAACTTCACCCTTTATAGAATCAAACTTGCCAAGAACTTCATTAAATTCTAGACTTGCGCCTGCTAAACTTGGTGTTTTAAAATCTGCCACGCCTATCCCCTACTGATTATTAACTGTTGTTGAAGTGGTATCAGCACTACTTGTTCTTGTTGCAGATACCGCATTAGTATGATTAACTTTACCAGTGGCTTCGAATACAAAAGTATCTTCACCAATATGTTTATAATAGTCATCATCATATCTAATGTGTGCATCTCCATTGTAATCAACATTAGCAATATTTGCAACTTTAAGATTATAATTATTTTCAGAATTAATTGTCATGACATTTGCTGACTTCATATTTAATTTTCCACCAGACTTATAAGACATAATTCCAGAAACAGTAGTTGCTGATAAATGGTCTGATGCTATTAAGTCTATACTTTTAAGAGATGTTATTGCATAGTCATCAACAATATTAAGAGTACTTGTTCCGTTCACAATTCTAGTTTCATTTTTATCAATGACAATATCCACATCTTCTTTGACTCTGCCTTTGACGTTGTTCATTATCTGAAAAGAATGGTTGCCGTTAATTTCTTCTTCACGATTACCACCACCTGTTCCAGCTCCAACTTTAACTCTATGGTTCTTGTGTATCTTCTGTGTGTAATTGCCCTCTACCTCAAGGTGGTAGTCTCCTTTTATAAGTTCTCGTACTGTTCCAAGTGTTGTAATATTAACATCACCTTGTATAAGTATCTGAGACTTTCCAACAACAATCTCATAGTTGTCGCCAACAATTTTTACAACCTTTGAACCGTCTGGATGTATTTCTTCAAACGTGCCTGCGCTGTGTTGTGTAAACAATCGTTCAGCGCCTGGCGAATCATCTATTTCTTTTATGTGTCCAGCTTCACTTTCGAAAACATGGTTGTATGGATAAGCAGCAGAGATGTATGGGTTCTCATCTTTTTGAACTGACTTGGGTTGTGGTTCGTCCCAGAAACCACGTTCCTCTTGAACTGCAAAATCAGATGTAGCTAAAAGATACGGTTGTGTTGCAGTAGGAACACCTGTTCCCTTTTGATCTGTTTCTTCACTGTCATCATCAACTCCAACTGTAGGGTCAGCAATTGTTGGGTCGCCACGCAAACGATTACGTCTTCGTGCTAAAAGAGAGTTATGCGACTCTGATGATCTGCCTCTGCCTAGTCTACTAGTATCAGGTTCTCCTGCTTCGTGACCAGATTTAGTAGTGTAAAATTCTCCGTCAGCAGGATATGAACCATAGATAGGGTGTCCAAGATATTCTGTTTGTGGACTTATTGGTGAACGTGGATCGTTAAATCCAACTTGAGGGTCAGCAGCTGCTGAGGGTGTGCCTGGCAAAGAGCCAATAATTACTGGTTGTTGTTTTTCAACTGCATCTCTAAAGAAACCAATTACCCAACTACCCTCAACAAGAAAAGATGGAGAGTTACCAAGACCATGCATAGCAGCATCTGTGACAGGGTGCATGACATGAGCCCAAGGCAAGTCTAAAGTTGGAATCTCCAGAAGATCATCTGTGTGAAAACCCAAACACCTAACTTTAACTCGTCCAAGTTGATCTGGATCGTTTCTATCTTCTACAACACCTACGAACCAGACGAATCCGTCTTGGCCCATAAAATAACCTTGTTCTGCCATAATAACCCTTTACTAATAGTTTTTACTATTTATAAGGATTGTATGAAAAAGATTATTTTGGTTCTTGAATATTGTTGTATATAGCTTTGGCAATCAGTTCGTATTTTTTTGCAACTTTTTGACCACTAGTTTTATGACGCTCAACCATCCAATAAGGATTAAGACCTAGATTGCCGGCAATGACAATTCTTTCGTGGTCGCATTGATGTTTGGGTACAGAATGTTTTACCCAGCCGGAAAACATTATCATTGTATTTTTCTTAGGAATAACTTCTTGTTTAGCATCTGGAAACACTAACGGCGCACATGATTCACAACAATCAACATTGTATACCCAACTCCAAATAGCAGGCCAATGGTCATGTGGTTTTGTCCAATCACCTTTTGAATAACTTGCAACCCAGCAGTCATACGGCATCAACTCAACTTTGCTAGGTGAGTTCTCTGTTCCAAGATGTACTGCGTAGTCACACAGTTTCATAAACTCTGAATTGTGTTCGTGCATAAACCAAGAACTCATACTTGCTTGGACATTAGTTTTTTTGTTTTGTATATCTTTAAAGTTATGACAAAAATCTATTAACTCTTTTGTCGCACTTGATTTGGGAACAACAGATTTGATAATAGGAAGATTAGAAGTAAATGAAACCGAAGCTGGATTGGTAGCAAGTTGACGTTGTTTTTTTTCCTCTACTTCCTTCTCTTCATTCAAACTATTCGCAAGTGACTTCAACAGACTCATGATACTATAGCCTTCTCTTGAGGATACCAATACCAACCTGTTGTTATATACTTACCGTGAGTGTGTACAGGATTGCCACGATGTTGATACATCCAAGCAGATGGAAATATACATCCCATTCCTTTCTTTGGTTGTATTCTTATTTTCTCATATAGAAACTCTGTTTCGCCCTCACCAGTTGGCATGTCATTCAAATAGATTGTCCAGACAAGAACTCTGTTTGCATCTGCACAGTGAGAATTTTCTGAGTGAAAATTATGAAACCCACCACCCATAGGCATTGTCCTTTGTACTTTAGTTTCTGGTGATACGAGACTTCTTGCTCCACGATATACACAAGGAAAATCTGTAAGGTATTCTTGCAGCATATCCATCTTCACTCTTTGAATAGATGAATAAAGTAAATCTTTTTCGTCCATCCACATTTGTTTATCTTTGCGAGTCATACGATTTGCAATCGTAGTCTTGCCGATATGGTCATCACGCTCAAACCATTCTATAAGGTTATCGCATTCTTTGTCTGGTAGTGCGTTTTCAAATCCTCTAACAAATTTACTTAACATTTAAGTTGCCCGCAACCATAACTCTTTGATGTTCACATTCTTGTTTTGGAACAGAATGATTTAACCACGCTGGAAAAACTATTAGCTGTCCTGTCTCTGGAAATATATGAAGTGGAGTACCCTCATTATCACGCTCATCACTATCGTTGAATATTAATGGCGAACACTCTTTACATGCTTCTACACAATAGGTATAAGACCAAAGAGAAGGCCAATGATTGTGTTCTTCACAAGTGTGATCTTTGCCGTATACTAATCCCCAGCTTTCTTTTATGTAAAGAGGAATGTCATCTGGACTTCCATCTGGTTTAGTTCGTTTTGCAAGTGGACATAGGTTTGCAACTTCAATTGCTTCCTCTCCTACCATACGAAAAGTTAGATAGTCATCGTGCATGTTCCACTTAGTCATCAAACATTTAGCAGATGTGCGTCCTTGTAACGCATCTCCCGATTCAAGAATATTTTCTTTAATTGTTTTGGTAAAACTTGCAGGTGGGTTTACTTGTTTTACCTTAACAGGATACTTCCCACTAAACCAATCCCATGGCTTAGGTTTGCCAACTAACTTAGACAGTGCGCTCATACTAATATCTCCGTTATCTTTTCCTCGTCTGGATGTCTGCCATCAAACTTAGGTTCACCCATTGGTAGTGTATAAAACCAACCTGTCGCAATATACTTAGTACCTTCGTTTGGTGTTACGCCTTTGTGTGGGTGTGTCCACCCTGCGGGCCAGATAACGGTTCTGCCTTCTTTAGGTGTTACGGTCATTTCTTGATATGGAAACTCTGTGCCTGACGTTGCGTCATTAAGATAAACCATCCATGCAAGTAACCGATATGGATAAGAGCCAGACTGTTCGTTGTGCAAAGAAAAGAAACCTTCCCCTTCTTCATACTTTTGTAAATTGTATACAGGACACAATCTCCAATAAGAACTTGTATTTAATTTATTAAGATAGTCATACTTGTTGCAGTATTTAGATAACGAGTTTTTTATAAAAGTGTAGAGGCTTGCATTGATAGGATTGTTATCACCAAAGTTAAATGATTTTGTTACACAAATCTTTTGGCGCTTCTTATTAAAGAAAGGAAGTCCGCCATTACTTTTGTTTGGAACACTTTCAAAGTAATCTATAATTTCTTTACATGTATTCAGTTCACCATATGCTCTACGTTTAGCCCACAGAGCTGGTGTATCATCAACTATCTCAACAAAATTCAAACTTTACTCCTCACTTACAAAATAATCATCAAACAATATATAGTCTGTTTTTCCCTTTATTGTTTTGAGTGTCAGATATACTGTATGCATATTTTTAGGTTTAACAGGAACAAACTTAGTTAGCTTCTTAGAATAGTAATAAGGAACACCGTCTTTCAAACGCATTTCCTCATACGAGTCCATGTCAGAACTTACTTCTTGAATCTCTCCAATTCGTTTTGATTTGTAGGCATCTGTGTAAGTGACATTATCGCCAATGTTAATCATATTTTTTTTCTCTTTACTGTAAAATCAATTCCAAATCTTTTTTCGTGAGTTTTAATTGGTGATGCACAATGTTTAATTCGTGGATCAAATACTACAAAGCTTGTTGGTTTCATAACTATAGTTTCCTCTCCATGAATAAACTCACCACCATCTTTAGGTTGCCAATTAGAATTAAGCAATCCAAGTATCTTAACATATTCTAAATCATTTTCATGATCAGTATGGAGATTGTCTTGTCGATGTTCATCTTTTACTGAGATTGCACAATACGATACCTCAGGCAAAAAGAAATCAGATGCAAACTGACCACCTTTAGTTTTACTATTGTAAATCTGTATAAGCAATCCCATTGCCATACCTGCAAGTAACTCATGTACAGGATTATTTTCAATAATATCTAACTTTAAATGTTTGTCCTCAAACGGAAACCCAAGAGGGTGTTTCAGATTCCAAGTCTCACTTTTCTCTGCAACACTTTTCATCATATCAAGGTATTGCAAATCACAACAATTTTCAATCACTCGTAGCATATTTAAATTCCTTGTTTGCAGATTCATCTAACTGTTTCATAACATCATCAGTAAAGTATGTTAGTGGATCATTTAGAATAGTTTTACCAAACTGTTTACTTCCATCAGGAAGTTCGAATCGTGTAGATACCTTTTTAAAGATATCATACTTTTCAGCTAACTCTAACAGTCCGTAGTATTTGTCAAGCCCCTTATCATAAGTAAGTCGAACATCAACCATCTTATTCTCTTTAGTCAAACGAGACTTGTGGTTCTTACAGTGAATGATGTTACCGACAACTTCAGTGCCGTCTTTCTCTTTCTTCTTACTCAAATAGATAATAGAACTAGCTGCATACTTGAGTCCAGAACCACCACCCATTTCTTTTTGAGGAAACATAGAACCCACCACATCATATGTGTGATTGGTAACTACCATTGGAACTTTTGCTCTACCAAGTTTAAGAGTCAGCACACGAAATGCAGCTTTGAGAACTTGAGCTCTTGTCATGTCTCTTGTCTCTTTACCGTCTGCGGTATCTTCAACTTCTTTAGTAGTACTCAACATACCAAGACTATCTAAACATAGAAAGAGTGGTTGACGTTGTGATTCGGGTTGTGCAAGATAACCATCCAACACCTTTAGAGAATCAGTTCTAAATTCTTGTACCGTAGTCACAGGCATAATCACCATACGGTCGGGGTCAATACCTCTATCAACAATCATCTGTTTAGTAATTGCAGATTCACTCTCAAAGTATATCACTCCAGCGTTTGGATTCTTGTCTAGAAAGTTCTTGACAATCCCCATAAGAAAGAATGTTTTACCTGTTGCAGATTCCCCTGCGATTGCAGTAATCTTATTTGATGCAAGGCCGCCGTAAATGCTTCCACTCAGCAGTGCATTGAATATGTAACTACCTGTGTCAATAAACGAATCGACATCTCCTGCTTCGACACCATCACTTACTATAGATGCGTATTCATTACCCACCTCTTTGATAATATCTTTTAAAAAATCATTATTAGCCATAT
>Ga0209337_1003327_pt1 | contig 11369 bp, 18 predicted proteins | sample LinPmetageLP53_FD_184044 | JGI IMG/M metagenome (GOLD analysis project Ga0209337, IMG submission 184044) | Marine viral communities from the Pacific Ocean - LP-53 (SPAdes) (version 2) | ecosystem: Environmental > Aquatic > Marine > Oceanic | place: Pacific Ocean | collected 2010-02-08 | reverse complement strand
AATACCGGGAAAGGGGCCTGGATTACAGCGACTTTTTTTCTGAATAGTTATAAAAACTAAGGGCACTTTGGATCTTACAGAGTGCCTTTTATTTTTATAATAAGAGAGGTAATAATATGGATAAGCGAAAAAAGAAACGGGATAAGCAAAAATTTAAAATGGAGGTAAGATATGAGCGACTTTAAACAATATTTAATGGATGATGGCAGTTATTTAACAACGGGTGTTGTTGCTGAAATATCTGGGATAAGCCGAATTGCTGCATACAGAAGATTAAAAAAATCATCTGATAGGGATTGGGTATTATTGCCTAAAGGTGCTGAAGAGTTAGCAAATGCAGGCAGAAAATACCGAAGCTATAAAAAGGTTTGGGTAGATGATCCAGTACAGGTAATAGGCGGGATACCCGTAAATCCTAGCTATATGGATGGCTTGATTGGCAGAAGGCAGAATGCGGTGGATAGATATGGCGTGCCAATGTCTTTTTCTGATCGCAGTGCCCTGGCAAGGTTTAGAACTGAGCAGAGAAATGAATGGCGTAGTCAAAATAAAGAGAGTATAATAAATTCTTATGATTCACATAAGGAAGAAATGAAAGCAATTAAACGAAGGAGGATAAGTTGAAAACAAAAACAAAATACAATAAAAATAAACAACATAAACAAACTAAGCCAACAGGCGTAATGGATGATCTTGATACAATTGTTGACCTAGGGAGTAAAGTAGCCAAGAATAAACTTAGCTACTCATTTAGGGGTATTTTTGGAGGTCAGAGATGAGCCAGATAACAGTAGGTAAAGTAATAATTGATTTTCCGGACAGTCACAGGGATTTTGCAGAAGGTTTAAAGGATGCAATCACCGAAGACTTGACTGATTTTGTTGGGGAAACATTGCAACAAAAAGCAATTAAGGTAAGCTTAAAAAGGACCGAGATTGCCAATGATGTTAATACAGAGTGGACACCACTTGATAAGGGAGGTAAGTAATGGGAATACTAAAACAACTAATGATTGACAAAGAGGATGAGCTAGGCGAAGACTGGGAAGGATCATCTGACGATCTTATCGATATGCTGGTTGATGAATATATGCGATCAGAAGAATACCACAAAGAGCACATAGCCCAGGAAAAATTCAGGTTAACCGATTAATTCATTTCCTGAAAAGTATGCTATAATTTTATTTGTTTACTAAGAAAGTCTAGGTTGTTTATGATATCTACTATATAGCAATAATAACCTAGACAATCTTAGTTTAGTTCTAGTCTTACTAAGTATGCACTGGTTTTCCTTCCTTATTTTCCAGTGCATTCTTAGTAGGATTACCTACTAGGCAAACCCCATTAGGGGGTCTTTTAATGTTAATGTATAGGAGTGTTAAATATGAGTGTTATGAGTCTTGTTGGAAAAGTTGTATTCAATCAAATTGCAAAGCCGGATGAGTATGAGGGCCAGGAAAAGTATGCCTTGACAATTGCTTTAGACAAAGAGAGCAAGAAGCTTGCAGAAAAGCTTGGTCTTAAGACTAGTCAGTATGAGGGTGCTACCCAGATTACTATGAAGCGTAAGATTGACTTTGGAATGCCAAAGATCTACAACAAAGACAGAGAACTGGTAGATGTTAATCATCTATCTTTCTTTGGCGATGAGGTCACTGTAAAAGCTAAGCAAGGCAAGGGAAAGTGGGATGCCTTTGCTTACTTGGAAGCGATCCGAGTTGAACAGAAAGCAGAAGGTGTGGAAGAAGCAGACCAATCTGATTTCTAACTTAACGACAGGCATTGTTAAGGCTGGGCTACTTCGGTAGCCCTTTTATATAAAAATGGGAGGAGTTATGGATAATATATTATTAAGGAAAGAGCAGTGTCCAAATTGTGCGGCCAACGGTGGTGATACAAGTATGGATAACCTGGCTGTATATTCAGATGGCCAGACACATTGCTATTCGTGCAATGAGCACGCATTTGTAGACAAACAGAAAGCAGTTGCTTCAAAGCCTGCTTTAGATACAAAAAAAGATTGGCTTGTTGAATACAGAGGGGATTTTTATAGTCTTCCTGATCGTAAGCTTAGAGCTGAGACCTTAGAAAAGTACAAGGTAAAAGCAGAGAAGGATGCAAGGGGTAACATTATTAAGCATCACTATCCCTTTCACAACAAGAAAGGTGAGATGGTTGGTATTAAGACACGAAGGGTTGCGGATAAGAAATTTTTTGGCAGTGGTGATACCAGTAAGACTAACGCTTTATTTGGTCAGAATTTATTTAGAAAAGGTGACAAGTACGTTACCCTGTGTGAGGGCGAGCTGGATGCGATGGCTGCCTATGAAATCCTTGGCTCCAAGTGGGCTTGTGTTAGTGTAACCAATGGTGCTAACTGTGTTGATAACATTAAAGCTAATATAGATTGGCTTGATTCTTTTGAGACAGTTGTAATTGCTTTTGATAATGACGAGGCTGGTCGTGATGCTGCAAAAAAGATTGCACCTATACTTGGCCCTAACAAGTGCAAGATATTGACGTTGGCTAAGCATAAGGATGCTTGTGACTATCTGATCAGCGGAGACACCAAAGATTTTACCAATGAGTGGTGGGATTCTAAGCCATTTACTATGTCTGGTGTTGCTAGTGTTGAGGATATGCGTAATGCTATGCTTCACTATAAAGACACAGAGCTGATACCTCTGCCCGATTCGTTTGGTGATTTAAATGAGATGATGCGTGGTGGTGTAGCCAGAGGGGAGTTGGTATCAATCATTGCACATACCAGCATAGGTAAGACAACTATATTAAATGAGCTGATCTACCACTTTGCTACCCAAACCAAAGAAAAGATAGGTTGCTTTATGGTTGAGGATAACATAGATGAAACAATCAGGAAGGTAGTTAGTGTACACACTGGTGAAAATATGCAACTTACTAAACCGAATGATCTGGATGTGGATAAGATTATGGAATCCGCAATAGACATTGGCTTTGCTTCTACTATACAACTTCACGATGATGGCGGAGGAAGTGTGGATCTGGAAGAGATGTTTTCTAAAATGAGATACTTTATTAAAGGTCTTGGATGTACTGTTATACTATTAGATCCATTACATACTGCAATAAAGAATTTGTCTAATGAAAACATCGAAGAAGTTATGGATAGATTTATTAAACTATGCAAGGAAACTAAAGCGACAGTGATACTCAGCACACACACCAGGAAACCAGACGATGGATCAAGCCCACATAAGATATGTGAGTATGATGTTAAGGGTAGTGGAGCCATACCTCAAGCCTGTCATACCAACATACTATTTTCTAGGGATAAGTTGGCTGAAGATGACTATGAGAGGAATGCTACTAGAATTCGTGTGCCAAAGATGAGAAGGACTGGCCAGACGGGTGAAGCAGGATGGACGTACTTTAATGGCAAGACTGGAAGACTGGAAAAAGGCCACGCACCAAGCAGTGGAGATGGTGATGCGGACTTTTAGCTGCGACATTGAGACGGATGGTATTGATGCCACCGTTGTGTGGTGCATTGCTGTTCACAATATAGACACAGACCAGGTCATTACTTTTGCAGGTCCTTGTCTTAATTTATTTAAGCCTTGGATGGAGTCGGAGGCTGATTGCTTGATCTTTCATAATGGCATATCTTTTGATGTTCCAGTTCTTGAAAGATTATTGGACATAGATTTTAGTAATGTACTTATAGAGGATACGCTAGTAATGAGTCAGTTATATAAACCCAGGCTTGATGGAGGACATTCTCTTTCAGCCTGGGGTGATAGACTTGGCTTTGCTAAAGGTGACTATGAAGATTGGTCTAGGTTTACTTTGGAAATGCTGGACTATTGCATCAGGGATACCAAGGTTACTACTAAATTATATAAGTATCTTCTTTCCAGCAATTTGAGTGATGATGCCAAACAACTTGAGTACTCAATCAAAGGTCAGTGCTCATTACAGGAAAAGACTGGCTGGTACTTTAATTTAAAAGATGCTATCAGCCTGCTCGGAGACATCAATGAAGACTTACGTATGGCGGAGCAGAAAGTACACGAGACTTTTGTTCCCCTACCGGTGTGGAAATTTAAGAAGCCAGTTGAGCAGAGATTTAAGGCAGATTCTACCAGAACTAAATATTACCAGGATGAGGTTGACCTGGGTTGTCACACCAATGATGATGGCAAATATGGCTACTGGACATATCCAGAACTTAATCTTGGTAGTAGACAGCAAGTAGGAAGACACTTGGTGCATTACGGGTGGAAACCTACGGTGTTTACAGAGACAGGACTGCCCAAGGTTGATGAGTCTACACTTAAAGGCGTGGATATACCCGAAGCAAAGATCATCGCTAGGTATCTTATGTTGCAAAAAAGACAAGGACAAATAAGCTCTTGGATTGACGTGTATAACTATGACACAGGTAGAATACACAGCAGAGTACACACTATGGGTACTGTGACACACCGTATGTCTAGCAGTAACCCTAACTTACAGCAAGTAACTGCCAGTGGCAAGGAGTATGGCAATCAGATGCGTGGTTTGTTTACAGTTCCAGAAGGTAAGGTGATAGTTGGTGCTGACCTGTCTGGTCTGGAGTTAAGATGCTTGGCCCACTATATGAAAGATCCAGGATACACAAAAGAAATACTCAGTGGTGACATACACACTGCCAATCAAAAGGCTGCGGGTCTTAGTACCAGGGATGAGTCAAAGAGATTTATATATGCTTATTTATATGGTGGTGGTGACGATTTGATTGGTAAAATATGTGGTGGTGGCAAGGTGCTAGGCAAGAAGATTAAGAGTGACTTCTTATCTAACACACCTGCACTGGCTACGCTTAGAAAGAAAATAGAGATTGCATCCAGAAAGGGCTGGATTAAAACATTAGATGGTCGCAAGGTGTATGTGCGTAGCCCACACTCAGCACTTAACTTTTTATTACAGAGTGCCGGGTCTATAATAGCTAAGAGGGCCTGGGTTATATTCCACACCCTTGCTAGTGACTATGACTACAAACAGCTTGGTGTTATACACGATGAGATACAAATAGAATGTGATCCATCAGATGCTGATAGGATTGGTGGTTTAGTTGTAGAAGCTATGGAACTGACAACAAATTATTACCATCTTAACTGCCCAATCACAGGTGAATACAAGATAGGCAAAAGCTGGAATGAAACACATTAGAATTTTAATAAGAGAGGAGTAGACTATGAAGTCTATTAATACAGTGGTACAAGATGTATATGATGTAATGAAGTCAAAGGATTATTCTGGAGACTTAAATGCGATAGCTATGCAAGCTGGTCGTGAGGTTGAAGAGGCACTTAAAGATGCCTTCAAGCCAAGAGAAGAAAACCGGCACTTGAGAATGTCAGGTATCGGTAGATGTGAGAGAGCACAGTGGTATAATTTTAAAGGTTACAAGCAAGAAGATATAAAAGGTGAGGTGCACCTGACTTTCTTGCAAGGCCACATACTGGAAGCTGTGCTTGTTGCCTTGCTTAAGTTGTCTGGACACACCGTGTCAGATCAACAAAAGAAACACACCGTTGAAGGCATCAACGGATCACAGGATTGCACGATTGATGGCGAGCTGGTAGATATAAAGACAGCCAGTGCCTGGTCCTGGGATAATAAGTTTAAAGAAGATGGTATTGATGGTGATGCTTTTGGATACATCAAACAACTGTCAGCTTATGGCAAGACAGACAAAAGAAAAGAGGGTTACTTCCTAGCTTTTAATAAAAACAAATCAACTCTTAAATTATGCAAGCAAGAGTTGGAGCAAGACATAGATACTTTTATTGTTGACTTAAAAGAAAAAATGAAATTAGACACACCGCCTATGCGTTTGGCTGGTGCTACAACTTGGAACAAAGCCAAGACACAAGAGAAGCTATGTATGACTTGCTCTTTTTGTGGATTTAAGGAAGACTGCTATGGCAAAGGCAATTTAGATGCCAGGCCTATACCCTCTGGAAAAATAATTAATTATTATGTTAACGAAGGAGCTAGCTTTTGAAACAACTACCTGAACTAAAGGCATACATTGCTGCAACATATGATGTGTGCTTGATTTGCGATGAATTAGAAATTGAACCTGAAGAATTATTGGAGGCGTTTGAGACAAGGCTCATTGCTAAGAAGGATAGGTTTTTAGAAGATTTTGAGGAGAATTACTAATGGAAACATACATAATATTAAGCTTTGGGCTGTTGCTTGCTGGTGCTTGTGCTATTTATTTTACACATAAACAAGCTTACCAAAAAGGGATCACTGATGCTGTGTTAATGCACAGGCAAGGAAGATTAAGATATAAAGACTACTATGACGATGATGGTGACCGAATGGTTGACATCCAAATTGACCCAATGGAGGACGAATGAACACATTACCAAATGATTACCAAAATTTTATAGCACTAAGCAGATACGCTAGGTGGTTACCAGAAAAGAAAAGAAGAGAGACGTGGGAAGAAACAGTTGCACGTTACTTTGACTTTATGGAAGAGCACCTTAAAGATAATACAGAAGGTGAGCTAACACCAAAGGTCCGCAAGGAATTGGAGACTGCTGTTCTTAAGCTAGAAGTAATGCCTAGTATGAGAGCATTGATGACTGCGGGCAAGGCACTAAAAGAAAATAATATAGCAGGATACAACTGTGCTTACCTGAGTGTTGATCACTGGAAAGCATTTGATGAATGTCTTTATGTATTGATGCACGGTACTGGTGTAGGCTTTAGTGTTGAGCGACAGTTTGTAACTAAGCTGCCTGAAATACCATCAGAAATGATAGACGTTGATGACGTAGTAGTTGTCAAAGATTCTAAAGAAGGTTGGCAGTCTGCATTCCGCAAACTGATTACTTATTTGTACGATGGTGAGATGCCAAAGTGGGATTTTTCTAAGGTCAGACCCAAGGGTGCAAGACTATCTACCTTTGGTGGTAGAGCCAGTGGCCCGGAGCCTTTGCTTGATCTGTTTAACTTCACTACTAATTTATTTAAAGAAGCAGTAGGTCGTAAACTTACAAGCTATGAGTGCCACCGTATGATGTGCAAGATTGCGGAGGTGGTTGTAGTGGGCGGGGTCAGGCGTAGTGCGTTGATTTCCCTCAGTAATTTAACTGATGAGCGTATGCGTAGTGCTAAGTCTGGACAGTGGTGGAGTGATACACCAGAGATGGCACTGAGTAACAACAGTGTGTGCTATACAGAGAAGCCAGATATTGGTATCTTTATGAAAGAATGGACATCACTTTATGAATCCAAGTCCGGTGAGCGTGGCATATTTAACAGGGAGGCTGCGAAAAAACAAGTTGAGTTTGGCACTGACGGAAGACGTGACACAGAGCACGAGTTTGGCTGCAACCCTTGCAGTGAAATCATATTAAGAGATGGTCAGTTCTGCAATCTAACTGAAGTTGTAGTTAGAGCAGAAGACAGCCAAGCAGACATAATGCGTAAAGTAAAACTTGCTACTATACTTGGCACGTTCCAGGCATCACTAACTGACATCAAAAGATTGCGACCTAAGTGGGTACACAATACAGAAGAAGAAGCCCTGTTAGGTGTAAGCTTGACTGGTATAATGGACAACAGTTTTATGAACGGTGGTGGAAACGGAAGAGGAATCTCTGAATGGAACAGCAACCAAAAGAGTTTACCTGATTTCTTAAAGTCTCTTAAAAGTCAAACCGTTGCTACAAACAAAGAGTGGTCAAAGGTCCTTGGCATAAGCCAATCAACAGCAACCACTGCCATCAAACCTAGTGGTACAGTCAGTCAATTAGTTGACAGTGCCAGTGGAATACATACAAGGCACAACGATTACTATTTTAGAAGAGTAAGAGCAGATGCCAAAGACCCAATAGCACAACTTATGGAAGATCAGGGCATCCCTTGTGAGGCTGATGTTATGAAACCAAAGAGTGTTAAGGTATTTACTTTCCCTATGAAAGCACCAAAGGGTGCTGTACTTAGGAATGAAAGGACTGCTATTGAGCAATTAGAACTGTGGTTTACATACCAAAAATATTATTGTGAGCATAAGCCTAGTGTAACGATCAGTGTCAGAGAACACGAGTGGATGGAAGTAGGGGCTTGGGTGTACAAAAACTTTGATGATGTTAGTGGTGTGTCTTTTCTGCCACACTCTGATCACTCATACCAGCAAGCACCGTATGAAGATTGCACCGAGGAAGAGTACACAGAGTTAGCTAAGAAAATGCCAAAGGCTGTGGATTGGAATTTGATTAGCACATATGAGCTGACAGATATGACAGTGGGCACTAAGACACTGGCGTGCACTGGTAGTGTGTGTGAGTTAGTTGACTTGGTTGAAGAAGAGAGGGATGTAGAATGAACCTCTTAATAATATTGGCTTTAGGTGTTGGTCTCATAATGGTTGATGACAGTAAAAAAGATCTGCCTACAATAATAGAGGAGCAGCTAATCTGCAAACCTTTAGACATTGATTCAAATATGTGTAATGGGTGGAGGACAGAATGAAAAAGTTAAAGGTACAAAACAGAATAGCAAGAATGATAAAGAAGCTTGTAATATACTCTGCTTTTATATCATCAATAGTTTCTGCGGGTTGTCTTATCTACGTTGTTCAGTGGTTAGAGGCCCTAAGAAAAGGGTGGCTTATATAGTCATATGTGTTTAATAATAAAGGAGTCAATATGTTAGATAAAATAATGAAAGGTGCAGACGGTGCAATAGACGTAGGCATTAAGCTAATCAGCTTATCAATTATATTACAAGTTATTTTCGGTGCGAAGGTAGCATTCTTAACTGGAGATGTAATTAGTTCTATACTTAATATAGTATGGACACTAGGTAACGCTGGACTGGCAGGAATTATTGCTGCTGGTATTATTTGGAAACTGCTCGACAAAGATATAATGAGTGGAGACAAGTAAGCGTATCAATAAACCTTGGGGTCTTGTCCAGATGGATGAGACTTCCAAGTTAATACATTGGAGAAGGGAAATGAAAGAAGATAAAGTAAACTCACCTAGTCACTATACAAAAGGCAAGATAGAAGTAATAGATTTTATTATAGATCAGAAAATGAGTTACCTTACAGCTAGTGCAGCCAAGTATCTTTGTCGCTGGGAACATAAGCACAAGGGTGAAGGAAGGCTAGAAGATTTAAGGAAGGCACGCTGGTTCATAGAGAAGCAGATAGAAGTACTGCTTGCGGAGGATGGTGAATGATTTCCAAAGGCATCTTACCACTACCCACCTACACAAAAGGAAGAGGTGATAAGAAAAAAACTAACATACTAAGTCTCAATGTATTTATACACTTGCATCCTTTTGCTAAAGGAAAATGCAAGGACGATTACTATGCAGTAGTTGAAGAGTTTGTAAAGACATTACCTAAATACAAAACAATAACACCTACATACACTATCTACTTTAACAACAAACGAAAGAAAGACTTAGATAACTATACGTTTCCTATGCATAAGTTTCTTATGGATGCTCTAGTTAAAGGTGGTGTTATTGTAGATGATGACTATGATTATGTTACCAAGATTACCACAAAGTTTGGTGGTATAGGTGATAACAATTGTGTTGTTGTTAACATTAAAGGGGAAGAGTTATGACACAATCTGAATTGCAAGATATAGCAAGCAAGAAGTTGGGCACAAGTTTGACAGCAACAAAGGACAAGTATTGCACTTTTGATGCTTATGATGATAGTTATGTGGTAGAGTTTAAGTGTAGAAGAACACACTATGACACACAACTTATAGAACATAAAAAGTTCACAGCTAACCTTGATCAAGCCAGCGAAAGTGGAAAAGAATTTCTTTATATAATATCTACACCTAGTGGTGAGTACATATTTAATGTAAGCACACTAGTAAAAGAAGAGTATGACTTTGGTTGGGAAGATAGAAGTATGCCATCCAAGACTGACTTCGGAGGCAGCCACCGTTTAAATAAAAGAGTAGGCTATATAAATGTTAAGTCTTCATCTTCTTAGCAAGTTTCTTAGGCACTGACTTAGACATCAACTGATTAAGTTTTGTTTCGAGTGCTGGGTCCTTGCCTATATGCTGTTCCATCTTAGCATTAAATTCTTTGTATCCAGGTACTACTTGAGTTCCGCAAGCCATTATTCATCTACTCCAAAAAAGTTTTGAAAAGGTTTAAATCCTACACCACCAGCACCAAGAGAACCATCAAGGCTCTTAGCAAACCATTCCACTAAATTACCGCCTACACTAACATCATCAAGACCACCCTCGTCAGCATTCCATACTGGAGTTATTACTTCAGCAAAGAGTGTGTCTAGTGCACCAATTGTTGTACCACCTAGTGATACTACAGCACCATCCTGGAATCTTCCAGCACCACCAATCATACCAACTGCACCAGTTATTCCCATCCTGTCTAATGTCTCTTTAAAGCTAGGGTCCTCGAAGTCTTTTCCTTTGATTGCATCTTTAGTCATCTCACCTATGTATACAAAAGCATAAGCCATAGCAATAGCACCTATCACACCAACAGCAGCTCCATAGTCTGGGTTACACTGCTTGGGGTTTAGTTTTCTAAGCAGTCTCTTGACTACTGTATTACCAAACACAACAGGGAATGTCTTAAGCTGTGCAAGTATAGCCATCCTAGGGTCAGACATCCACAGTGGTTTGTTGTTAGCTTTAGGATGTACTACTACATCATCTACTGTCTTATGCAGCCAAGGTATTAATAGATCTCTTACTGTTACGTCCTGCTCTCTGACATCTTCCTTCTTGCCTTTCTTAGCCGGAGATACTTGTCTAGTTTCTGTCTTGACAACTGTGTCTAATACATCATCTCTTGTTATGTCTACCCTAACCTTACCATCATCACCTCTAAAAGCATTAGAGATCAGGGCAAAGTCATCTAGAGTTAATCCGTTTTCTTTTAGTTCACTGTTAAGTCTTCTTTGTTCTATGTCTGATATGTCACCGGCCAACATACTATTAGCTCTGTAATTAATGTTGTGCATCATAGCTTGAGCAGCCCAGTTTCTATTAAAGTTTGTAAACTGAGTAAGCATACCACCAAGCGGTGTTCTAAAGTACACACTAAGCACAGCGTTCTGGTCAGTAGAAAATATCTGGTCTAGTCTTTCATTAACTCTTGGGTCCAGGTTAAATCCTAGTGTTGCCATAGCTGTAGCACTTTCACCAGGAGGTATGTATGATCCAGCCATACCACGCCTTGTTCCACTTATTGCATAATTAAATGCTTTAGGAAGTGTAGCTAACATATGTCCAAAGCCAGCTCTCTCACCTATCCAGGCAAGCTCTGACAATGAAGATAAAGTAGCTAATCCTAAATGAGTTACAGCACCTA
>Ga0209337_1003326_pt1 | contig 11369 bp, 3 predicted proteins | sample LinPmetageLP53_FD_184044 | JGI IMG/M metagenome (GOLD analysis project Ga0209337, IMG submission 184044) | Marine viral communities from the Pacific Ocean - LP-53 (SPAdes) (version 2) | ecosystem: Environmental > Aquatic > Marine > Oceanic | place: Pacific Ocean | collected 2010-02-08 | reverse complement strand
TACTTGGGTTAACGAGCTACAGGCGAAAGCAACCGCCGATGAAGCGCATAGGCAGTTCGGTTGGACTAGCGATGAGATGAAGTCTTTTGTGTTAGGTAACATGGAGATTTTTGGGGATCGTATAGAGTTTAACCCCCCATCTACCAATACAGCGGGTATGTTTCATGCTTTTGAGCCAAAGGGTACGATGGAAGCGTGGAAAGAAATGATAGGGTTTTTTAATGAAGAAGGACAAGAGGCTTATCAATATGTTGTTGGTGCTTCTTTTGGCTCTATTCTTATGGAGCTTATGCCAGTAGCTTGTGCTTCTTTACACATCTACAGTAAGGACACAGGGTATGGTAAAACAACTGCACTACACGCAGCGTTAACTCCGTGGGGCAACCCTAAAGAACTGTTAATGGATAAGGACGACACCTACGCTACTAAGATGAATCGAGGTGAGGTGTATCACAGCTTGCCTTTTTTCTTAGACGAAATTACCAATCTAAGCTCTAAACAGTTAAGTAACTTAGCTTACCAATACGTAAGTGGTAGGCAGAGAAGAAGGATGACGGGGAGTGCTAACACGGAGCGTTACAACGCTAGTCCTTGGAGCTTCAACTCTGTATCCACAGGCAATGTCAGTATGATAGAGCGTATCGGGCTATATAAAGAAGCCCCTAAAGCAGAAGCACAGCGCATTTTAGAATACAAAGTGGACAAAATGTTTAAGTCCCCCACGGATAAAGAGAAGACCGATCAATTCAGTAAGGATATATTTGATAATTGGGGCCATGCAGGGTTGCCGTTCGTGCAGTATGTCATCAATAACCTAGATAAGGTTAAGCAGGATTTGGAGGCAGTACAGAAGAAGATTGATGTGGAGGCAGAGCTTGAAGCAGAAAATAGATTCTGGTCTGCAGGTGCTGCGTGTGCATTGACTGCCCTCGTAATATGTAGGCATATAGATTTATTACCTTACAACACTAAGAAGGTCTACAAATGGATACATACAGTGCTCAAACGCAATAAAAACACTTTTAGTGATATGAACGCGTCTGTAGAGCAAACCTTAAACGATTATATCAACGAGAATTGGAACAACATACTACAGATTAAAAGCACTGATGATCTACGTAAGCAGAACAATGGACTCAATCAATTAGTTGTCCCTGATGCCTTACCAAGAGGGGCTTTAGTAGCCCGATATGAGACAGATACAAAACGTGTTTACCTTTTACCTAAACCTTTACGGATTTGGTGCGGGGCGCAACAGATTAACTACGCTTCTTTCGTACAAGACTTAGTGGATAAGTTAAAGGGAAAGAAGGACAAGATCCGTTTAGGTAAAGGTACACATATGCGGCTACCATCCACTGATGTTATCTCCGTGGACTGCTCCGGTGTGGACTTTGATGCGGAAGATTGACGATGTTGCTCCTGATGGTGTACGGATAGTTATCAAATGGGAGGAAATGGTAGTCGGGGCGTCTATATTCATCCCTTGTATCAATACTGATAAGGTCTTAACAGAAACTACACAAGTAAGTCACACTAAGGGTATTACTTTAGAACATAGGGTTCGTATAGAGGGGGCTAAATTAGGCGTACGTTTTTGGAGAACGGAGTGATAGAATTTGAAAGTGGCTGGCCCCGATAAGCTAGTCGCTGTATTCTCCTAATAGGTTCCTCTCATCGTTAACTCGGTGAGGGGCTACCTTAGAAAAGCCCTGATCTCTCGTACTCCCCTGCTAACTCCAACGAATAGTCTTTTATATTAGGACTCAGCGTGACCCCGTTGTACATTTGAGCCGAACTTTTTGCGTGCATCTTCATAGAACGTTTAAGACTGGCAGCACTAATTGCTACCTTTGGCCCCTTACTACCATGACGTTTATTGAACTCCATTATTTCTTCCAAAGCTTCACCCATACCCGCAGTATCCCCCATACGTGAGGCAACATAATATTTCTTCATCAACTTAGTACGTTTCTGGTTAATTGATCTATCTATACGCTTGACATCTTGGTTTATCTCCTGCGCTCTGGAGTACTCTGCGGGAGCAAACCCTAAGAATTGAGCCGCCATTTGTACGGGGTTTAAATCATCTACAATAGGATCACCGCGTCGAGTGCGGGCTGTACCTTCATCGAAATCAGAATATCTGAATGTCTTTAACGTATTACGAAGAGCAGAAGGAGCAATACTTTCTATACCTCGTTGTAGCTCGCCGTTGTATATATCATTTACACCTCTTGCTATTGATGATCCGTAGCTTAACGCGGGGCCACCTAATATATTCAGGAATTCTTCTTTGGCGGACTCATTAAAGTCGTATTTATTGTTACCTAGTATTAGATGAGATAAACCTATACGAGAAGCAATATCTAGCTCTGTGTCCGCCCCAAAAACGTCCCCTGCAAACATAGTCAAGTACTGCAACCCGCCACTGTATAAGGGTTCCCCAAGGAACTTACGAATATAAGTCTCCGCATCTTCATCTTCGTCGTCTAAGAACAGGTTAGCCAACCCTTCAAACATCCCTACGATAGTAAGTCCTTGTAGCCCTGACAATGCTGCCGTTGTTCCTAAACTAGCTATTACCTGCCGTCTTGCTTGGCGTATCGTGTAATCGTCTAGGCCATTCTCTTTAGCTTGTTGTAATGCAGTCATAGCCATCTTTAACTGATGGTAGTACATCGTAAAGCCATAAGTCTTAAACATCATACCGATGCGGCCTATGTGTTTCTGTGCAATACGAGGTGAAGTGGCTAACGTAGCCCCGCCGTTAGTCTGTTGTGTATCATACAAAGCGGTTTCTATCGCTGTTTCAAATATTTGTTGTTCGTTAAGGTTATTCTCCCCCTTTGCCTTATTAGGATCTGTATTTAACCTTGCTACTTCGTTTAAATAAGTAGCGACCAAAGTAACTTGTCTGTTCATACGTTCGGCTGTGTGGAAAGGTAACGCACTCCACAGGTTAAATTTGTCCCATGCGTTTTTAATTTTGCTCCCTTTCTTTTTACCTGATAGTTCTACACCAATGGTATCCGCATATAAGGATCGGTTAAGTAGCGACCTATCCCCCGCCTCTGTTATTAAAGGCTTAAGAATAGTTAAAAGCTCTTTTTTAGATAACATCTTAGTGTTGCCTTTGTTATCTATTGGCATTTCATAGTAATTTTTAACGTCTTCTATATCTTCACGTAGTATTAAATTACCGTCGTTGTCTGCGGTGTAGTAGTTATCGATAGAAGGCATACCTTTAACTTCTATATCTTTCTGCTTATCGGCACTATCTAGCACAGGTAGCCTACGGTTAAACCCACTCCCCCCAAACAAATTCATACCCATTCTTGCGGCTGACATAGCCGTTGTCATATTAGTTTTACCAGCTAAGAAAGGAATGACTACCATAGGTATCTGCACAGTGTTAACTAAGGTAGACGCTGCACTAAACCCAATAGTGCCTAAGAAAGCTAAACGATTGGCTATTTTCGCCGTGCTCTCCACCCAGTTATCGGCGGGAGAAGTAGCTTGTAGAATACGTTGTGTTAACTCATTTACTGCAATGCTTACATTGGAGTCAGTAATGTACCTGTTGGAACCTAACGCTTCTATTTGTTTTTCTAACTCTGCAATTTCTTTTGCTCTTTGGCGGGGAGTACGAGTTTCGTCAGCGGGCCTTTCTGCGTAATCTAATTCTTGCCGTAGTACTCCAGAGCTTTGTAGTTTTTTATTAAGTTCTTTCTCTATATCGTTACGAGTGTCATACAACTCTTCTGTTATTTTTATATTTATCGCTTGTCTAGCTATGCTGTAAGCTTTTTGCCTATAGGCGTCCATAGCATCTACGTTGTACCCTGCGGTTCCCTTTCTTTTATGTAAAGACTTAAGAAAAGAAGACTCAGGCACAGCGTCAATGAAATTTTGAGCTATCTGCCGTTGCACATCCTTACCTACACCTGCATTTTCTAGCACTTTTATCATTTGAGCGACAAAAGAAGTCGGGGCTACGTTGTTAAAATCCACATTGTCTAAGTTACTAAAATACGCTATCTCGTTTATGGAGGCGTTATTTTCTTGGGGGGTAAGTGCCCTTAACTCAACCACACGCCTCTTACGTGCATCTATAGTATCAAAGGCTTCTACTGCTACTTCTGGTGGCCCCGTGGGGTTGCCGTTACTATCCGTTGGGGTCGCTGTATAACGTAGCCAATGCTCCCCTACACGGGTCAATGGGAAGTAAGGTTCGATATTAGCTGCTTCCATTAACCGTTGGTACAGTGTATTTTTTAGTTCTTTAATGGCTTCGTTATCAGGGTTTTCTTTTTCTATTACATCAAACCTAGCCGCTAAAGCTTCTTTAATTTTATCGAATAGATACTTATACGTGTCTCGTAACCGTTTATATTCCTCTTTCCCTTCTGCTTCAAGAAAATCCCAATCCGTCTGCATCCCTTTCCATACGGCAAGTTTTTTCGGGTCATAAGCCGTTTCAGCTTCACTTTTAGTTTTAGAAGGGTCAACTTGTTCTATTGTGCTTTTACCTACAAGTTGGTCAAAAGTTTCTTTTTTATCCGGGTTAGCACTAAAGAAATTTTCTATTTGTTTAGCAGTGCCATCTAATAATTTGTTCTCTACATCTATTAAACCTGACTGCCTTTCTATTAATTGATGTATTTTATAGGCACCCTTAACACCTAATGTTTTAGTCAATATATCTGCTAGAGCTTGAGTGTTGAGTGCCGCAAGACCAACTACCTTGGCTGCTTTCTTAGCCCCATCAAAAAGTCTACCCGCTCCTTCTTCTAACGCTTTTTCATCGACTTTTTTTACTGTCGCTACGACATTTCTTCCGTAGTTTCTTATGGCACTAGCAGCATCGCCTTCTTTAAACGCCATTAACAACTCCCCAGAGAAGCGTGATGAAGGGGCTGGGGCTAGTAGTGCCGTAGTAAGTCGGTCAGTAAACGCGTCTACAGTAGTACCTTTACCTGCAAGTGGTATACGTGGGCGACCTGTTAAGAAGTTTAGTACGTTAGATATTATTGTTGAGAACCTATGCCACGCTGTCTTAAAGGTATTAGGGACAGTTATTGAAGCTAACTCTCGTTGGAACGTAGGATTACTAAGGGCTTCAGATACAAATTCATCTACAGAAAGAGAGCCATATGCAGTACCTAGTTGGTCTTTTATTTCATTAAATAACTTCTTAAGTTGTTTAGCAGCCGCAGACTTGCCTTTTGCTAACTGTGCCGAAACAGCCGCGTGAACCATCTCATGCAGTAGGGTATGCGTATTTAACCCTGTATCAGCGTCGAGTTTTATTGTATTGGTCTCTGGGTCAAACAGGCCGTTAACCGCTCTACCGTCTTTAGCTTTTAAGTCCTTAGAAGTTTCTAGTTTGGTTTCCCCCACTACTTTAGCTAGGTTTTTAGCTATGCTTTTTACACGGGGGTTAGATGAAGTGGTTGCTAAAGATCGAAGCGCACCCGCTAAATCACCATTACGTAATTGAGTCATAACGATGGGGTGCATAGGCACATCAAGGTTAAGCTCAGAGTCTTTGGGTAATGCTAGGCTTTGTTTTTCTGTTTCTCTTAGCTTATCCATATCTTGTTTTATTTCAGCTTTTACTCTGTCTTGTTCTTTTTTAGGTAATGTATTTAAGAGCGCAAGAAAATTAGGGTCATTCGCTACATTCATCCTAGCCAAGTTTTCGGCTGCATTAAAATAGCCATCGAATACTTGCGGCGTGTTAACAGATTTCTCAAAGACGGTTGGCGATGCAGATGCTTTTTGATTTACGGAGAAATAATCTCCGGTAAGGGACGGATTCCGTTTAAGGTTAGCAATTTGACTTTCCGTTACGTTATACACCCACATATTTGCTTCAGCAGATAGGTTATCTCTAACCCAAGCAAGAGCATTATCTTTGTGTATCCCACCTTTACCAGCAAAAAATTCTTTTTCCGCAGCGGAAGCATCTGTAGAGCTTTGGTATACGGGGGCGTCTACTGCAACCTCATAAGCTAAATCGAATAAATTACGTTCTAAGGTTGGGTGTGCGGTTAAATAAGTAAGCGCATCTTGTTCTTGTTCGGTTAGTTTCCCTTCTCCTAAGAAAAGCTCTGTTATAGCTTCTGAGTCTTCAAGGTTTGGAGGTAGCTTAGGAGCGTTTATTTTTTGTTTGCCGCTATCTACAAAAGCTTTATACACTTCAGGTTGGGTTTGTTCCCAATCTTCATCTATTGCTTCGTTTAATTTTTGTATTTTTTCTTGTTCTCTTTTAGAAGTAGTTCTTGTCTTTTTTGATTTCTTAGACATCTTCTTTTCAAAGGTTTCAACTTTACCTTCTTCTATTTCTTCTCTAGCCTCTAACGCACCTACCTCTGCTTCTTTAACCTTAGTCGTAGTATCAAGTCTTTCTCTTATAGGCTTTTTATCTTTTGCGGCTTCAATGGCAGCGGCTTCGTCTTCGATCTTAGTTTGTATTGGTTTAGTACCGTTTTTGAGCTTACTTAATCGTTTAGAGATTAACCTCTGTTCGTTATTTATCTCATTTTTAGCTTTATTAAATATGTCATTTTTTTCTTGATTACTCGGTTCCCGTCCTTCTCTAGCAGTAAAATCCGCTTGGTCGTTAGCGGAAATCATTTCTATGTAGTTATACTTCTCCTTCATAGACATTTTATTTCTTTCTAGCGCGGGTATTGCCGTAGCAAAGGTATTAATTTCTTCATCGGTAAAGTCTTCAGCTTTTCTACTGCTAAAACCCTTTTTCCTTGTTAACTTTTCTGCGTCTTCTATGGCTTGTTCTTCTACCTGACTTACTACATCTACTTGTTCTTGCGCTTCTTCTTTTACTATCTTGGTAGCTTTAGCAATGGTTCCAAGTCTATCTTCTGTTCCGGCCTCTACTCCGGCTTCTACTTCTGCTCCGGCTTCTACTTCTACTTCTGGCCCAGCTTCTACTTCTACTTCTGGCCCAGCTTCTACTTCTACTTCTGCTCCGGCTTCTACTTCTGCTCCGGCTTCTACTTCTACTTCTGGCCCAGCTTTTACTTCCTTTTTAAGTTGTTTACGACGACCTATTAATCTCTCGTCAATCGAAGCAAAAATACCTAATCCTTCTGCGCCCGACTTTCTTTCGGCAGTTTCCAGCTCACTAAGTACTTCTTGATTCGTTTGGTACTCATCAGTTAACTTCGTTGTCATTTCAGCAGCGGGGATGTTTGTTATTTCACTTTGCCTTTTTCTTAACACCTCTAATTCAGTAAGGGCTGTTTCAACGTCTCCAGTGTCAGTAGCACCGCGGGTTTCTGCTTCTGCATCCCAATACTCTTGGTCTTTTTTCGGTAAGTCTTTATAGTTTGAAGGAGTAATCACTTCCATTTGAAACGATTCATCCATATCAGCTACTGAAACACCGCCTACTTTTGCTCTTTCTTTTACTCCTGCTAGGTGTTGCTCTCGTTCGGCATCAAGTCTTTTATAAGCTTCATCATTAAAACCATCAGGATTAGTCGCCCATTCCGCATCGGACATGGTAAATATTTTTTCTTTTATTTCTTCTTCAAATTCTTTTGCTTCTTTTATAAAGTCTTCTTTTTCTTTTTGTGTGTCTACTGTCCTTTCGTCTCCAGTTTCAGTAGCACCGCGGGTTTTCGTAGTAGCACCATATGTCTGTTCAAAAAACTCATCTTCTGCTGCCGCTGCATCCAACGCAGCACCTGCTTCTTCCTCCACCCTTACTTCTTCTTCACCCGCTTTACGTAATATTTTTTCTACGTCTTCATCAGTTACTATCTCTTTTAGTTTTTTATCAGTAGCCTGTACCTGACTAACTGTATCTAACTCTTTCGTAGCCTCGGCTACATCTTTGGCAGTAAGACCACCTTGTTCTTCAGCTAATATACCTAGTGCATCAGTTGTTTGTGTATCTACCAGCGCACCTAACCCTGCCGCTCCTACAGGTGCTGTTTTTGTAGGTATGGGTGTAGCGTCTCCCCCATCTTTATCTATAACATTTGTATCTTCTTGTTGGATTCTTCCTCCACCAACATTAATCGTTCCACTAACTGCACCACCTAATAGACCCCCTGCAATTGCAGCTTCTCTATACTCAGCTAAAGCTTCTTCGTTATCTAATGGTAGATTAGCTTGGGCACGTTCTAGCATTTGTTGGCCTACTTCAGTAGGAGCTTCAGTAATTACACCCGTACCAACACCTTTAGCACCTCTAGTAAACAACCCCCCACTACGCATGGCTTTTTCAGTAAACCCAAAACCTTTTCCCGCCCCTAGTAATAACTTATCTACAACACCATCAAGTAATGCTTGTGGTAGAGCAGTTAAAAAGGCAGCTCCTTCATTTATTTCAGTTTTAAACCCTTGGTCTATGGCTTCTTTCTGTCGTTCACGGTTCATACCATAGAAGAAAGGGAGGTTAGCAAGCGTAGCACCAGCTATACCACCTACTACCGTACCGAGACCGGGGAGTATCCCTGTACCTATTACAGCACCTGCTAGACCAGCACCCATTTGAGGAGCACTTTCCGCAGCAATACCGCCTAAATAAGAGCCAAAGTCTCCTACACCTTCGATATCATCAAAACGGGTTTGGTAACGTGACTTACGTTGGATGTCAGCTTCGTTTTCTAATGCAACTTCAGCACCATACTCTTCAAGCCCTTCAATACCTAAAAGACTACCAAGTCCTTCTAAGCTTGATCCTGTAGCTTGAGCAACAAGGTCTGTGCCGATATCAAGGCCGCGAGATATAGAACCTCGTTTACTTTCTCTAGAGGCTTCTCGTCTTTGACGTAATTCTTGTTTTTCAGTTTCTAATTCTTGTGCTTGTAGTTGCCTTAATATTTCGCCAACTATCTGATCCCGAGTAGCTCCTTCTGGCCCCTCAATGCTATAAGTCTTTCCTTCTGGCCCAGCAACGGAATATGTAGGCATAATAGTGTCTTACGGTTATTGTGTTTGAACTGGGCCAAATTGTGATCCCATTGTTTCTTGAGCATCAAGCACTTTGGTTAAATTTTCAATTTGCTTCCACTCTACTTCCATCTGGTTAAGATACTCTTCATATGCTTCTACATCATCTTCATCTGCATCAGGTTTAAAAGCCTCTATACGTAATTGTCCAAGCCGTACATCATTCCCAAAATAAGTTCTTTTACTTTCGTTTGTTGCTGTTTTTAAGTCTTGCCTTATTTTTAATTTCTGCTGCTCTGTTGTAGCTTGCCTATACCTATCTAAAGATTCTGCAGCTAATTGGGTAAGCTTATTAGAAATACCTGATTTGTTAGCTTCAAAATTCATTTTAGCTTGTTCTAAAGCTTCTTGTCTTTGTTGTTTAGTAAGGCTTTCGTACACCCTAGAAACAGCTACTTTTTCTTGAGATAGAATCTGTTCAGCTTGGTCAGCACTTGTAAACCCTTTTTCTGCTATTTCAAGATCAATCTTTAACATGTCGTTTTCAATACCTAATTCTTTTTCTAAGGCATCTTGTTTTGCAAGTTCTTGCTTATCTAATTCATTCATACCAGCCGTACCTACGGCAGCAAAATTACCTCCCCCTCCCGCCCCCATAAGCCCGCGAAGTATTGCATCTAACTTTAACTTTTTAGGATCTAATCGTTCTTTGTTTAAAGTTTGTTGCCTAGTTAATTGATCTTCTTTTTTTATTTTCGCGCCTGACCTATCAAAAGCAGTATTTGCGGCATCCATTCTTTGCTTTCGTACGTTTTCTCTAGTTTGTAAATTATCTAACCCACTTTTCTTCAATATCGGGTCAACTAAACTAGCTATATCTGTTTCGCTTGGTGAACTTATAGTAGGCACTGCTGGCGTAAGCGACCCTAATCCTTCACTTTTACCAGCGTTAGGGTCAGGAAGAGCACTACCGGGAGGTTTAGGTTTAGGGGCAACGGGAGGAGTAACCCCTTGTTTTTGCAAAGTTTGTAATAATGCAGTCGGGTCGTATTCTTCTCTTCCTTGTTGTGCTTCCTTTATTTGCTCTTGCGTAAGGGCTTCATAATCTTCAGGTATAGGTGGCCCTGCTTCTACACCTTGTTCTTTAGCGGCTAATACGTTTACCGCAGCATCAATGTCTCCTAAGAAAGTACTTGGATCAGACCTTCTTTCTGCTGCCGTCCTACTTCTTTCATTCATTTCATCAATCGCGGTTCCTGAAATAGTTTTTGCTTCTTCAGGAGCTTCTTCATCAAACTTAGAAAGCCCTAATACTTTACCTATGTTGCTAGTACGAAATTTATTCCCCAAATTTTTAGCAGTTTTTGACGCAAAATCTTGCATAAAAAATGGAAGGCCCCCAAAAAACTTCATTCCTGAACCTACTTGGCTTACCTCACTTTGTGCCTCAAGCAGATCCATTACTTGTTGTTTTTCTGCGTCAGACATTTTTACCCAACGATCTGGAGTTATACCTAACTTTTTAACCATGTCTGATGTAACTGATCGACCTTCAGCAAACCCAACAATCCCCCCGCCAGCCATTTTCATTAAACCGCCATCATTAGCAGTTTGAGCGGGTTGTTGCATAATACCTTGACGTTGCATATTAGCATTAGCGGAAGCTTGCTTTTGAGCAAGTACTCCAGCCGTATTTTTTGCAACATCACTGACTTGTCGCCCTGCTTTTTCTTTGTATCCAGCAAGTACTTCTTGTTCACGTTGTTCTTTTATGGTTCCGGGTTGTTTTTCTAGATCCAACATCATTTGTCGTTTTTTTGTTTCTTGTTCAGATTTCATTTGCTGCAATGCAAGGAGGTCTATTAAGTCTTTATTTTGACTATAACGTTGCATAAGCTTGTCAGGTTGACCCCTAAAAGCTCCCATAGTTTGTTGTACTTGTCTATCTATAGGAATCATAATTTACACCACCACCTTGCCCACATTTTCTGCGTTTACTATGCTTTCATCCGAAACACCTGTAGCATCTTTAACTGTTTTAGTACCGCCACCGCCACCAGCAGCATCACCACCAACATCAAACCCTAGCATTTTAAGGAACGAAAGCACTCCACCGCTCTCACTTAAAATTTTACTTAAATCACTAGACTGAGCGTAATTAACAGACTTTGCTTCAATTGGAAGTCCTTGTAGTAGTGATTGCATATACTGGGCTTGTTTGTAAGGGTAGTCTCTTTCTTCTTCAAACGCTGCTTTATCGGCTGCAATACCTTCTTGCTCAATCCCGCGTTCTTCTCTACCTGCTGTTTGTTGAGCAGCTAATGCTTGAAGTCCAAAACCTCTGTCTCTGTTAAACAAATTTCCAGCTTGGTCAAATGCTGTTGCGTACCCTTCTCCTGCGGCTTTTCCAATATTGGCTTGTAATGAACGATCTCTTT
>Ga0209337_1003324_pt1 | contig 11371 bp, 15 predicted proteins | sample LinPmetageLP53_FD_184044 | JGI IMG/M metagenome (GOLD analysis project Ga0209337, IMG submission 184044) | Marine viral communities from the Pacific Ocean - LP-53 (SPAdes) (version 2) | ecosystem: Environmental > Aquatic > Marine > Oceanic | place: Pacific Ocean | collected 2010-02-08 | reverse complement strand
CAAACTCTTTTTGTTGTTTATTAAAAAAAGTAATTAATTAATAATTATATATATATGAAGTCAACAGACAAATTAAAAAAAGTGAGAGCTTTACTTGGTTTAGAAGTTAAGCTTGAAGAGAGAAAGTTGGAAAACGGAACTCGATTCGAAGCTGATGCTTTTGAAGCTGGTAGAGAGGTCTTTATTGTAACCGATGAAGATGAAAGAATTGCTGTTCCAGCTGGAGAGTACCTATTAGATGATGGCATGATGCTAATCGTTGAAGAGGAAGGTCTTATTGCTGAAATGAAAGAATCCGTAGAGGAAGAAGTTGAAGAAGTTGTAGAAGCTCCTGTAGTAGAAGAGGTAGAAGCAGCAGAAGAAGCTGATGTTCAGGATTGGGAAGGCATGGAAAAAAGAATTAAAAACTTAGAGGATGCTATTGCTGATTTAAAAGCAGACAAGGAAAACAAAGTAGAAGCTTCAGAAATTGAAGTAAACGATGAAGTAGAATTATCTGCTCATACTCCTACTGCTATTAAGCACAATCCAGAAAGTAAAAACAAAGTAGAGCATAGAAGTTATGCTCAAAACAGACCGATGAATACTCAAGACAGAGTATTTGCAAGATTATTTAAAAACAACTAATATTTAAAAATTAAAATTATGTCAAAAAGAACAGACTTAGCGACTACAGTAAACATTACTAGCTCGTATGCTGGGGAATTTTCATCAAAGTACATATCGGCAGCTTTGCTTTCGGCTTCTACTATTGATGATGGTGGTGTAACTGTAATGCCAAACATTAAATTTAAACAAGTAATACAAAAAGTAGAAACTGGAGATTTAATCGCAGATGGAACTTGTGATTTTGCAGCTTCATCTTCTGTAACACTTTCAGAAGTAATACTACAACCAGAAGAGTTCCAAGTAAACTTAAACTTATGTAAATCAGATTTTATTAACACATGGGATGCGATTCAAATGGGTTATTCTGCATTTAATAATAACGGATTACCAACTTCATTTTCTGATTATTTAATTGGTTATGTAGCTTCTAAAGTAGCAGCACAAAACGAAATTAATATCTGGACTGGAAACTTAGGAGGAGCACAAGCTGGAGAGTACAATGGATTTGAAACTTTAGCTGCTGCTGATGCAACTGTTGTAGATGTAGGTGGAGCTGTAGCTTTAACTGCTGCAAATATCATAGATAAAATGCAAGCTGTAGTAGATGCTATTCCGAATACATTATTTGGAAAAGAAGATTTAAAATTATACGTATCGAACAAAGCTGCGAAGCTCTATATAAGATCCCTTGGTGGATTTTCAAGTCAACTAAATGTAGCTGGTTCTGAAAACGTATCTTCTAAAGGTGCTGCTGGTTACGAAAACAGAGGTACACAATGGTACGGAGGAGGAAGCTTATCATTTGGTGGTATTCCAATCTTTGTAGCAAGAGGTATGAGCGACAACACAATGATTGCTGCTGAAACTAGCAATTTATTCTTCGGCTGCGGCTTATTATCGGATTATAATGAATGTCGCACGATTGATCAAACTCCAATTGATGGTAGTCAAAATGTAAGAATCGTAATGAGATTTACTGCTGCTGTACAAATCGGAGTAGGAGCTGATGTAGTTTACTATGCTGGATAATTAATAAATTAATACTAACCAACTCAAAGGGTATTAGGTAATACTTAATACCCAAAGAGTTATAATACATATAAACTTATGGCATGTGATATTACAGCTGGAAGATTAGAACCATGTAAGGACTCCGTAGGAGGAATTAAAAGCATACTAGTAGGTGGAGCTTATACAGGTGGTTTATTGACATCAGCAACTATTGGAGCAGATGGAGAAGTTACTGCATTTGCTGCTGATCTTACTTTTTATAAGTACGATTTAAAAGGAGCTAATTCTTTTGATCAAACTAATGAAAATTCAAGAGAAAACGGAACGAGTTTTTGGACTCAATCAGGAACTGTTGTTTTAAAGAAACAAGATAAAGCAACAACAGCACAATTAAAATTACTTTCTTACGGAAGACCACAGATTATAGTGGAAGATTATAATGGGAATCATTACCTAGCTGGAATCGAAAATGGAGTTGAGGTAGCAGTTAATACTGCAACTGGAGCTGGAATGGGAGATTTAAATGGATATAACTTAACATTAACTGGAACAGAGAAATCTCCAGCTAATTTTATGGCATTTTCTTCTATGGTAACTGCTGGGGATATAATTGTAGTACTAGGTACTTAAACCCTAATTATTTTAATAAATCAAAGGCATTACATTTCGTTTTGCCTTTTTTTTATATAACAGTTTTAGGCTTTTGGTGTTTATTAAAAAAGGAATTGAATGATTATATTAACTACTACTACAAATGCACAAGAATTAAAGTTTATTCCTCGTGAATATACAGCTTCTAGTATAGTTATTACCGATCAAGATACCAACAAACCAGTTACTTATACAGGATTAACTTTTACAAAGGATAAATATTATCTAAAAGGTAACGTAACATTCTCTCCAGTACTTATAGAAGGTAGGTTTTACACTTTAAAAGTGTTAAATGGCTCTTCAATAGTCTATAGAGATATGCTTTTTTGTACAGATCAAACAGTTAGTACTTATACGATTAACAAAGATGTCTATACAGAGAATGTAACCACTAACGAATATGTAGTAATATGAGCGAATTTTTCGTAACTAATTTAGCAGCATACACAGCTCCAGAAGTTGTAGAGCTAAAAAACAAAGACTATATACAATATGGTCAATCAAATAATTATTTTAATTACATAATTGATGTAAACAACAACTCTACTACTAACAGAGCCATTTGCATAGGGGTTTCCAACATGATTTACGGAAAAGGACTTGCAGCACACGATGGAGATAAAAGACCTGAGCAATACGCTCAAATGATGTCTTTATTTAAAAAGCAAGATTTAAGAAGATTTATATCCGATTACAAAATACTAGGAATGGCTGCATTTCAGTTAGTTTATAGGGATGGTAAGGTAAAAGAAGTACATCATTTCCCAATGGAAACGCTAAGAGCTGAAAAATGCAATGAAGAGGGAGAAATAGAAGCTTGGTATTATTCTAATCATTGGGATAATATGAAACCAAACGAAAAGCCAGACAGAATAGCAGCATTTGGATTTGGAAAAGGCAATGAGGTAGAAATGTATGTACTAAAGCCTTACGAAGCTGGTAAATACTATTATAGTTCTCCAGATTGGAGTTCAGCAATGCCTTATGCTGTTTTGGAAGATGAAATAGGAGATTATTTAATTAACGATTGTATAAATGGATTTAGTGGTACTAAAGTTGTGAATTTTAACAACGGAGTTCCTGATCCTGAAAAAATGCAATCTATTAAAGGAGAAGTACTATCTAAACTAACAGGAAGCAGAGGAGAGAAAGTAATTGTTGCATTTAATAACAATGCTGAATCCAAAACAACAGTAGATGACATTCCACTTAACGATGCTCCAGCTCATTATTCTTATTTAGCTGATGAATGCTTTAAAAAGCTAATCGTTGGTCATAGGGTTACTTCTCCAATGCTTCTTGGTATTCGTGAAGGTAATGATGGCATGGGAAATAATGCAGAAGAAATTAAAACTGCAACACAATTATTTGATTCTATTGTAATACAAAACTTTCAAGACCAAGTAGTGGAGTGTATTGATGCAATTTTATCGGTTAATGATATAGCATTAGACTTATACTTTAAGACTCTTAAACCGATTGAATTTAGCGATATAGATGTACTAGAAACGAAAGAAGTAATAGAAGAGGAAACTGGCTATGAAATGGCTAAGGTTAATCTTAAAATGATTGATGGTAAAGAGGTTTATAAAACAATAGAAGAAGCTGAAGCAAAGGCATTAGAAGAGGGATGCTCTGGTTATCACGAGCATGAAGATGATGGAGAAGTATGGTATATGCCATGCGAATCTCATGATGAAGCAGTAGATTTAAAAAAGCCATGTCAAGCTGGATATGAGCAATATGGAATGAAAACTAAAAATGGTAAACAAGTTCCTAATTGCATTCCTATAAAAATGAATGAGGAAGAAACAAAAAACGTATTAGGCTCTTTAGCTGATAGTGGTGTTAAAATGTCGGATGACTATGTATTTGTTGATGAATTAGATGCTGAAGATGATGTAGCTAATGAGGATTGGGCAAACTATTTAATTAAAGAGAAAAAAAGCACTCTATCTAAGGTTAAAGGATTACTAGGATTAAAAGATGAGATTACTTCTAAGAAAAAAGGAAGCTCGTTTAGTTATTTAGATTCTAAAAATGGATTGTATAAAATTAGATATACCTATGCTGTAGGTTCAAGAAAGCCAAGTTTAACACAAAGAGCGTTTTGCAGAAATATGATGAATATGGCTAATGCTGGAATAGTTTGGACTATTGAAGATATTGATAGAGCAAGTAGAGAGGGAGTAAATAGAGAGCTAGGGCATAATGGTCAACCTTTTTCACTTTTTAAATTTAAGGGCGGAATCTACTGTAGACATATTTTCAAAAAAGTGCTTTTCAGATTAGAAAGCAATACAGAGCCATCAGAGAATTTAGGAAACTATAAGAAAACTAAAACTATTCCTAAGAGTTATATGAAAAACCCTAGTGGTTCTAAACAAGCTGGAATTGCACCAGAAAATATGCCAAACAGAGGAGCATATCCAATATAAGATAAGACATGGCTAAAGCATTATTTATAACAACTCAAGATATTAAAAGGTACTCTGTACTCTCAGGATCGGTAGATCCAGACCGTTTTATTTACATGGTGGAGATTGCACAAGATACAGAAATACAAAACTATTTAGGAACTAAGCTTTTAGAAAAGTTGCAAGCTTTAATAATTGCTGGTACTATAGATCAACCAGCGAATTCAGCTTATAAGACATTACTGGAAACATACGTTAAACCTATGACTATTTATTGGGCATTAGTATGTTACATGCCATTTGCTGCTTACACAGTAGGTGCAAAAGGAGTTTTTAAAGGGCAGAGTGAGAACGCATTAACAGTAGATAAAGAAGAGGTAGATTATTTAGTAGAAAAGTACAGAGATATAGCACAATTCTACACTAATAACTTTATAGATTTTATGATCTATAATCAAACTACTTATCCTGAGTATAATGCAAATACAGAAGATGATACTTACCCAGATACTTCTAATTCAGATTTTGGTGGATGGGTGTTGTAAGGTATAAACAAAAAAAAGAGAATATTGTAAAGTTAGTACAATATCTAAAAAAGAAATATGTGGGAACAAACAAACACACTAAACGAAGAGATAAATTATGAGTATAACAGCGAACACATCAAATTGGGGATTAGGTCAAAGCTATGCATGGTGGGGTAATGCTACCACAACTTCTGAATGGGGATCAGTTTATTTAGTTTCCTATTTAATGTCAGATTTAAGAAGAAGGTCAAGCACTTACGAAAATAACATAATGACTATTCAATTGTTGAACGATATAAACGAATGTAATGGGTAGTAATTTATTATATAAAGCAAGTATTGTAACCACTCCAACAGCTTATGGAGTAGGTGTGTTAAATTCTATAAAACCAGCTCAATATTTAGGAGAGGAGCTTGTAACTAACGGAGATTTTAGTAATGGCTATGTAGGCTGGAATTTATCTGGCAATCCATCAAACTATAGTGTTGAGGTTGTAAATTATGAAGGCAGAACAAATGCATTGCATTTTACTACACCTGATAATAATACTGGTGTTAATCAAATTATTCTACAATCAAACAAGCAATATTTAGTAAAGTTTGACTTAAAAGTAATAAGTGGAAATGTTTATGTAGGTAAGTCTGATAATAAAGTTACTGGAGGAAATTTAAACCCTTCAGAATGGACTTCTTACGAACAATATTGGACAGCTAATGATACTTATTTTAGAGTTTATAGTTCTGGAACAGCAGAATTTTATTTAGACAACGTATCAGTAAAAGAACAAATAGATGCAGACTTTGACTTCACAAGAAATTCAAGTGCCACAAGAGTTAATCCAGATTATTTAATACAAGATGTTTCAATACTATCTTCTAATTTAGTACAAAACGGAAACTTTAGTGAATTAGGAAGCGAGTTAATTATTAATGGTAATTTTGAAACAAACAGTAATTGGGTTTATTTTTCTCAATGGAATATTAGCAATAATAAAGCTAATTTTTTAGATACTTCTGGAGGTGTAATTTATCAAAATGGAGTAACACTAACAAGTGGAAAAACATATGAATTAAAATTTACAATTTCTGACAGTTTAGGTAATGCAAGTTTATTATTTGCTAATAGTAGTGGTAGTGTTGTTTATTATGGCTCTGATTATGCGAGTTATGCTGATGGCTCATATACTTTATATATTACTATGCCTTCATCTCAAACTACGTTTGGAGTTTATGCGAATACATCAGGTAATTCATTTTCAATAGACAACGTATCAGTTAAACAAGTAGACCCTAATGATGAATGGATTTTAGGAGGTAGTGGAAATAATAAAGCAACTATTGGATTTAATTCAGCAACAATAGCTTCTGTAGATAACAATTCTTATATTCAACAAAATAATGTTTTAGTAAGTGGTAAAATTTATAGAGTAACATACACAATAATTTCTTCAACTGCAAATAATGCTTTAAAAATAGTTAGTTCTTTGGGTTTAGCAGAAATACCAACTACAGTAGGAACTCATACTGTTTTTGGAACTGCAATAACAACTACTTTTTATATTGAAAGAACAACTAATGGTCAGAGTACTACAATAACAGACATATCAGTATTAGAAGTACAACAAACAGACATACCAAGATTAGATTATACTAATGGTACTGCAAGTATCTTACTTGAGCCACAGAGCACAAATCTTCAAACTAAAAGTAATGAGTTTTCTACTTGGTCTTTAGTTTCTAATGTAACAAGAACTGTTGATTATACTTTATCTCCAGAAGGAGTTAGTAATGCAACAAGATTACAATTTACTTCTAATGGATTCGTTGCTAACAGCACAATAACAAGTGGAACGCAATATACTGTTTCTGTTTATGCTAAAAGAAACGATACAGGAACACAATCATTTGGTTTTTTTGTTGATGGAAGTGGTGCTGTTAATAGTGAAATGTCATTAACAAGCGAATGGAAAAGATTTAATTTTACTCATACTGCTACTAATGGAAGTTATGTAGGTCTTGCAGGTTCAAGTGGTGCTGATGTTTCAGTTTATGGAATGCAAATAGAAGCCTTAACATACTCTACATCATACATACCAACATCAGGCTCAACAGTTACAAGAGCAGCAGAAACATTAAACAACGCTGGTAATAGCGACTTAATAAGTTCAACAGAGGGAGTTTTATATGCAGAGATAAGTGCTTTTGATATAAGTGGAGATTACAGGTTAATTTCTCTTTCAGATGGAACAAATAGTAATAGGGTTTTTCTTGGCTTTAGGCTTAATACAGGGTATTTATATTATTTTGTAGTATCAGGAGGTTCTACTCAATCTGATTTTATTACTACTAAAACTTCAGTAAATCAATTCTCTAAAATAGCTGTAAAATATAAAGCTAATGATTTTGCTTTGTGGATTGATGGAGTAAAAGTTTATGCTGATTCAAGTGGAAACGCTCCAGTAGGTTTAGATAGATTGCAATTTACAGATGCAGATGGAAGCACAAGATTTTTCTTTGGCAGATGCAAATCAGTAGCAGTATTTAAAGAAGCATTATCAGATACAGAATTAGCTTGTTTAACAAGTACAAACAACAGAGAAATATTTTTAAATTATTATTATAGAATGCAGTATGTAGGAGCAAATACAGAGGCTTTAAGCTGCGCAGAACAAACTTTTAACATATAATTATGGCAACACCAAGTTTAGCAATGATACCATCTGCTTATGCAGATTCTAAAGTATATTCAGTACTTCCTAATAATGGAGATGGGGACTTTACTTTCAATAGAGATAGCTCTGCTACAAGAGTAGGCTCAAATGGACTAATACAAGAAGTAGGATTTTTTGGAAGTGAGTTAGTAAATTCTTGGACTAATGCTGATTTTAGTTCATTTGCTTCAAATGGCTCTAATATTACACAGATGGTTTCTTCTGGAAGTGGAAATAATTGCTATTCTTTAGCAACATTTACAAGTGGAAAAACATATGAATTAAAATTTACATCTTCTCAAAATATAACTGCGCAGATAAGAATTTCTCCAAACACAAATTTAACAAGCGCACAAGTTGTTTTATCAAACCCAACATCTGGATTTAATTCAATTATATTTACTGCTACTTCAAATTATTCACATATTGGTTTTTTTGCAAATAGTTCATTTACTGACACCCAAATTACTGAATTTATATCAAGAGAAATACAAGGCGACCAACCAAGACTAAACTACGATATATCAAATGGAGTAGTACAATCTTGCCCTTCGCTTTTGTTAGAACCAGCTTCTACAAATCTTATTACTTATAGTGAGGCTATAGGCTCTAATGGTTTTAGTCTAATAGGCATATCAATACAATCAAACGTAACCACAAGTCCAGATGGAAGTACAAATGCGGATTTAAATCAAGAAGATACCACGAATGGTAGTCATTTTATGTTTAAAGATTTTAACTTATTAAGTGGGCAAACTTACACTATTAGTGTATTTGCTAAAAAGAATGGTACTAATAGAAATCTACGTTTTGGAGATGGCGGCATAGGTTGGTCAAGTGGTTTTAATGTAAACTTTGATTTAACTAATGGTACTGCGGATAGTGGTGCGGTAATAGAAAATTATGGTAATGGTTGGTATAGATGCTCCGTTAATGGAACGACAAGTGCCACAACATCAAGACTAATTATTTACAATTTATTAAATACCTCTACATCTTATCAAGGAGATGGAACAAGTGGGGTTTATGTCTGGGGTTTTCAAATAGAACAACAATCCTACGCTACATCGTACATTCCTACTTTAAGTGGAGCAAGTCAAACAAGAGCTGCTGAAAGTTGCTTTGGTGCTGGGAATGCTGCTACGTTTAATTCTACAGAAGGTGTTTTATATGTAGAGATAAGTGCTTTAGCTAATGATTCAACATATAGGCAGATAAGTCTATCTGATGGTACAGCTACAAATAGAATATCTATTTTTTATCAAAACACAAGTAACCAAATTGCTGTTGAAAGTTCTGGTACTTCAACTAATTTAGGGATATATAACCAAAACTTAACAATTACTAATGTAAATAAAATTGCTTTAAAATATAAAGCCAACGATTGTGGTTTATGGATTAATGGAGTTGAGGTAGCTACTGACACTTCTTTTGCATCTTTTTCAAGTGGAACATTATCTAAATTATCATTTAACAGAGGGGACGTAGTTCAGAACTTCTACGGAAATACAAAAGACTTAAGAGTATATAACGAAGCATTAACAGATGCACAATTACAAACATTAACAACATAAGTAACAATTACACCTATAATAATAACAAGAGTAAATAAATAAATATGAAGATTTCAAAATATGAATTTAATGATGAAGCAAGTGCTTTATCTAAAATAGCTGCTTTACCACACGCAACAGATGAAGATGGTAATGACTATCCTACTCACAAACATACTATCGTAAAACTTGGCTTTATAGTATTAGAGCAAGGGGAATACGATGCAGAGGGAAAAGAAACTAAAGCACCTGTACTTTCAGATAAATATTCTGTTGATGTACTATGGAAAGATTTAGAAGAAACCGATGAAGAAGGTAATGTAACTATTGACCACCCTTATGGTTGGAAGTCTAAAGCATTGGATTTAGATGATGAAGGAGTACATGGATTTTTAGGTGTTAAATATCAAGACAATAAAATGTAATGCCAATACCTAAACCAAAACCAGCAGAAAAGCAAAAAGATTTTATGATAAGATGTGTGCCTATGCTTACGCCTTATCATGATAAAGACCAAGCAATTGCAATATGCTATGATGCTTTTAAAAATAAAACATTATGAAAATAGATTTTAATAATGATGGAAAAGCAGATTTTAATTTAGATTTAAAAACTGTTATTTTAATTGTAGGCGGCATCATTAGTTTAACTATGACTTATAGTAATTTAATGAAAGAAATTCAATTAGCAAAAGAAATGCCTATTCACAAAAATGCTGAAACTTTAGGAAGATTAGAAGCACAAATAAAATCCCATCACAATCGTATTTATACACTTGAAAAAAAAGTATTTAAAATAAAATGATACAAGACTATAAAACATTATTTATAAATTTTGGTACACTAGGGATTTCTATGACAGACATTGATGTGGTTTTAAAAATCATACTTCTAATAATTACTATTTTTTACACCTTACAAAAATGGTGGATTTTAAACAAAAAAAACAATGACAAAAAACTTTAGTAAAGAAGAATTTGATTGTAATTGCGATTGTGGTGTTTGTGAAATGCCAATAAACATCTATCATAATATAGTAAAAGTCGCTAATCAATTACAAATACTTAGAAATTATATTGGCAAACCAATAAGTATTAATTCTGGCTATAGATCAGAAGAGTACAATGCATCTATAAAAGGTTCTTCTAAGAAATCGCATCATGTAATGGGCAGAGCTGCTGACATTGTAGTTAAAGGAATGAGTCCATTGGCTGTACATACTACAATAGAACTTTTGATTGAAAAGGGAGATATGTTACAGGGAGGCTTAGGCTTATATGATTCATTTGTACACTACGATATAAGAGGAACTAAGGCTAGATGGGATGGCTAAGAAATTTAAAGATACTAAAGTAGGTAAATTTTTAACTGAGAGTGGCTCATCTATTGTTGAAACTTTAGGAAGTGCTTTGCCAGATAAAGGACTCTTAGCTGTTGTAAAGAATCTTATCAATAAACAACCAATGCCAATTCAAGATAAAGAAATGGCTCTCAGATTATTAGATCAAGATATTACGGAAATGCAAGAGATTTCAAAACGCTGGGAAAGTGATATGAAATCTGACAATAAGCTTTCTAAAAACGTAAGACCACTTACTTTAATATTTATGACTATAAGTTTAATCCTTTTTATATTTCTAGATTCTACTTTTATAGATTTCCAATTTGAAGAGGTACACATAGAAACTCTTAAACAACTCTGCTCTGTTGTATATATAGCATACTTCGGAGGAAGGAGTTACGAAAAAACAAGAAAGTAACCACGCTTTTCATTTTCCTCTTACTTATAGTATATGAAAGACTTTAGACCACGACTTAAAGGCAATAAACTTGTAGCCTTTAACAACCTATTTAAAAAAGAAACAAGAGTATTAGTCATCGGAGATTTACATG
>Ga0209337_1003323_pt1 | contig 11372 bp, 17 predicted proteins | sample LinPmetageLP53_FD_184044 | JGI IMG/M metagenome (GOLD analysis project Ga0209337, IMG submission 184044) | Marine viral communities from the Pacific Ocean - LP-53 (SPAdes) (version 2) | ecosystem: Environmental > Aquatic > Marine > Oceanic | place: Pacific Ocean | collected 2010-02-08 | reverse complement strand
TCCGTAACTCTCCTGTATTAGTTGGATAAGTTCTTTCTTCTTATCCTCTTGGTTCTTATTATCAATTCTTTTAGGTTCATATCCACTAGCAAATGCTATCATACATAACCCAATACTTATTGCATCATACTCATCAGTCTTCTTATACTCATCAAACAACCTATTGCTTGTTGCTATATGAGTACGAGGATGAATCTCTACAAATGCTCCATGTTTAATACCACTCATGATAACACCAATAGCATACACTAATGGTTCTGTTGCCTTGTATGATCCTCTTCTTGATACTACTCTTATCTTCTCAGTAACAAGTAGATCAACAAAAGGAAAGGACTCCCTAAGACAGTCATGAATATGCCCTAGTCTTTGATGAACAGGTAATCCCCACTCATCACTAAGATCAATCTCACCACTCTCAATAAGGAGTCCCTTATCAAACAAAGCATAACCAATATTACTACCTCTACTTCCACTGGAAGGATCGATAGCTAGCATGGTTCCAGTCTTAATCAATTTGATTTTACCCTTAGCAGGATTAGCCATAACGTCTAGCCTCCTGTCTTAGTATCATATCAAACCATTTATTAATATCAGCATCACTATGAGGATGGGCTAAGTTATCATTCCATAACCCAACATCGTATCGTACTGATGATGGATCATAACCAAGCTTAAGTCCATGACGAACAATAGCATACAGTCTATGATATCTCTTTCCTTTACCTACATCACTAAGAAGAAGTACTCCATACATAAACTTAGTATGAGTATCTTCACTAACCTCTTCATCAATCTCAGGTTCAGGCTCAGCAACGATAGGGATAGTAGGTACTAGTCCTTGTCTACTAGCGACAAGTGTTTTGATTTTCCCTGTCTTTTGGTGGGTTGCACCTTCTTGTCTAAACTGACCGGCTGGGTGGTAGAAGGATGTGTCCACTGACTCAGAGAGTCCGAGTCCTGCGAGGAAGTTTTTGATACTAAATGGTGTGTGTATGCTAAGCATAGGTTGAATACTGATGTGCCAATGATAGCTCCGTCCACCAGTGCTGTACTTAGTGTAGTTGAAACCATGAAGCTGAATAGTCCGGTCAACCAAATCAAATTGGCTGGGATCATCCACGTCAATAAGTAGTTCATCGCAGTATACCTCCTGTCCTTTAAGATCTTTCATCGATCCTTGTTTAATAATATAGTCATATGTTTGTTGTGGATACTGAAACACACTCATAAAGTTAGATGCTATATGAGAAGAGGAAAGCTTAGGCTTCCCCATTCTTATAACACTATCTCTATACTCTCGATAAAGTTTCATACTACACCTTCGGTTTAACAATTCCTGTACCAGCTAGCTTAGATCTTATGTTATACTTATCAACATATAGCTGACCGCTTCTAGGATTCTTGTATTGATTATAAACTTTCTGATTCTTACGATTAAAGTAAGTACCATCTTCAACAAGATACTGACCGTCAACTCTACATACTATATCTTTACTCTTGAAGTTTGTAAAGTCAATAGCTTTCATAGGATTATAGTATGCTGTTCTCTTCCATACCATAAACAATGTATCATAAACATCAGTACGATTATACTCTTCCATCTGTTTGAATGCGGCGACCTCACCTCTCGAACATCTTACCCAAAGATCAAAGTCAGTACTAAGTTTAGCACTACCAATAAGTGTTTGACTTAACTCATCCAGTTTCTTTGATGTAAGTTTGAATGGTCTAAGGTTTTGATAAGTACAGAACAAGAAGTATCTTGATGGTAACGGCCAGCCTAACTCAAGGAACCTACCATTGATCCAGCCTTGATCGAACTGTGCATTGTGAGCAATGATTACCTCAGCACTATCAAGAACTTTCCATATCTTTCTTAGCAGATCAGTGTCATCATGAGGATTTTTCTTGAACTCCTTAGAGTGACGATTACTCAAACACTTAACAGCAGACTTACCACTGTGTTCCATATCATATATACTACCATATGCTACAGTAAGTAGGCGGGTCTGATCACTAAGTTGACTTGCTTTAATATACTGATTGCCAGTACCAAACACTTGAGCAGTAACAAGACTAGTCTCAATATCAAGAGCAACGATTCTTTTTGTTATTCTCTTTATGAATGGGTCTTTATAATTAAGTTTAAGATTCATCATCATCCTCCTTAACAACACCTAAGTGTCTTGGTTTAACTGGTTCAGTTGGTTCTTCAAAGTCATCACCTAGTGTAACACCGAAGTATATTTCAAGAACTCTTTTGTTATCAGCAAGCTCCCACTCTTCAGCTTTATCAGCTAGTGTGTCAGTGTCGGGGAACATAGCTTTAAAGTCTAAGTAAGATTGCTTAGCTTCTTTATATTCAACACCTAATAAAGTCTTAAGTATGTTACGATAAGTAACACTGTAGTCAGGATCAACAGCTCCTATATACTCTATCATCTCAGCAAGAGTACATGCTATTATACTTTGTGGATTACGACTAAGGTATCTCCATAGTCCACTATCAACAAAGTCATCCTTTAACACATACTTATTACGATATCTACTAATCATAAAACTGTTATCAACATCTTCAAACAACACTACAGGTATGTCGAGAACATCCTGCTTCATAGGATAAGACTCAAGCCATGTTAGAATCTCTTTAACTCTTTTCTTATAGTCCATTAAAACCTCCTGATTTCTTAATCATATAATCAACAACATCCTTTGATGGTATACGTCCATCCTTATCAAAGTCAGGAGGCAGTGTACCGTTATAAAGATAAGCGTAAAGCATCTCAACTTCTGATGTAAGATACTCGACATCACCTTCCGATGATTCCATTTCCTTAACAACCTTTTCATAACCAACTTCAGTCATGACTGCTATTCTTCTACCGACCTCAGTCTCCATAACAATTACTTCACTGTCATCCATACTGTTAACTGTACTCGCTGTTTCACTCATAGTCGTTTCTTCCCTTGTTTAATTATTTCATCAACCATATCAATACCCTCAAGCTTATCATCAATGTGAATACTTGGATCAGCTAACACATCGATGAGCTTGCATACCGCCCTTGCTATTGCTTCTTGAAAGTCAATCTTGTTCATGGTAAGTGGAGAGCCTTTGCTTCTTGTTTAAGTTTAGCTATTACTAAATCAATGTACTGTCTTGATCCTTTACTAGTCCAGAACTTCTTAGTGATGATCTGTTCTTTATCCTTAACATCATAGAATAATATACTAACCTCCTTACCATAACGATTAATGCTTACTAGACGACTCATGTGTATGTAGTCATCATCTAGTTCAATGATTAAACTCTTACTCATAATACCATATCCTTTCTTATTTGTCAAGATGATTCATGTATGATACTGTTATCGTTGTACCAAATCCTAGATGAGCAGCATACCTACATGCTATATCATGATCAGTAAACAGTCTCGTTCCTTTGACGGGATGCTTAACAACCACAACTTTATTAACTGTCGCTTCGTTGTTTGGTTTTGTTGTTGGATTAAGTTTCATTCTTTCTCCTCCTAAAGTTTAAACCCACTAAAGTTTCTTGTTATCTCAACCTCTCCCTCAATAGGAAAGTCACCACCTAACCACTCATTAACAATAGCAAGTGCTTCATTAAAGATATCCTTTGCCTTGTCAATGTGATCCATATGAACTTCCCACACTAACTCATCATAGAACGATGCGACTATTGGATACATCATAACATCTCTTTCCTTTCGTAAGCGATTGATCTCATAAGAATGTTTCATCTGTATAAGATTACCAGTGCCTTGACTCTGTCCATTCAACACATCCTTAACTGTCCTACTATTAAGACAGCGGGGCATACCTAATCCATTAAGGAAGTATCCATTATCACTAACCTCTTGTTGTAACTTATCTTGATACTCAAACAATCCTTTGTATGTGTGTTTGTATGTGTCAACAAGTTCTTGTACTTCATCAAGACTAAGCTTGTGTCCTTGCATCTCAAGTTGATACTTAAGTTTAGCAGTACCCATACCAAAACCAAGACCTAACTGTACTGGCTTGATCATTGATCGTTGCTTCTTCATCGTCTTCTTAATAACACTAACACTGTCAAGACTAGGATAACCAAGAGCTTTAACCTTATCCTTAAACATAGGAACACGACTCATCAGTTCAATGTATGAATCATTAGGATAGTTCTTATCACCATACAACTTAACATACGTCGCATCCTTTGATGTCTCTGCTAGTATGGTTGGCTCAAGACTATTGTAATCCATCTCAATAAACACATGAGCAGGACGAGCAACGAGACAATCAAGATAGTCTTCGATCTTTGGTATCTGTAGTATGTTGACACTATGATGAACACTGCCACCACCAGCAGGACGACCATTGAGTGTAGCCCACGGCCTCATGTCCGTATTGTGAACGTGTATGTTATCGGTAAGGTTTCCTCTGGGAAAGTACGGGTGCTTTGCTGTAGTGTAATCGAAACAGTTAGTCTTAAGACTATCCCTCATTGCTTGCGCATAACCTCTTAGCTTTATGATACCATTCATCCTATTAAGGAGTATGCCTATCTCACCAAGCTTAGGCAACACACTCTTATCAACCTTAACATTACCACTAGGAGTAGCATCACTAACAAAAGACTTGTCACCCACATACCACCTAACCTTATTATATCCTCGATCATCAACAAAGACTTCATGTTTGTATTGACTAGTAAAGAACTCAATCAATTGTTTCTTGCTGTTAAGATTAAATAAATCTGCGTAGTCAATACCAAAATTCATAACCTTCTCTTGCCATTTAATAAATCTTTTAGTTACCTTTCCTGTCTTAGTATATTGAGGTGGTTCTTCATTAAGTAAAGCTCTCTTCTTTGCTTCATGCTTATCACACATAAAACTATTAACTGATTTGTGATTGTATATCTCTGTTCTTATTTCAATAACATCCTTCGTAAGATTGCATATATAATCAACAAGAGCTGTCTTGTTAACAGCCATACCCCTAAAGAATGCCTCATTGATAACACCTTGAAGATCCATACTTAACTGCATAGCTTCAGTAAGAATAGGGAACCGACTAACATAGTTATCCTGCCAGACATTATACAATGCTAGTGTAGCTTGTACATCCATCGCACAATACTTACCAAGGATATCATCAGGTGCTTGCCACATGTCCTTAGCCTTAAGGTTATTAGCATCAAGCCATTCGTATAGCTCACTCTCGTATGCTTCATCCCACCCTAATACTTCTTGACTTAAGGGTTTAAGTCCATGACGCATACTGTTGTCTTCACTGCCTATCATACGATATGCAATAGCTGTATCACATAATAAAGTATAGTCAGTAGTAAAGAACTTATCCATGATACGACTATCGAAGTTAGCATTGTGCATTATAAGTTTCTTGCCTTTAATCTTGTCAGCTATAAAACCTATGTCCCATACATATCCCATCTCATTATCAAACTCATCTCCAAAAGGAGAATACATTCCATTAGGAAATGTAGAGCTTGCTAATCCAACACCAATTATCCTGAAGTCATCAGCTAAAACATCAAGACCGTTAGTCTCAAAGTCAATAGTAATAACATCATCCTTAAATATAAGTGGGTTCCATTCATGAGGTTCATTCATAGGAGTAGGAAAACATTTGATCAGGCTACGACCATCACCCAAACTCTTGGATGATAAGATTGAAGACGGCTTGTGATTAACAATAGCATTAAATAAACAACTCATCCAAACAAATCCTTTCTTGTATTAGGTTTCTCATATGGCATGATCTTAACTATGTTAAGCCAGCACCTACCTAGAAAATCTTGAAGACTCTTAGCCTCCGCATACTTATCATACTCACCCTCTACCTTAAGGGTCTCACTATCAACTACATAATACTTATCATTCTTTCTAACAATACCATACCCCTTACCAAGATCAACCTTGACTCGAAGATGTATACCAATCATTAGCTTATAGTCTTGATCATTCTTAATACTCCATAGCATGTCAGTATCATTAACACTACATGCTGCTATCAATCCATTGTATAATCCGCCATCAACCTTAGTCATGATACGATTAACAATACCTTTAAGGTTAACATAAAGACGATCACGTCTTAGGTCAACACTCTCGATGGTGACAACATGAGTACCAATACCAAGCAAGTCATCACGAATACTATCAACACTACGAAGTAGTTCTTGTCTTGATATTGTTGTCTGCTGTTTACGATATGACATACTACCTCCAAAAAAATAAGGAGAGTCTTGCGACCCTCCGTGTTGTTACTGTATCTTTTTAAGTCTAAGCTTAGGTGCTTTCTCGTTATCACTATTAACTAGTATACCTTCATACTGTTTTGTCTTATCAATGAAGGTTCCTTCTTGTCCCTTTATCTCATTGATGTATAAGTTAAGTCCATCTTCATCGTCGATACTATCAACGTATCCTTTCTCATTAAGTACACCGTTCTTAACAATAAGACTGAAGCTGTTACCCCAATCATTCTGCTTAGGGAAAGCTAGGATAACTTTAAGATCCTTCTTACATGTACCAAACAGATAAGCATTACCTGCCTTGGATGTCTTGAGGAAGAGGCCGATACCATCAGCACTTAAACTGTTGTCATACTCTTTAGTTGTTTCGTTTGCTACGTTTGTCATAATGTTTCTCCTTAAAATAATGACGTTGTTACTTTGGCTGGTGCCGATGTTACTAATTTATTATTAAGATCAAGGCCATGACCCTGACCATTAACAAACACTTGAAGTCCTAGTCCGTGCATTGCAAGACACTTAACTAAGCATCGTTTGTATGCACTGTTGATATCAAAAGTATTAATCTTATCGTTTTGTATTGACTTGTTCTTGAAGTCAAGTACAGGTAGTATCTCTGTTAATGTTTGATCCTCGATACTAACACTAACCTTTACGAATGTACCATAAGGACTAGTAAAGAATGGATTGTTATCGTCACTGTTATGAATAGTGTATGATGCTGTTGGATAGTTTTGTTTAACAAGACCCCAAGCAGCAGCCCAACTTAAATACTTAAGCCCACCATGTTTTGTTTCGAGGTAGTTAGTAACATCAACATTACTTAATACATCAAACACATTATTATTTTTACTCATCATCATTCCCTTCCTTATCAATAATGATTATAATAAATATTATAAACAGCAGCCAGATAATCTGGATGATTACCTGACCGACTTGCTTTAATACTATCACACTTCCCCCTAATTGTCAAGAGGATTCGCATCATAAAGAATAAAGTTAATACTTAATAATGCTTTTGTTATAGCTAGTGCATTGTTTAATCCATTCTCAATAGTAATATAACTATCAATGATGTCGTCACTAGCTGTGCCGCTAACAAGATCATATCCTTTACCCTCACTTGCCATCCTATAGAAGTTGCTCTTCTCATCAGGACTTAGGTTTGCATTCTCAAGTATGGTATCCATTGGACTATCGATACCTGCTCTGAATAAAGCAGCACCACCACCACTAACATAGCCATGCTTGATGGCATGAAGACTACTGTTAAGTGCATCCTCACATCGTGCTAGTCTTTCCTTAGCAAGACTCTCACTAGCAGCACCAACCATAATCATTGCAAGTCCACCACTTAAGGATGCGATTCGTTCCTTAATCTTTTCTTGGTTGTATGAACTAACTTCTTGATCATGCTGTGCATTAAGCTTAGCAACATAACTAGATAGTTTGGTTGAGTTAGTATTAGGGTTAATGATTGTTGTTTTGTTTTGTTCTATAGTAATACTCTGACTAGTTCCAAGATCATTAATGGTTGTTGATAGTATACTATTCTTAGCTCCATCAAAGAACGTAGCGTTAAGACTAACAGCCATATCATTAAGCCATTCAATACGTCTGTCTCCAAAGTTATATGGTTTAACAAGAGCGATAGCTAACTTACCTTTAAGTCTGTTCTCAATCACAGCGCTGATAAAATCATTACTGTATTCCTCTGCCATGATAACAAGAGGGCGACCTTTAGTAACAGTAACTTCAAGAGCTGGGACAATGGTATTAATATTAGTAAGCTTAGTACCACTAATAAGATAGTATGGATTATCAAACTCACACTTCATAGTCTCAGGGTTAGTAGCAAAGAACCCACTACTGTATCCACTGTGAAAGATAAGACCATCTTGATATTCAATATCGATATCATCCTTACTACCAAGAGCAGTAGTAACAAGACCATCAAGTCCTACATTATCAAGAGCTTCACTGATTGCTTTGGCTATTCCTTCATCACCACTTGATGCTACCTTAGCTATACGATACACATCAGATGTATCTTTGATTGTCTTAAGTTCTTTCTTAAGGCTTGCCTTAGCGTCATCAATACTAAGCTCAATGTCTTTGAGTGATCGACCATCAAGCCCTTGACTTATAAGATCACAAGCAATAACAGTTGATGTTGTTCGACCATCACCACTCTGCTTAGCTGTCTTATTAATACCTTCAACAAACATAGCATGGATAAGTTTACTTGCATTACTATTGTATTGTATGTTAGTAAGAGCAGCTATACCATCCTTACTAATCCCGTGAGGAGTAAGGACTAGTCGTCCCTTAGCTCCAAGAGTAGAACCAACAACATCATTGATGTCTTTAACAACACTACGAATAGATTCAATTGACTCATCGTTATGTTTTATATTAGTCTTTGTCATATTATTTCTTATCCTTTATATTATATATACGAAGATTAAACTTAGGAAACTCTTTGTTGAATGCTGTTGTTGAGTAAAGTATCTCATCATCAGCAAGCTTCTTGTACTTCTTAAGATCGATACCTAGTACTGGTGCAATCAATGCAGCCAAGTGAGTATCAAATCGTTCAAGGTTTTCAAACAATCTCTTAGCATCAACAGCTCTTAACACATAGAATTGTAAGAACAATCTTACGTTGTGAAACATAAGAACACTATGAGGATCAGCTACTTTAACATCACAATTGGATAGGATAGCGAATGCCATACTGATTGCATGTCCTTTAACCGCACAGTGAACACGAGTAGTCTCACTCTTCACTTCATCCATAGCTCTAAGGATTCTTAGACCAGCAACAACACTACCTCCATTACTATCAATAACAAGGAAGGCATTCTTCTTTGCGTCTCGTCTTTCGTTAAGATATCTTATGATCTTCTTTGATGATTGAGATGTTATAACTCCCTTAACATAACCTGTCTCACTTGGTTTAATAACTATTGTCTTCTCTTCATTGTACTCACTCATCGGCTTAGCAAAAGCTGTCATCGATACCATCATAATCATTGCGCTTAATAATATTTTCATCGTAGTCCTTTCAATCCTTCTATGAATGAATCCCAATCATCATGATTGACATCCTTGTATGGATAAAACATATTGTTATTCCATATCTTGTTGCCCCATACATCAACCTCATTGATGAAGTATGGTGGAGGTGTTTGACTGTGAGCTAACTCAGCTACATAATCCATACCTCTCATTATATCTTGCCATGTTATTGCTGTCCTCTTTCCTTCCAGTGTTATTGTATCGTCGTCCCAGTCTACATCGTACAAGGATTGATACGGTTTAATATTACTTATATAATTCTTACTGTTGTAATAGAATGATCGGTGATTAGGATCAACAAGTTCTTTCTGTTTGTTAGGAGTTATGTTTTGTGGAACCCAACTCCTACATGTATAGATAAGAACAGCAGGAACATTATGATACCGTGCATAGAAAGCACACTGTAATATGTTATGATCCTTTGGTGTTGCCTTGCCTGCATGATGATACTTAAGAGCACTAGTACCACCGAAGATACCTTTGAACTCAAGTAGTATGTCAGGCTTACCATCCTTGTAGAGTAGAGCATCAGGTCTACCAGTTATGGTATTGTTATTAGGAGTAGTAACGACAACAGGTATGTCCTCTTCACACTCATAATGAATACCACTCTTAGTAAAGTACTGGAGTATTGCATCCTCATTGAACAGACCACCATCAAACATTAGCTGCTTGTCATAGTCCGATGCAACGTCAAGACCCATGAGTCTTACTAATGCAGTACGAGGATCACCAATGAATGATCCATCCTCTGTCATAGCAACAAGACTACCACCTCTCAATACTCCAAGCTTAGACTCTTCACTCTTCGCTCTTTCTTCTTGTGCTTTATTGTATCCATTAACCAGATACTCATACACTATATCCTTTGGGTTCATATCATATCCTCTCCTTACAGTGTGTCACCTGTGTCTCCGTCTCCGAAGTCACTCCCCTATTATATAACACATTACTGACTTTGTCAATAAGTATTTAGTAAGTAGGGTTAATGATTATAGTATTATTATATATCACTAAACTCTCTTCCCTCTTTCCAGTCTCCACTTGTGTAAGCCAGTCTGTTTTCCTCTGCTCTTATCACTCCTATCCACCGATTATACTTAAAGGTAAACTCAAGTTGTGCTTCTTTACTATTGTTTTGATAAGCTTTATTCTTTCTAAGATCATCAAGCATTATAGATGCGTATGCTATCATTGGATTATTGTACTTACTATACTTCATCACGACTCCCTTCTGATTCTTGTGCTGCTCGTGCATCCTTAAGCATCTGTGCTATCATACTTGCTATTGCTACCTTAGCTAATGCACCCTCTGTTGTACCTAGCTGTTGACATACAGCACTGAACTGATCATAGATGTTAGACTCATCAGCATAAAACTTTACCTGAAACTTACGACTTGCCTTACTCATATTACTCTCCTTGTTTTGTTTCGATACCATATGTTATATACCCATCTTCACTTTTATAACTACACTCATAATAAACCCTAGTGTTATATAAGTCAACCTTAATTGACGAGGGTTTTACATTATCCTCTATGGGTTCCCATACTTTAACTCCTCTCTTACGAACCTCCTCAACACACTTACTCTTAGCTTTAAGGTACGTTGTTGAATCCTTTATATCAATGTCGTCAAGATGGATTGTTGTACCACCTACAGTCAGCATAATATATACTGTTAACTTTCCTCCTAGCATATCACTCTCCTTTAAAGTATGCTGTTAGTAGTTGTGGTTTATCTTCAGCGAACTCAGTATCAAGAGAGTCCACATCCTCCAGCTCAAAGCACTCATTAGTATTACTTATAAGATCCTTGTCTTGTTTCCAAGCACTAGTATATGTTTGGTGTACTACTTTCTTCATTGTAAATTCCTTATATTCATTAAGCCAAAACGAAACCTCGTTGGCATCCATTGTTAAAACATTATCAAGCACATACCCTGATGGGAATCCATGTATCCATTTCATATTAACTCCATCGTCCTCTTGGAAATTGAACAT
>Ga0209337_1003322_pt1 | contig 11374 bp, 22 predicted proteins | sample LinPmetageLP53_FD_184044 | JGI IMG/M metagenome (GOLD analysis project Ga0209337, IMG submission 184044) | Marine viral communities from the Pacific Ocean - LP-53 (SPAdes) (version 2) | ecosystem: Environmental > Aquatic > Marine > Oceanic | place: Pacific Ocean | collected 2010-02-08 | reverse complement strand
ATAGCGTTGATCTCAGCTGCAAAATCGGCAGCGCCATCGATATCTTCAACGTCAAATGTTTTAAAGCGATTGAGATCCCCGGTGATTGGATCGTTGTATCCAATCTGCAATGAGCCATAATATATATATTCAAAGTTCCAATTTAGATGACGCCGGATCATATCAATGTCAGGCTCTATATCGACCTCTTGAGGGCCGGCATAAGCAGCCATTAATCTCTGCCCCCAACATTCATAATTGTCAATTTGCGCTTTGCTCTAGTGACGCCGGTATACATCCACCGACGTTTCAAATCGGCATTATTCCCGACCGCCTCATTTGCCAGTATTACGTCGGGGAATTCGGAGCCTTGTGATTTGTGAACTGTGATCGCATAGCCAAAATCGAACTCATCATAGTCGCCTTCGTGTTTGGCGATCCCGGTTTTGAAGGTTTCGGCTAAGGCTTCTGTAGTGTAAATGTTGCCGTCGCTATCGACTAATTCTAGAAAGACAATATCTTTTGTTCGATCTGCCTGTCTGACTGTATATGTCGATCCATTATATAATCCGAGTTGATGATTGTTTTTCAAACAGACTAAGCGCTCTCCCGGTGAAGGCGTTGGAGCCTCATAACCCAAGACGCGACGCATATGCCTATTTAATGACTTCCGGGTTGCGTTTCTTCCGCATAGGATCATTGAGGCTGAGGCAAGATGACCATCATCAATGGTTTCACAATGCGTTGTCGTTATTCCATGACCATCCGGGCGCTCTGATTTCCTGATCGAAGTCGCAAGGCGAAGAATTGGATCGTTTGCAACTTGTCTATGAACAGTTGTTAATTTAGCAGTTGGCGTTTCAAACGCTAAGGGATGAGGCTGAGCGTTCACCGGGGGCAGTTGGAAAGGGTCGCCAATTATTAATAGATGTAAGCGCTCATAATAGGCTACATGAGCCAATATATTGTCTAGCATATCTTTCGGGATCATCGACGCTTCATCGAGAACGATAATCCCTCGCGTAATTTGTCCATCTAGAGGCGGGATTGCTTTAAAGCGAGGCCGGCCATCCGGGGCTTTCCCTGTCATATTATAAAAGGATCGGTGTATCGTCGTTCCGAAGCCGGTTTTTCTTCTCAAGACGTCGGCAGCTTTCCCGGTAAAGGCGTGATAGAAAGCCTCGCCGAAATCTTTCGCTATTGTTTTAGCGAGCGTTGTCTTTCCGCTACCGGCGTAGCCATGAAGGGAGGCGATGCGATCGCTTTTGAGTTTTTCGATTACTAATTTACAAGCGTCTGTTTGATCTTTCGATAATTCGATATTCATATTATTCCTCGCACGTTGCGATATGAAAAAAGGGGCGAGCGCCCACTAGGAAAAATACAGAGAAAAACCTAGTGCTTTCCAAGCGCTCGCCAATCCAGAATTTTGATGCTTGACTAAAATTCTGGATCTTCACTCACATCAGCCGAAGGTGTGGCGACCTCAGCTTTCGGAGTTTCTTCAATCGCCAAATCAGCCGGGGGATCAACCCATTTAACGATCTTCATTAAAGGTTCGTAATTTGTTGAGGGGCCGTTTTTGTGAGCCTGTCTGCCGGGTTTCTTTGTGTCCTTGTTTCGATCTAGATCAAAACTTACAACCGGCATCTTCCCGGCGTTGTTTTTAGCCTCGGCGAATATTTTATCGAAGAGAGGCTCATAGCCCAACTTAGCCATATAGCTATTGCTCATTAGATGTTTAACGCCGTCGATCTTTTTCGAGTAAACCCGGATCTTAAAACCTAAGCTGTAAGGGCTTCGTTCTCCCTCTCCCTTTCCTGTACCCGGTTCTGGGTTGGCGCCATTATCGACGCCCAAAGCTGACAGGCGGGAAAAATCGACTGGGGGAACAAATCTAATCCACCCAGTTTCGACTGTCGTATGGTCGATGACAAAAGCGAAATCATCGTCCAACTCTTCGCCGTCAAATGTGTAATATCCCTGATTTGCCATGTATTTGAAAAACGCCCCACCACCATCGGAGCTTTCCTCATTATTAATCAACCCTAATCCCATTTTGTTTCCTTTCTCTGGGGTTAAAAGCCAAATTTCTCGCGCAGTAATTCTTTGCGAGCGGTCGTGTTAAATTCTGAGTCATCGGGAGTCATTGGAACGATTGAGGCGAGGAAATCTGCATCGCCTAAATTTAAAAATCGCTCCCATCTAATAAGCGCCTTTTTCATGTCGCTCATGATTTGGGGAATGTCGCCATCTTCTAACGTCACTGTTGACGCCGGGGAGACATATATAAATTTGACCTCATAGCCGGGCTTTGCAGCTGCATAAATTGCCCTCTGCCTCTGATGCTCTTTCGGCATCCGATTCGGAACGCGAACCGTCGTTTTCAAGTCAATGATTGTTGGAATGCCCGAAGGGGGATTTGGGAAAACAAAATCGAGATAGCCAATAATCGGCAACTCCCAATCTGGCGTCTTGCAATTTATCTTGACCTTATGTTGAGGCTTGCGTTCTGGACGCGAAGGATCAGCCTCCGGCTCTAAGGCTTTTCCATAAGGCTTAAACGCCTCGACGCCCATCATTATTCCGAGTTCAATCTTTTCCCTGTTGCTTTGGACAAATCGATCGGTGAGCTTAAGCGCTACATCAGCGTCATATATTTTATAGGCATAGGCGATCGCCTCTTCGATTATTTTTCCATATACAACGACTTGCTCGATCCCGGCTTCGATTGCATTGCCCCGATCGCCAGCCGATCCAATAGGCCAATCGTTTTTGAAACATCTTTGAGCGATAAATTTACCCGGCTTGTTGATAGCGTCGTTAACCATTGACGCCGATCCATGATCTATATCGTGGCGCTCAAAGCCGTTCATTGCTTGTCGCCATTAATTTGTCGCAGCCCTCGACAGCGGGAAGGATGACGAGGGCTGCTAGGCTCGCGAACCAAGGGTTGATTAATTCGCGAACTGTTTGAAAGGAAAAAATCGCGCCACATTTCAAACATTTGCGCGACTCCATATAATTCTGGTGAGTAATTGTTCTTCGACTAAGTTGAATTGCTGATCCCGGACATGACTATTAAGTTGCGCTAATCTCTTAACGTCGGTCGGTAATCCATTGACCAACCACTGATTCACTGCCTGCCGAGTTATGTCTAAATCCGCTGCCAGTTGAGTTTGCCCACCAAGCGTTTCAATTAAATGCGCTATATCTTTTTTGTTGACACCATCCATAATTTAGAGATATCTCTAGAAAATAGAGCAGTCAACCACTGCTTAACACATAGAGGATACACAGGGGTATCAAACGATATTTTCGGGTATTGTCTATTGTCTAGGGAAAAAAAATAACTTACCGTAAGGATGGAAGGTATGTTTTGTCACCACAGAAAGAGAGGGTTATGGCTGAGAAATTTAAAGCCACAGAAGACCACTTACGTTGCATTAAAAGGGTTAAGATGTTGAGGGAAGCGCGAGGCGAAAGCCAGGCTGTCACTGCTAGATTAATTAAAATGTATCCGAGCAGTTACAGTGATATTGAAGCGCCAGCTAAGAAGATTTATCTGGAAACGATAATCCAACTAGCAGATCATTTTGATGTTACCGCCGGTTTTTTGATAGCAGGGGAGCGAGGCGACCTCAACGCATCGCAACTTAAAAGAGTTCAACGAATTTTTGATTTATAAGGGAAGTAAAAAAATGACTTTAAAAACAGTAACACGCGACATCGGCGGGTCTGACGAGGTGATTTATTCGGACGCCGTTTCAATTGCCGGCAAAATTATTATGACTGACGAGATTGCGGGGGAAATGAAATCCCCATCAACAGCAGTTTTGATGTTTTTCATGGACGCCGAGGAATTCTCTACAGTTTCGCAAATATTCGATGCTGTCGCCGATTATACAAAAGATAGCCAAAAACAAAAGCTCGGCAAGTATGACACAGACTGCATTTGCGCTGATTTTCGAAAGATATTCTGGTGTACTGCGATGAAAAAATGGAAAGTTGTTAATTTCTATTTCGACACCGACTCGTTAACTGCACACAAACATGGCTATAATCGAACTTTGCTAGAGCCATATATGGGGGCAAATTATATTTGCTCTGGGGCAACTGACGGCAATCATTTTGATGAGGAGCAATCGAGAATTGCAGGCTGCATTAAATTATGCGATATCTCCCAGGATTTTGAAGCTGTTTATTATGAAGAAGTAATCACTGAAATAGCATATCAACTTCAAAAAATAGCTATCTAGTTCGAAATTGAGGCAGCAAAATGCTGTCTTTATTTTGCCTTATCTACTCTATAATCTAGAGAATAAACGAAGGAAGCGAATATGAAAAACTTTATTATAGATTTCATCGGCGGTATTTGCGTTTTTGCGATCCCAATAATACTTGCGTTTTATTATGTAGGTTTTGGAGGTGCTTATTGATGGGCGATTATTACTGGATTTATCGCCTACCTCCCGAAGAGAGAAGGCCAATCGAGCTTCGCTATGAGGGAAGAATTCCTGATGAAGTCTGTAAAGAAGCTGAGCGAAGAGTCTTAGAGCTAGACCGATTAGCTAAGGAAAAAGCTGATGAGAAATAGGATTATTGTCGCGTTTTCTTTTAAGCCGGGCAAATGGGAGAAAAACCCCGACAGCGTTATGAGTTGGGAGAAAGCCGTTGATCTTCACAACTCAGGGTTTGGCACGTTGATCACAAGAAAATATGACCGCCGACACAAGCGCGAAAAATATCAACTGGAGTACCAGCATTATTCTGACCCTCAGCGAGCGCCTTGGGCGAAATTGAGAGCAGGCGATGCGTAACTATCGGAGGTTTATCGTCTTCGAAGAAGATGCCGTCAGGTTGCGAGTTTACGACTTGTCCAAGACGCCGGTTTTCGATGAAGAAATCTCCGAGCGCCAACTTTTGAAATTAGCAATGGATTGTCTGATTGCATATGTCAGGCTGATAACCAAAAGGAATAATTAAATGGGAACGATTAACCTTAATAAGAGGGCTGTAAAATTTGATGATCTTGGCCCGTCGATGAAAGATCCTCGGCTTAAAGGCACGATTGAGATTATACAATCACCGGGAGCCTTAGCGCTTAAAATTAATAATTCGGATGTTTTTATTATGGGATCAAGAGAAGCGTCTAAGGGGTTTATCCAGAAAATGATCGCCAATCATCAGACGGTTTTTGAAGATGTTTAGCGCAAAAGTAGTCGTTATAATTGGCGGTCTTTTCACTGTACCTTTTACATCGCTCGCCGTTTATTCTAATTCGGCTGAATGTTATGCGTCAGTTCAAAATATTATAGCAAATCTAGATCAGGAAGTTATCGACAATATTGGTATTCAAAATATGGAATGTTTTTTTGTGCCATTTCCCTCAATTCGCCCGGAGAAAAAATATGCAAAATGATAATGATGATTTGACGTCATATCCTGAGAAAGTTGCTGCGAAAAAATGTGGGCTTTCGCATCACACATTTAAGAAATGGCGTCAGCAGGGGAAAACTTTTCCTGATATGCCGATTTTCTTTAAAACGCCGGGAGCGCGAGGCTCAATCAGATATCGCCATTTTCAGATCAAAAGATGGCAGCAGTATATGGAAAATGAAAGTGCCTTTAATTAAATAAAACCAGTTACCTCGGAGGTCGAGGTAAGCCCAGATCAGCGTCGATTTCCATCGTAACAGCGCTGATCTGGGTTTTTTATTTTCTAATTAGGGTATACACAGGGGTATATAAGGATATATAAGGGGATGACTATTAAATGACTATTTTCTCTAAGTCATTGAAATCATTGAGTTTGATTCAGGTAGAGTATCTGCCTTCGAAGCAGAAAGTTACAGGTTCGAGTCCTGTAGGGGCCACCAAAACCTCAATGAAATCAACGGTTTTAGAGAGATAACCCATTGATAGTCTTGATTTGTGAGGTTTTGGGCAATATCCCTATATATTCAATGGGATACCTCTGTCTCTCTATAACTCTCAAATCAATCGTGATTAACTTTTGATTAACTTTTTTTTTGCGGGGAGATTTTAAAATGAGATTAGACGACATTAAAAAGAGAAAAAATGATCGAGGCGAAACTGTTTATTATTTTGCGTATTATTGCCCTGAGAAATTAAAGATTCGCCAGTTTACATCCATTAACAAGACTAAAGCGCTTGCTAAGCGTAAGCATCTGCAAAAGGCCCAGCAATACGCCCCAGAGTCACCAGAGGCCGGTATAACGCCTTTTGGCGTTGTTTTAGAGCAATATGAAAAAGATCGGAAGAATGACGTTAGGGGAGGGCGGTTAAGACCAGCGAGCTTTGATGGATATATGCAACATATTCGACGGCTTCAACCTTTAGGCGCTGAGGAAATAGAATTTGCTAATGGCGTATATCGATTTCGGTTTTACAAAAAAGACATTGGTCGTTTTATATGGGCCAAGGCTCCAACAAAAGAAGAGGCCGAAGCGCTAAGAGAAGAGATTAATCTGAGCGCCTCGACTGATGACCCTTTATATTACGATAAATTAAACGCTCTTGAAGCGCCTATTCAAAATTTGAAATGGGAGTTTATTCAGAAAGTTCTAGATAATATTGACCGATCGCAATCAACAAGAAAACATCATTTTGTGACCTATACAAATGTTATCAGTTGGGCAATCAAAAAAGGCTATCTGTATAAAACCCAGAAAGATATGATCGCCAACGCAAAACCGGGGAGGGGCGTTAAGAAGAAAATAGAAATCCCGGATGAGGCATCAGTGAAAAAATTAATAGAATGTAGTGATGATTTTTGGACGCCCTTCTGGATGATCGCTGCATCGACCGGGGCGAGGCTTGGAGAGCTTACCGCCTTAGCTTGGCGTAATGTTCATCTTAATCAGGGGATGATTTATATTGAAGAGGCGACAACGAGAACCGGGGAGATTTCTTCGCCAAAAACTGACAACGCATTCAGAGAGCTACCGATTGGAACACAAATTATTAACGCCCTTTCAAAGCTGCCTCGCGATGGCGGTTTAGTCTTCCCATGCCCGGAGTTTAGTTTGCCGTTTCAACAGTATAATCAAGTCGGGCCGACCGCTCTTATTCCGGGGAGAAGGCTTCGGGCAAAAAATGAAAAGCGCCCCATGAAAACGGAAGAGGTTTATAGGATGGGAATGAAGCCGGTTTTAGATGCTCATAATATTGAATGGAAAGGTCGAATTCACTCCCTTAGACATTTAGCAGCGTCGAGAATGATCGATTTGAATTGGAATATTAAAACAATTCAAACTCGCCTTGGTCATGCAAACGCTGTAACGACGCTCGATATATATGGTCATTTAATGCAGCGAAAAGATTTCCAACAAGAAGCGAAGGAATTGGGAGAGGGGCTATTTTAAGCCCTTCTCGATTTCCCCGTCTTAGCTGCATTTTTAAATGCTTTATCAGTTGGCGCTTTTTTTGATCCAACTGGGTTCATGCGCTCAACTTTTTTCCCGGATTTTTCCTGAGCTTCGATTCTTGCTCTTTTTTTATGAATGTTTTTATAGAGGCCCATTATTTATCCTTACTATTCCATAGTGAAAACAGCACCTTTACTTTCTCTTCTAAAACGTCCAGGCGGTTGAAAGCCTTAGCGAAAAGCACTATCGCAGCTATTACGGCAACCAGCACAGGCCAGATAGCATTAAAAATGTCTAACAAAGTAGCGTCTGCCATTTTTACCCCTCGCGAATAAGTTCTGCATTACGCTGACTCCGAGCGGGTAATTGGCGAGCGTAATTGGAGTCCAAGAGTTGCGCTGCAGCCTCTTCATCATCACGATTATCAGGGTGCAAGCTAAGGAGCATTTTTTTAAATTGCATCAATTTGGGAACGCCAAGATTGAAGGCCATGTCACAAAGCACTAGCTGTTTGTTTTCTGATAGCTCTTTCCAAAATGGAATATTCCGATCTAGTTCCATGTGAATAATTTCAATATCTGTCTGTAGTAAATAGGTCGCCTCTTTAGCAGTTATTCCTCGCTCTTCTAAATTACGCCCAACGCCGATTGATAGTCGCCCCCCGGCATCCTCGCCAACCTTCGGGCAATGATAAGGCATTAATTCCATCCCTTCCTCAGAGATTAATTTTTCTTTGAGGCGGTCTAGAAAATCAGTCATCGCTTCCGGGCTTTCGTTTTTGCTTTTTCAGATAATTGGTTCATGTGGAAAACTCGCTGACTTGTTTTCGTATGCGTCTTATTGGAATGAATATGACCATTTGGCATTTTGTGGGTGTTACCATTCCACTTGCTGCCATCTTTTAAATAATGATTTACATTTTTTGCCATCGGTTATTTCTTTTTCACGTTAAAAAATTTAGTTGCTGCTCTCACTCCGAAACTACTAGCGACAATTACGCCTAAGCTCATTTTATAAAATTCTGGCATCTTCTCTAACTGGGCAAATCCGTTTTCAACAATTTCCTCGCATCCGGGGATAAATGCCAAAATTAAGGGTATTGAAAACAAGCAGCATAACCATTCATCCTTAAGTGAGTGAGCCGAAGCCTTAGCCTGTTCGAGATCCCAATCGATTTCCCCAGTTGCTTGTCGCTGCTTTATTGTTGCCTCAGATTTGATCTTAATAATCTTGGCCTCAACCTTCGCCTTCTTGGTTTCGACATGACCTTCTAACCATGTTGAGGCAAGCCCGGCGATTGGGCCGAGGAGGTTTAATCCGATCATTTCTTAGGCTTAGCCATAAACGCTTGAGCGCCCATATAGCTGGCAATTATCCCGGCCATTGCAATGGCGAAGGTTGAGGCGACTGATGTTAAACTTGTCACTCTAGCGTCAGATAAGTAGGGTGAGCATAGGATGGCGATGAAGGCAATCATCGAGATAAAAGTCGCCCAAACCATTTTTTTCTGCGTATCGAATTTTTCATCTTCATGTTCAATATCGCTAATTAATTTGCTTTGCTCTATTTCCTCAGCCGAAAGAACGCCATCGCCATCTAAATCTTTTACCGGCGTCATCCGAATGCAGCGCCAAGTAATGCGATGACCACAAACGCTGCGGTAAATAAAATCGAAATTTGAACAAAAGTATTTTGTCGCGAAATCCAATCATGGATCGTATTAAACATTGTTTTCATTTTTATCACGCACTCTCTCCTTACCTTTTTCTACAAAATCCACATGACCATCATCGTGAACAACTAAAACCCTGACCCCGGCGTATTTTTGCGCTAAAGTTAAAGGGTTATAACTTCGAGAAGTTTCGTTAAATGATTTGACGTCGATTAGCTCTATTACCGGTTTATGATTCCCATTTATTTTGAGCGCGACTAAATCCACAAATCCCCAACCGCTTACATTTTTCGCAACTACTGACCAGCCTCGCGCAAATAGCCAAGCAACAGCGACACTTTCAGCCCAAGCGCCTTTTACAATATGACTCTTAATTGATTTTATCCCAGGCCCAAGCTAAGGCAGCAGCGATCGCTGCGACAAATGCAGCAACTTTGAGCAGTAGGAAAATTGATCCTTTACCCATAGCTGCCATTTCCAAAAGTTTATCGAGCTTTGTTTCGATTGACGCTAAGCGTCGCTCCTGTTCGTCCGTCCGGGTTTCCAGCCGAGCTATTCTCTCATCAACCTCTGCCATTTGGAATCCCTATTATTTCCCCATTTTGACCATGATCCACAAGACACGAACGCATATCAGGCATATGAACTAACGCAGTAAATTTACCTGATGGCGCCATGTAAATCGTGACGAGATAACCCCGGACACTTAATCCCCGGAAGACTAATTTTTCATCGCCTTCTTTAATTTTCTTCATAACCTCTTTAGTCGGAAGGCAAGAACTTTGAGCATAAACTTGCTTAGCCGATAAAAAAACAGCCACCCAAATGGCAGCTGTTATAGCGACTATGCGATTGAGCGTCATTGTCTTAACATCGGCGAGCGTCTTAAAGGCTCGTTGTCTATCTTAGAGCGGAATTCGTTTATAGCTTCTTTTATTTCTGGCTCAGCTTTTCCAATAGTTACCAAACGAGCAGTCAGTTTGGACGCTGCCTTTTTAGTTGACGCCATAGAGTAGTTCGATAGCCAATTAACAAATCTAGGCGAAGTGATTAATTTAGCTGATGCCCGGATGCTGAGCGCTGTTCCAATGCCAACGGCAGTTAACCCGACTGTGTTCTCAATTCGATCCTCTGTAGAGGGCGCTTCACTGACGCTCTGCATCCCCTCCATAGACGCTCCAGTCTGAGCGGTTTGTTTGTCGTCGGATAACGAAGTAATGGCGTTATAGGTCAAACCCGGAGCAGCGGTAATCAGCCCCATAGCAAATAAACTTTTTGCTGTATTGCTTCTATTTGCTAAATCGTCGCTGCCTTTTACAAGCTGAGTTATTTTCCAAAGACGCTCTAACGGCTTTTTTAAATCTTTATATCGTGTGCCACTGAATAGCGCTTTATCTGCTCCGCTTTGATTGAGCTTATTGAAGTTCGTTAAAAACCTTGCAGCGGAGAAATCTGCTGTTTGTTTTCCTACCTCTCCCGTTGCTTGGTTCATCGCAGTTGGTCGCCCTAACTGGCCTAAAATTGTTCCGGCTAAATCATCCCAAACTTCTTTCTGCCCAGACATTTCCATTTGACGCCGTAAGCCTTGCAATACAGAAGCGCCGACCTTCCCTTCGTTCATAAGCGTTGTGACAACTCTCTCAGGAACATTTTTATTGATAAAGCGTTTAATAATATCGGCTCTCTGCGCTTGTCGCCGGGTATAATTATCAGCCTTTCTAATTAATTCGACACCAGTTTTGCCGTCCTTATCTTTATATTGGCTAGCTTTTTTGTCTAAGATATTTTTTATCCGGGAATATATTTGTTTGTTTTGCACGTTGTCAGTTTGTTGCCCGGCAGCCATCAGGAAAGGGTTAGGGTCTATTTCCCGACCGATTTCTGTTCTGATTTGTCTTAAGATTTCAAAAGTTGGTGGGCCTTTAGTCGGTTTCTTGTTTGCAACAAAAGACGCAAGATCCCCGCTCTCTAATGCTTTTATCGCTGCATCATCACCGTCAGGAGAAGCGCCGGTAATACTGTCAATCTTAGCAATAGTTGGAGCGTATTTTGATTTTAAAAAATCTGACTGATCGCTGATCTCCATCAACTCATTTCTCATTTGAGTAAGCGAGGTCATATCATCAGGATTAAGTTTCGCGCCCTTCGGAATTGTATTATAAGCCCTAGTATATAACTGGTCTTTTCTCTCAATAATTTTCTCACCGGCCTGTTTAACAGCGCCTTGTAGTCTGGCGCCTAATGTCGAGTAATCTCCGCTCGATGTTGCTTTCGGATCGGTCGTCCTTGTGAATTGCTCGCTCACATTAGTCGCTGATTCTGCAACTTCTCC
>Ga0209337_1003319_pt1 | contig 11375 bp, 9 predicted proteins | sample LinPmetageLP53_FD_184044 | JGI IMG/M metagenome (GOLD analysis project Ga0209337, IMG submission 184044) | Marine viral communities from the Pacific Ocean - LP-53 (SPAdes) (version 2) | ecosystem: Environmental > Aquatic > Marine > Oceanic | place: Pacific Ocean | collected 2010-02-08 | reverse complement strand
GTGGGTATTCTGTTTCTTAATAGATTTCTTAAGTTTACGACGAATCTTGGCTTGTTCCTTGCCATAGGTAGCATCATAATTATCTTCAGCACCTAAGTTAATAGGCAAACAATCATAACAATAAGTTCCTGCTTGAATAGTAGTTAATCCTGTGGTTTTATCACATTCTTGACAACATCTAATTTCTTCTGCCTTTTTTGTAGTCTTCTTTTTAGATTTAGAGAAACCTTGTCTCTGGGCTGGGTCTTTGTAGGGTCTACCCAAGGCAGTAAATATATCTGTTTCAGTAGCACCGGCTAAATATTGCTCAGTATTACGATCGAATAATCCATACTCACTTAATTTAAGTCCCTTGCGCTTAGCCATCCATCTATATTTAATATTGAAATCAGCAGGACCTGTGAAATACAAAACGGTAGCACCCCAAGCCGCCGGGGTGGTGACCTTGAAGTCTACTTTTTCGCCATCTATAATTACTTGCGCTTTGTTTTCACCAACCCAGTTGATGCCTTCATTGGGTGGCAACATATTAGGAAGAGTGTAACCCTCTTTAGGAATAACAACGAAATCAATGTCACCAATCATCTGAGCACCACGACGATAAGACCCACAAGCCATCATTTTGTCGACCATGGGACGGAGGTGGTTTTCTACTTTAGTAACAATTTTATCTGCTTTAGACCGAGGAAACTTAACTTTAGTCTGTTTCGGGGCGGGAGCCTCAAACTCTTCTTGGAATCCAGAATCAAAACCTTTCGGTTGTAGACAGTTATCCCGTGCCATACGCACGGCATCAGGGTCATTACCTGTAAACTCACCATATTTATGTCGCACTAACAAATCTTTACCATAATACGGATCTGCTAAACGTGGACCATAGATACCAATCTCGTAAACAACTTTATTCCCTAAAATTAAGCCACACATTTGTGCTAAAGCCAAATTAAAATTATCTTGTCGGGATAAAATCTCTTCCTTACCAGTCGGCATTCGTAAGTAAAGTTCGTAAATAGAATCACGATGATACATAGATTCAGCATTGAGACCGTAATTAAACTTGGCTTGGTCTTCTAAGAAATTACCCGTAACAGCATTAGAATACATTAAATCTCTCACCGACCAATCACTGATATTTACACCTTCTATCTCAGAACCCGGAAATCCCTCTACATTAAAGGTTTCTGCTTCACGCTCAATCGTAGTAAAAGTATTGTTGGCTAATTGTTTGTCAATCTTTTTAATCATCCGATTTACGCTGCGGGCTTCTTCTATAGATTCAACTGGAAACGGTTCGTTAGTAAACAAGTAACTAAAATAATTATATCTTAAACGGTCCAAAACATTATTGGGAGCCAAAGTAGGTCTCCACTCGTCCACATATGGTAGTGGTGATACAATAGGATCAAAAATTACTAATTCGTTATTGTTACGGTAACCATAATTACCAGCAGTGGCTGTATCACGAGTTACTAAATTAAGATTATCCCATAAATAAGTAGCCACTTCTTTAAACACTTCTTTCCGTGGACGCTTTGGCATTGGAGTCGATTGGATATTGAGTTTCTCCATGGATACCAAATAAGCATTTCGATGTCCCGGACCCCTAATACTCAAGAAGTTATCTTCCCACGCTTCAGCATGATCTCGGTTTTGAGTAGCGATTTCATCATGAATGTCTTTAGTAAATCCTAATGGCAAGAAGGTTTGCACAGAATCATATAACTTTACTAAGCCCGTCGGTTGTCTCTGACCAGATCGTTGGGTGTTCATAAGTTCGTCAAACATATACATCTGCATTTTAGCAGACATGGGTCGCCATAACATACCCACTGACCAGTCGTGGTCGTAATCATTGTGAGCAGGATTATATCTTACAATGTGTCGGTCTTGTAAATAAGTATTATATTGGAAAGCATCTAAATAACTATCTCCCACACGAGGAAAGGCTTTCATAATCTTGATAACTTTATCCGGTTCTTGAGCGTGTTCAAACACCCAACCTGTAGCACCGCTGGAGATATAATCTCCAATCATATCAAGAGTTAGCGTCACTTGTAATCACCTAATGTTCTGGAAAACTCTTGAAGTCATCAATAACCTCAATAATCTTTTGTTTGTTGGAATTAGCATACCACAAACCACCCAGAACGGCAAGAATACCGAGAGCACCCGCACCAGTGAATATGTTTAACTGATTAGGACTGTAACCTTCAGCACCCAGAGAAGGACCCTCTAAATCCATAATTCCCATCATGCCGTAGCGTCCCAAGGCTTCTTGGAACTTAAACCAATCTACTCCTGAATCGTTACGAAGTGTTAAACCACCGTTTCCATCAGGAACTTGTTTGTTCTGACCAGATTCTGCCGTAATAGCATAAGGGTCTACGCCGGGGTTGGAATCACGCATAGCAGAAACTATGGTTTGAGTGTCAGGGAAAACTAAAGTGCGAACACGATTGTGAATCACTTTCTTTCCAGTGGGCTTACCATCAGGTCCTTTTTGGATCTGTTGATGAGGGTAAACCAAGAACTGCACAATATATTTATTATTAGTTCGAGAATCTACGAACTCACGACAAATGTCAGTAGAAGAGAAATACTGGCGACCGGTGTAAATCTTACCATCTTTGAGTGGGTGACCATGAATAGTCCAAAGTTGATTATCTAAACCACGCATTAAAGCGTCTTGAGCACCCTTGCTCTGAGGCGAAACCTTGATGGCAGATTCTTCTCCATAAGAAACACCACCCAACTCGTAAACACCTTTATCATCGTAGACATAACACATCCACTCACGTTCTTCATTAGTGTTATCAGCGTATTTCTTCATTTCACGAAGAGAACGGTCTGTAAACTTACTGAACTCCTTTTTCCAAAGAGGCATACTTTGATTCGTCATTACCTGTATGAGATCACCACCTTATCGTTAGTTGTTCCACTACTTAACTTTAATGGTTGGCCCATCTGTTGCACCAAAGGCTTTAGACGAGCAGACACTTCTATTTTAAGCGGGAATCCAGCAGCACTGGATTCAGTAATGGTATAGGCAATCTGTTTAGCATCACAATAGTCTATAACGCCGGGGAGGGCTACAGGATAAATCTCTTTACCCATCTTAATAAGTCGTGTTTTCACGAAAGTAAATCCGGCTTCACCGGCTGCTAACTGCTGACCAGTAAACTGTTTAACTTCACCAGACACCAAATCTACTCGGGTTTCTAAACGACGGTCAGTGCTCAAGGATTGGCTTAAAGAACGTTGTTTAGCCTTTTGTCGTTCTGTTTCTTTGGCTCGTTCTGCTGCCGTAATAGATGTATCTATGGTATCAGAAGGACTAAACTGCCCTTGTGCAGTAGACTCAGGCTCGGGTTGATAACAATCTAAAGTTAATTTAGGTATCAAAAGAGCACCTACTAAAGTATTACTATCTTGTGGAGGAATAACAACTACATAATCTGTGCCGAAATCTTGAGAAACAGTAACTATGCTACCGACATCAAACGAAGGAGATAACCATGGCTTCACAGTTTCACCTTTAGAAGTTTGCTGGCCGACACCCACAGGTTGCCAATTATCCATATCATTAGGATCGGGATAATCAATAACTACGGGATTCTTGTAGAGTCCTAAATAATCAGTAACCTTAACTCTTTCGGTGCGCTTATGTTCGGGGTCTTGGCCGGACATCATTTGCATCATGACATTAGGGTCGCCACCCAATTCCAACCATGTGGATACTGATTCATATAGTTCCGGCCATTCTGCTTTAGCATAATTACCATCCAGATTAACAATGGTGCAAATAGTGAGTAGATTTTCTAAACGTTGGAGTTCGTCCTCATAGGCTTCTTCAAAGGCTTCTTTAATATCTTCACGAGATTGGTCTAAATCACCCATATCGGCTTGAGTCATGGCATCATCAATAGGATTACCTAAAGGAGAGACTTCCACGTTTTGGTCACTCAAGGTTTCATCTACTACTTGTTGAGCCTCAGCCTTGGAATCAAATTGTAGGGGTTGGCCTGCATCAGAGATGAACTCACCAGTATCTTTATCTATAATACCCCACTTTTGCTCGTTAAGTTCTTGGTCAGCAGCCATAGCAATATCATTCATCGCATCAGCAGTGTCATCATCTTGCATAACTTCGGCAGCCTGACGACCGGCTTCAGCAGCGTCTTTAATGGAAGCCCAGTCTTCACGATTATCAGCAGTATCAATAGCATTATTAAGATTATCAATAGCATTCTCCATGGCATCGTTAGCACCCTCAGCATTATCTTGCGAGGCTTGTGAGTTGGCTTCTTGAGCATCATTCTTGGCTTGAGTCGAAGATTGTTGTGATTCACTGGCTGTAGGGCCTTTTTGCATATTATCAATTTGTTCATTGGCTGCTTGCTTCTGATCGTTAGTTAATTCAGAATCATTTATGGCATCACGGACTGCTTCTTTAGCAGATTCCATACTACCATTATCACGAGGGTTGTTAGGATTTCCAGTCTGGCAACAATCATCTAAAGCATCCATAGCCTCATTATAATTACCATCTTGGGCTTCTTGTTTTGCTAAATCAGAAAGGTCACCACATTCTTGTGAGCGTGAGTCGGATTGCTTTTCATGGTCTTTTTGTGCTTGGTCACGAGCAGCATCACGAGCCTGTTCTTGTTCTTTGTCTTGTTGAGTCTGTGGCAATTTGCCAGTCATATCTTCCATAGAGTTAGCAGAGTTATCTTCGGGTGATTGACCTTCAGAGGGTTGTTGCCCTTCTCCACCAGTTTCTCCGCTTTCGCCAGAGGGTTGGCCTTCGCCTTGACCCTCTCCAGAACCTGATTCTCCACCTTCTCCACTACCCTGTCCTTGACCTTCTCCTTGGCCTTCGCCTGAGCCTTCACCGCTTCCAGAGCCTTCGCCCTGTCCGCCAGATTCACCTTGACCTCCTTCTCCAGAACCTGAGCCTTCGCCGCTTCCAGAGCCTTCGCCCTGTCCACTGCCCTCGCCTGAGCCTTGGCCTTCACCGCTTCCAGAGGATTCTCCTTGACCTTGGCCTTCGCCACTGCCACCAGAGCCACCCTCTCCACTTTCCCCAGAGGTTGAAGAGCCTTCTCCTTGTCCTCCTTCTCCAGAACCAGATCCTTGGCCTTCGCCTTGACCTTCTCCAGAACCTGAACCTCCTTCGCCTGATGGTTGTCCGAATCCGGCTTGGTCGTTGCCCTTTTCAGGAGTTAATCCCGGGATTCCTTCTCCACCTGTGCTTGGGAATGGTAATGGACTTGATGGTGGGCCTCCGCCTCCTTCTTGTGGTTGTGGTTCACCGCCACCACCGCCGCCGCCGCCTCCGCCGCCGCCTCCGCCTCCACCGCCTCCTGCGGGTGGCATGGGGGACATACCTCCACTACTACCAGAACTGCCGGGGGCTGATACTGGACCGTGGGGTGTTTGCATATTAGCATTATCATCAACGAAAACCTTTTGGTCGTTAGAAGTATATTTATTAGTATCGTAAGTTAGAATCAACATGCCCATGCCAGTAGTTACTTTTATGATGGGACAGTTACCTAAAACACCTGCCCAATACTGAATAGTGGGTTCACTCGCAGTGAGAGTTAGATTTATTTTATTACCTATAATACCAGAAGGAGGGATACTGTAATTAGGAGCCGATTCCACATATTGACGAATAGAAGCAATAGTAGATACTATAAGGGTGCTCTCTATCTGATAATAGTAGACATGGGACCACCCTGCGGGCTGATTGGCTCTAACGGCTGTATCTCCAGTGGTCGGATCTAACCATAAGTATTTCACCATAGTTATTATTAGTCATGGCTCGCTATTTAAGTTTTGGTATTTCTATGGTTTGTTTATGATATTGTTAAGGTATATAAGGGTGATGACACCCACTCTTTATTAGCCCCAACAAGTGGGCCACAAAAAACAAGGTGAAAAAATATGAGTGAAAATAACAACGCAGAAGAAATCGCAGCATTTATGAATGAATTGGAAGAGACCCGTCCAGCACGAACTGGAACTGGTCGTCGTGGGGCAACCTATGACATCCTAAAGCCAGAGTTCGGTCAAATCTACCGCAACTACGCTATCCTCTCTTTCAACCACGGAACAAGCCCTCTCGGTGCAGACTCCGTAGTGGTTCGTATGGTCAACATGGATACAGGTCGCCGTGAAAAGATCTACCTCCAATCCTACGAAATCCAAGATTGGGACCGTTTCGTCAAGAACAACGAAATCGTAACTGTTGAAACCACAGAAGATGGTGAAAAGAAGAACTACAACCTTCCAGTCCTATGTGACTTCCTAAAGCAAAAGGAAGAATCTCAGAAGAACCCCGGTCGTTTCTACAAATCCTTCAACGCAATCGGTCGTGGCGCAGTTAGCCGTGACGACTTGCCTGAATACCACGAAGACCAAGCCCCACCTGCTGAAGAGTGAGTAAGGCTACCTACATTGGTAAGAACCTCTTGGCCGTAAGGCTATTGATTCCAGCCACAGGTGTGTGTCCTCTAATGGCCTATACTTGACCCCTCTTGGGCGATAGCAAGGTTTGTGGGGATATTGAGCACATCTGTGGCTACATGGTTCCACTACTCAATTGGTTTTCCACTTCCTTTCTGGTTGAGGTTAAAAGCGGTAAGTGCATCCTTTCGGGTGTAATGCTGTGTAATTGGGACGGTATCCTGCGTCCACTCGATCGTCTCGGGCGGAACTATCGGAATCTATACATAGGTGGTAATACCATGACAGGTTGGTGTGATAATGGTTTCAGAAACACTTTTCAATTATGCTGAAAATTGTGTGAACCAGTTTCTTGACCAAAACTCTTCCGTGGCTTCTGTTTACAAGACTAAGATTAGTCATGAGTATGAAGTAGGAAGCGGAGTCGTTATTAAAATTGAAGACGGTCCACTTAATCGTGGGAAACGAGCCAATAGTGACGAATCCGCCATAGAGTTTACTATCTCTGATGGACAGTATGCTATCCAGTGCATCGCACACAATGGCGACGGTTCTGACTTGAATGCTTTTAGTAGCAACGATTTAACCGATGTGTTATTGTTGTTAACTGATTCTATGGCTAAAGGTCAGGCTGTTCGAGTCTGTGGAAACTTTATTCTTCATAACAAAGAAAAGGTGTTCCGAGTCAATGCTGTGCAACCTTTGGAAGATGGTAAGAAAAGTCAATTAACTGATGAGCAATTTGAAGGCTTTGTGCAGTTATGCAGAAAGCATGGGTCTAATCCCATGGAAGTTATGATGGCTGATGATACTCTTTGGCGACACGTTTACGCTGAGAATCCAATTAAATCTGCTGTCATGCTAAGTTGTTTGAGTCCGTTTAAGAAACAAGACATGATACACATGGCTGTTATCACCAGTATGGGTGAAGGAAAAGACCACTTGATTGAAAATGTTATTCAACCTTTAGTGCCTTGTGGTATTGCTTCTACTGGTAAACTGTGCACTATTCCCGGTTTGTTTGGTGCTATGTCCGGGGAGGATCTTAATTCCGTGGAATTAGGACTCATAGGTAAAATGAATAATGAGCGTATGGCCGTATCCGAGTTTCAAACATGGGGTGCAGATGTCTTTGGTGAACTAATGAATATGTTAGCCAATGGATATTATACTATGCAGAAAGGTCAAGTCGATGTTAAGCGTGATGCCGTTCTTAATATGAGTTTCTGGGGTAATCCTGATAAAGATTATCAACCACCCAAAAAGGGTGAAGAACCCGATCCTATGGCTAAAATAGCCATGCTAAATGTATTCAAAGAATATACTTATCAGATGATAAGTCGTATGAGCCTGATGTATTGTCAAATGAGTTTAACTGATGAGGGTGCTGATGAGTTTGTAGAATCTAAAATCTTAGATGCCATGAGTGGAACCTTAGATAGTGCTGAATCAAAACATAAGTTAAAGGTATGGCGGAGTTTCTTCCGTGAGTATCTTCGTTATGTGAGTCGTATTGAACCTGATATCCTGAACTGTAAACAACACATCATAGATATTTATAATAACGATATCAAAGCCCATAAGAACTTTGAGTTAGTATTTCTACGACGTTCTGCTAAAGAAAATCGTAAGTTCCAACAGTTTATCAATCTCTCTAAAGGGGTTGCTCGGTTGCGAGGCGATACTAAAGTAGGTATTGTGCACTTAACTTTGGCTAAGAAATTATTTTTACATAGTTTAGAAACCTTGGTAACTAACTTAGTGCCTATGGGAATGGACTTGAGTGATTTAAATGCTGAACAGATGCATTTAATGAGCACCGTGGAACGGTTGTCTGATGGCAGACAGTATGAATCCAAGGTGCACCTAATCAAGACACTGAAAGAGAATGGCACTCCTATAACTATGCAAAAGGTAGATGAATTGATTGCTTCTAACTTCTTAGTAGAGGGAACCTTGGATGGAGACCCTATGATCGAAATCAATCCTGACTTGTAGAGAAGTATAAATAGATGGTAGAGAGTAGTGATATTATGCGTCCCGTGACTATTAGAAGGTGTCGTCGTGCATATACTATGATGCGTGACAATAATACTTCGTTAGGTGCTACTGCTAAAGCAGTGGGAACTACGGCTCGCACCCTGAAATCTTACTTCCAAAAGAATGGGATAAAAATCAAAAGACATAAGGGAGGGCAGTATCGTATCGTCCTGCCACCCAAAGAACTTCGTGAGCAAATGATGTTGTTGATGCAACCACGGCCTCTGGGGAAAGGAATGAGTGCCACTCGTGCTGCCAAGGAGTTACACACTACTGTCAGGAAAATGAGGTATCAAAGAATGCCTGTAGATACTGTTTCTGGTAAGCGATATTATCCGATTCTAAAGAAAAATGCAATTGGAAAATGGGAAACTAACTTTACTCCACTATCCGAAAACTCACTCGTAGTATACGGATACATATATGGTTTGAATGATGCTATTCAAGGAAAGGCCACACAAATAGGGCCAAAATCCAAAGCCGCACAATCCGATCCTAATTATGCTGACATTTGGTGGCAAATTGATTTCAATAGTTTTCCTTCTACCCTCACAGGTAAAAATCTAATTGGAAAATACAAAAAAGCAATTGTAGATTTAGTCAAGAAAGAAATGATGACACCTAAAATTACCAATTTAAGATTGGCAACTAAGTTCTTAGGAAATGCTACGGTCGCTGCCGATGCTGCCAGTAGTGGTAGAGGTTCTGCAGGGGCTAATATGAAACTCACTGTCTTAGAAGATATGTTGGAACGTTATGATGTTCACATGGATAAAGATATGAATAAAATTAAGATGGGTATTGATGATGTTCGCAGTGGTAAAACTGACTGGGTGTTGAAACGCAGATTAAATCCGGGGTTGCCAACCAGTAAGAGAACTGCCGAAGGTGATTTCCAAGTTATGTTTTTGCGAAGAAATGGTCTTAGCACTTATCCGAGTTCAGGTCCTAAGAAGTTGAACCTACGATACGATCTTAGTAAAGAATGATGCAAGAAGGGCATAAATAAAAATAGTAGTAACGCCAATAGTATTATGGGAACTCTAATGCCGAAACAAACCAAAGGAAAAACCTGCGAGATTTGTGGTAAGGTAGCACACTGGGAAAGCAAGATTAGTCCCATGGGTTTTATCAAGGGAACTCGTAAAAATGGATACACTGAGTATCTGGCATTTCATTATTGTTCGCCGTGTTTAAACGAATTAGGCGAAGCATTCTGGAAGAAATTAGAATACTTTAAATTAGGATGAGAATAGGGTGCTGCCCCCAGTGGTGCGTCCAAGCCCACTGGAAGGTCAGTCTTTCCCCTGAGTTGCGAAGCATCTCACCGACCAAGGCAGCATACAGGAGTGGTGTAACCACCTATTTATATCTTAGCAGTATAATCAGGATGTATCATTTGACCAATAGGTCCGTCGTAAACTAACTCATATAATTGTAGTTTTTTACCCTTATCGGTAGTAGCACCTACTTCATAACGGTCTACCCATCCTTTAGCAATCCATGGACGCATGGTAGAACCAATCACCCGAGCATTACCTTTCGTATCAAACTTATCCATAATCTTACCTAACTCTCCAGAGGTAAGTGGACCCCGTTGATCTAAAATCCGTAGAATAATCCACTTCTTTTTAGCGTGACGACGTGAACCAATTAATTCAAAGTAACATTCACGACTACAGAAACGAGAACGATTGCGACCACTGGCATCATTATATCCCAAATCAAAATCAGTGCCACACATATCACAACTTTGTGAAATTGGTGGGTATTTCATCGGATGGTTTTTATGATGTTTGGAATCAGACATAGGAATCTTTTTGTGACCCTCGGTATAGAATCTATGGCAGTAAAGACTACAATAATCATCTTCAGCAGTATCACTACAACTATCAATAGGTTTACCACACTTACAGTTAAGACCACTGGCAGAAAGATGATTAACGATAGTAGATTTAATGACTGGTTTGGGTTTTGGTTTTACGGGCGGTGCATCCGTGGGCCTGACACCGAGATAGCCTAATTTCTTGGCTTTGTTAGTTTCCATTCGTTCCCAATCACCAACATCTTGATTGTAAATCCATTCTTCGGCCATATTTTAGATATCTGGTAATACCTATATCTATGTAAGCGCAAAGTTATATATAGGTAATTTCAGTAATGACTTGCATGGACCCCGTAGTAACAAACGCTATTTGTGCCCTTGCAGGTGCAGCCGCCGGATATGCCGCCAATTGGTGGCAGAACAACAGAAAGAATGCCGTCAGTAAGATCGCTGATAAGGTCGGAGATTTAGTTGATGACCTTGAAGAATTGACTGGAGTAGATATTCCCGATTCTTTGGAAGACAAGATTGATGATGCAGTGGAAGATGTTATATCTAAAGTAGAAGATGCTGTAGAAGATGCTGCCGACGCTGCTGAAGAAGCACTGGCTGAAGGCGACCTTGAAGGTGCTGCCGAGGCTATTAAAGACAGTGTGGAAGAATCCGTGGCAGAAGTCAAAGAAGAACTTGATGTGGCTCTGGACGACCTTGAAGATTTGACTGTTAGTGGACTAAGGGAACGCCTAAGTGAACTCGGTTTGCCTACCAAGGGTCGTAAGGCTGATTTGATTGCTCGTATCGTGGCTCATGTGGAGGGATCCCAATGAACTGGAGAAAGATTGGTTTGATGGCCAGCCTTGCCTCTATTGTAGGTTCTATTGCTATCTATGCCCTTCACAGTCATGATTTGGGTATCTTTGTAGGTTTGTGGGCTTCTGCTCTCCTGCTATTGAGTGACCGTGCTCAAGAGATGCAAGAATAAGGTGGTTAGAGTGTTAGTCTGGGCTGTTATAGTCTATGATGAAGTAGAATACCTACG
>Ga0209337_1003318_pt1 | contig 11376 bp, 4 predicted proteins | sample LinPmetageLP53_FD_184044 | JGI IMG/M metagenome (GOLD analysis project Ga0209337, IMG submission 184044) | Marine viral communities from the Pacific Ocean - LP-53 (SPAdes) (version 2) | ecosystem: Environmental > Aquatic > Marine > Oceanic | place: Pacific Ocean | collected 2010-02-08 | reverse complement strand
GCAAGACGGATTGGTAGGGCTAAATGCTGGACGCTGGAATATCCTGAAGGCTCCAAAGACTGTAACGATGTCTTGCAGAATCATGGTAGCGAGGCGTTAGTTGCTTTAATAGACAATGCGATACCAGTTCCTTTGGATGGCGTTTACGGCGCAGATGATTACACTCAAGACCTAGAGCATTTATATGTGGACGGTATAGTTGGCGGCGCATCGACAGGTCTCGCCAGCGTAGACAGCTTGTTTACCGTTGTTACTGGGCAGTTAACAATAGTGACAGGGATACCCGGATCTGGTAAATCAGAATTTATCGATCAAATCATGGTCAACCTAGCCAAGAGGGATGACTGGAAGTTTGCTATCGCTTCGTTTGAAAACCCACCGCCTTTGCATATCGCCAAGCTATCCGAGAAGTATATACAAAAACCTTTCTTTGACGGTGCTGTGCCTCGCATGAGTGCCGCTGAGAAAGATGAGTCTCTCGCGTGGATTAAGGATCACTTCTTATTCTTGGAGCAACGTGGCGGCGAGAGCGCGACTATCGATAACATTTTAGATCGAGCTAAACAGGCTGTTATGCGCTTGGGAGTAAGGGGTCTAGTCATTGATCCCTACAACTATATCGCACAATCTACAGGCTCAGACAACGAGCATCAGGGCATCAACGAGATGCTCACCCGACTTGTTGTTTTTGCCAGAGCGCATGACGTACATATTTGGTTTATTGCTCACCCTGCCAAGATGATGACAGACAACGAGGGTAGAACTCCAGTACCAAAAGGCATGAACATCAGCGGATCTGCGGCCTTTTTCGCTAAAGCTGATTTAGGGCTAACGGTACATCTCGACAAGGACAAGACCGTAGAGATCCACTGCTGGAAGTGCAGATTTAAATGGATAGGGACAACAGGTATGGTCAACCTAGACTATGACGTACCTACAGGATGTTATTCGGATGTGGCGTATAAAGACTTTACACCTGCGCCAGAAGTACTGACAGGAGCTTGGTCGGAGGGTCAGGATGACTGGGACTTATAGGGCAGATGTTAGAGTAAACGACCTTGGCACAGCGGAGATACATAAGCGTCATAAAACTTCGCTAGAGCAAAGTGACGGTGCTTTTCTTCGCGTGAGGGTTAAGGATCAGCTTTTTATAGATGAGTTGTTGCTTAAAAGAAAAATAGACTGTTTTCATCACGCAATTGCTGAAAAAATTCTTAGTGAAGCAGTAAGGGCAAGTGTATACATAAAAAGCCCCTCCATGGAAGCAGGCGGCTTAGGGTCAATTGCGTCTAAATACAGCAATTATCTGCTAATATTTTCACGAACTTTAAAGAGGATTATTACTAAGTTTGGATGCGATGGTGAGCGTTTGGTTTTTGATGTTGTAGTCAACAACACGCCGATATCAAATGATGATGAAATAAAAAAACTGAAAGAAATATTAACGTACTTAGGGCGAGGAGAAGGTTATGGAACAAGTAACGATTAGAGTCACGCGAGATGCAATTGGCGAGTCCAAAAGAGAAGTGTTAGCCACGGTTAGGCTGACAAACTATCATAGTGGAGAGGATGTTACCCCATTCAATAGAGAATGCAGTGCAGTTATGAATGCTTTACAGACTGCTTATTCTTCTCACAGCACACACGATGGTGACATACAGATTACAAGCGCGGGAATCATAGAGCATATTAACTCATGATTTTGTATTTCCACAAGGCTACGGGATGAACTGTTTACATTGTTCTCAAGAGCTTAATAATAAGGAAGAGGTAAGGGTTAGGCTTACTATGCTGTCCTGCCCCTGCTGTGAATCAATAGTTTTTGTGCTTAAAGAAGAGGTAAATACCCATGACAGATTCATTACTCAAGAACAGCAAGCCCAAGAAGAGAAACCACAACGCAATATCTCAGCGAATAAAAAACCTCAAAGCCGCCGAGAAGCTAAGTAACGTGTGGCTACAGAAAAAGCTAACCAGCCCCTCTATACAAGGGGTTTAGGGCTGGCATATCTACGGCCTTCTTGAGGACTGGTACAATTTTAAGGAACTGCTGTCTCTGCTTTTGCACCATTTCCCTTTGCTCTAACTTTTCTTCGGGAGACATAGACGACTTATCTATTCGCTCTATTTGCTCCCGATAAACCTTCATTCTCTTGTCCATGTATTTAAACCGAGACCCAAGTCCGGCTAAATGCTCCCTGCCCTCAAGGAATCGCTGTAGCTCTGGGAGCCTGTTTTCATCCCTAAGAGTCTTCACGGTAGATAAGGTTTGAGATACCTCCGCTCTAAGCTCGTAGTAATCTTCCTGCGTACCTCGGCCAAACTCTGAGGCAAAGAATCGCTTTAACATTGGCAGTCTATCTAACGGAAGGCTTGCCTTCTGAGTCGAGTCATCCCCCGTGATAGAAGGATCTCTCATGACATGATCAACAACATCGAGGACGTAACCGCCAATTGTTCCACCGTAACCCCTCATAACATGCTCCACCTTGAGTGGGCTTTTGTTTAACGCCTCTCCAATAAATGTAGCCGCCGCATTGGTTCCGACTCTCGACCTCAAGCCGTCAATTAAGGTCGTGTCGTTTAAGAAGACCGACTCTATAGGTAACCCTGTGTATGAATTCTTATTAAACACAGCCTCCACAACCGGAGCTACAAGCTGAATGCCAAGAGGGTTAATGGCTAACGTGCTTGTGAGACCCCTGTATGCAGACTCAAAAGATTCCCTGCTTGAGTCTTCATCGGTGTACGCTTGCGCCATACGCTCAGGAATCACCTTAAATATAAGGCCAACCTCAAATGGTATAGGAACCATAAAAGGATTTTTCTCTGAAAACAAATTTGGGAATATCCAATAATTATCCTTCTCGTATTCAGATCGCTCTTTGTATTGCTCGTCATCGCTGACCATCATCCAATATGCAAAACTTATGCCTGAGAGCATTGCCCCTCTAAATATAAAGTTTCTAGTTTGAGCGGCCCTGCTAAGAGATTTGTTTGCATTGTATCTTCCTCTAGACGCTCTCCATAAAACATCAAGACCTTGAAATCTTGCGTTTAAGAACGGAATGGAGGCTGTGAAAAGCCTGACCAGAGAGCTACTCCCTCTCCTTGAGAAGTTAATAACTTCAAGTGCTTGGAAAGCGGCTTCCGCTTCGTTGCCAGTCCTAGCAAGAACGTCATCGTATACAGCTTTTCTTGTAGCCGCATCCGACTTGGTTGTTTGATTTCCAAGAAACTTCCAGAGATTTAAATAGTTAGAAAAGGTTGAGCCTCTGCTCTTTATCTCTTTGTTAAAGTCATCGTATATGTCTGAAGGGTCGTTGCCGAAATCATAGCCGCCTACAACACCATACTTCTCAAGAGCCTCCGCTCCAGAGTTAAAATTCTTTAAGGTACTTAATAAAGGGGTAAATGAAGCTCCAGACGTTATAAACGTCGATAAGGTATCTCGCAACATGTTAACAACCATGAACGCGGGATCGCGTGTTATAAGCTCTCTAAGCGCACCAGCAGGCTTCGATAGTATCGTCTGCAACATGCCAGATGCTTCACCCGCACCCATCGCGCTCATAGACTCAAAGATTAATGGATCTTCAATTGAGAACGCTCTGATCTTTCCGTTCACTCTAAACCTAACAACATTAGAGCCTTGATTTGGCCCCTTTACTTCGGACGCTAATCCCAAGCTAATCATATCTCTTACGATTCTTTGTTGAGCAACATTCTTCATACCCATATCTATAGCGGATGATAGATTACGAGTAATTGCCTCAAGTAGCGGAACGGTAACTTGCGACTCACTACCTTTAAGCTCTTTAAATTTAGCGGCTCCAGTCATTCCGCTGAATACTGGAGGCATTAGGTCGTTGTTATCTGGATCTTCAGCCTGACGATAGAATGGAACGTAATCGGATTGATTCCTCCAAGTTTCTGCGGTTTCAGCATCTAAAACTCCAGTAGCTCGTAAAAACTCTATTGTCTTTTCGTTATACGCCTGCCAAGCGTCATACCACTCCTCAACAATCGGCCTGCCTGTTTCCTTGTTAATGTACTTGTCGATTTCGACTTGAAGAACAGAAAGTGACTGGGCGTTTGATGGAGTGTCTTTCCCCTCCTTAAGAAGCCTTACAGACCTTCTCGCTATAGCGTAAGATTGCGCTAAATTCTCTAAGTTAACGTTATACTCGTTCTGTATAAGAGGAGCCTTAACGCCTATAAGGCCGCGATACTCTTTGCCGTTGTGAACAAATTTCTCAACTTTTGTAATGCCGTTTTTATAAACTGGGACACCGCCCTTGATGACCGCAACTGCAACTCCCCTTGATCTGTCAGCAAATAGCGCGGCGGCAAATCCACTTGAGTCAGCTAAGACACCTCTAAATGGCTCTTCGTTATAAATATTTTCAAGTCTGGCGTACTTGTTGATGAAAGTTTGTTTCTGGCGAGTTAGAAACTCTCGTATAGGTGTTTGCTGAGATATCTCAAGATAGACTTGCCGTGGACTTTTCTGAGGCTCTGGACTAACGGTTCTGTTTATCTCCGCTTGAACCTGTGGACTGTATCTAGGCTCAGACGATCTAGAGAATTTAACGTTATCAAGCGTACCTTCAAATAAACTATTTGTTTCTTCTTGAGAAAGCCTTCTTCCCTTTGAGTCGTAAGCATTTCCATATCGATACTGAACTTTTGCGCCTTTGTCAGGATTCTGAGCGATATACTGTGCGCGAGGCTCCGCTTTTACGCTGTACAGTGGAATTTGTCCGGGTGGCGCGTTCTCTGCTACTAACAGGTTATTAGCAACAACCTTGTCAATTTCTTCTTGGGATACTTCTGGGATAGAGTTTCTTGGCGTTGATCCTTTTGACAAAGAATCTTGCGCTTGCGCTTCGCCTGTTGGAGATGCGCTGTTCATTACAATAGGGTCATACATAACAACTACAACACCCAAGCCGCCATCTGCTCTTGTAGTGTCGGAAAAGAAACCTGCGTATCCCGCATCTCTAATTCTTAAATCGTAGGCGTTGTAGTCTTTAGATTCGGCAAGCTCTGTCCCCTTATATAGACCATCTGGGTCTAAGTTGTAATCATAAAGGAGGCTTGCGTCAACTTCCGCTGTGTTTCTAAAGTTACCTAGACCCGTTTCCTTCCTATACCCGTTCGGAATGCCTGACTCGACACCAAAGAAGGTTCTGCCGATTCCGCTCCTGATTCGCCCAAGCTCTTGCTTTGAACGCCCTGAGAGTCCCTCACCCCACTTGTTAGGGTCACCCCTCTCCAGTTTGGTGGTGGAGTAGTGGACGAGCGCAACCCTGCCTCTTGAGTCGATTGCTCCCGAAAGCCCTGACGAGCCATCTCTAATACTCTCTTCAAACCTTCTTCGTCTGGCATCGCCGCTCAACCTATTTTCTTCTGAAGTCCATATTGGCATCAGACCTGTTTTTTGTAAAGCAAAAACAGTATCACCAACCAACGCTGTTTTGTTTGTATCGCCAAACTCACCAAAGTTAACCCAAGAGTTTTGACCTCTTGTTTCAGTGGTCATAGCTCTTCTAGCTAAAGGCGTATACATAGAGGCGTGATTCTGCCAAGCGTTCTCTTCGCCAGTTGCCCTAAATGTAGTGCCTGATTTAGCGTGTCCGAAGTAGTCGTGAACTATTCTAAACACATCGTTTGCCAGTAACGGCTCACCATTAATATCCCTAAACCTAGTCTCCGCAAGCATAGGGTATTCTCTTACTGTCTCTGGGTTGTTAAGGAGAGCGATAAGATCAGCCTTTTGACTTGCTGGGCCGTATCCATCCTTGGTCGGAAAAACATAAAGATGATTGTTCTCACGCATATCAGCAAGCGCGTTTGACGGCTTACCGTTGTAAGGATCAGCATCTCCCATCAACTCAACTTGAAGTCCTGACTCTAAGACATTTTCGTACTGAGCTAAGGTTTCATCAATCAAAGCCGCGTAAGCTCTCTGAACAAGAGGATCTGACGGATCATGCGCCATGATCTCGTATTCGTTCGCTATCTCTCTTCCGCGCTCTGGATTCGCAACAACATGCTTGTCTGGCCTTGAGTAAGGCAAGCCTACCCTAGACATGTAGCTCAGAGCGGCCTGTTGAGCCGCAGGAAGAGGATTAAACTGAAGTACAGACGTAGAGGCTACATCTGCATCGTCAACGCTCCTGCGCGAAAATAGAGCGTCAACGGAACCTACTTCTTCTCGCGCTTGGCCTGATTCTCGTACTTCTTGAGTAGCTTCTTCATCGCGGCCTCGCCTGCCTTCATTGCGTCCTTTTCTAAAGAAGTTATTGATTTGCTCTTCGGTGTACTCTGAGACTGTTGCATCTGTTGTAGCTCCTGTGTAGCCTGCTTGTTTAGCGGCATTTATAATATAGTACCAACGCATTGCCTGCATCGTCGCAGGGGGTAACGTCTTTCCGGTTATCTTTTTATATTCATCTTTAAAAGCAACATTAAAATCTTGAAATATTTTACTTTCTTCTAAATCTTGCGGAAGATTATAGTTTTTATCAAACATACCTTCAAAATAACTTCTTACAAGCCTTGCCTCCCACCTGTCTATTGTAGTGTAGTTGTAGTCTCCCAGCAAGTTTTGTGTAAATGCCCCAATCTTTTTGCCAAAGATAAACATTCTAGGTATAAGAACATCCTGTCCTGTTGCCTGCATTACAAGACCTTTGATGTCCCCGATGTCTCCTGCATTACCCTTGTAGCCCATCTCCCTGTTAAATTGATGTAGCTCTTTAACCGTCACAGGCTCACGAAGAAAGTTAGCGGCGTTTTGCGGCCCACCAAGTTCATTGCTTAAACGCTCAAAACCCTTGACCATCCTAGCTTTGGTCGCATTGGTTGCGTTAGATATAGTAAATGGTGACTTCTGAATAACAATGCTTGTTATCTCTTTGCCGTTCTTGTTTAGCTTTGTTCGCGGCCCCACCTCTATAGCGTCAAGGTTTCCTTCTTGCTTGTAAAGATTAAATAACTTTAAAGCATCCCCTACGTTTGCTTTAAGACCTGTACCTGTCGAAGTCGCGCCAACATAAACCTGATACGTTACAATATCATCTGGCGATAATTTGCCAAAATAATCCTCAAGGACAAGAACGGTGGCTTTCATGTCTTCGTTATAGAAGTCTGCAAATTTAGGATTTTTCGTAGTAAATTCGTTAATGTCCCTTATTGATCTTTTGGCGGCTGTTCCCATCTTATCTGTAGTTACAGTGCCTTTAACGCTTGCCATAAGATTAGGCCAAAAAGTTCCGAAAAACTCCTCCTCTGACTCTATCTTTACATCCGCAAACTTCTTCTTAGCCAACGCGATTGCGCTTTCTATCGGAGAAGATGACTTCCTAGAGAATAAAACGTCTGCCCGATCTTCCGCTTGAGCCTCAGAGATTACAGGCTCCGGCTGATCCGTAACTACAGCTTCGGGTTCTAAGAAATCTGCTTGGGATTGACCCCCTCGCATCTGTTGCTCCATGAAAATTCTTGATACTTCTCTGTCAGTTTCCCTAAGAGTCCTAACTATGGGTTTGCCAGATGCATCAACTCTGCTACGCGAGCCAATCTCCCCGGACTCTATTCTTCCTATTAAGCTGTTAAAAGTATCAAAACCTGTCCCGGTTATAGAATTTTTTAACTTTCGGAGAAAAGTAATCATGCGGTTTAGTAGGGTTCTAGGCTTACCTGTAATTATTTTTGGATCTGCCCTAGAGTCTCTAGTAAGTTCTGCAACCGCTTCCTCTATCTGAGCTTCAATTGTAAAATCTGAATAGTCTCTCTGAGCCTGCTCAAAATACGTTACAGTCTCACCTTTGTTGTTGATTTTTGTCTTAGTCATAACTACGTTTGTCAGCCTCGTCCACTCAGCCTCAGTGAACAAATCCATGTTACGCATAGCATGAATCATCTCATGATCGAGAATGCTCGCTAAGGCGTTCTCCTGCTCTTGTGGAGACAGGTTGTCGGGTATCCTGTCCACAGACAAAAATATTGCGTTAGCATCTGGCACATACAAACCTTCGGCACGACTATCAACCTCTTCATTTTGCGCCGCCACTCTAGACCCATCAGGTCTTCTTATAGTTCTTACTCCAAGGACTAATTCTCCGTCAGCGTTCCTTGATCCAATCCTAAGTGACTCGTCAAGACTAAGGCCAACATCTTTGAGTCCAAAGCCGTCAAGAGCCGCTCTCAGCTTCCTTCTTAACTTCTCAATGTTAACGAACTGCTCAGGGGTTACAACTTCTTCTATCGGTTGCGGTTCGGCTTGAGCTTGAGGGACTATCGCAAGAGACCTATTTTGTGGAACTGGCGCACTCATGCTTTCAGTGCTGAATAAAGGTATTTGAGTAGGCTTGATAAACTGAGGTAAGGACTTCATCTTAACGGAAAGAAACTTTAAGTCTCCCTCGCTTAACTTGCCAAAATCATCAACCTTTTTGCCAAGAAACTTTTCAACTATAACGCCTACCTCTGGAGAGGAGATGTCGTTGTTAATATTTTTAGCCGTTAAGATGCCTTGCAGGTGTGACTTTCTTTCTTTGGCAGACTTGATCCCGCTAACGTCTTCGCTAATGCTTGTATTATTGTTAAGTTGTTTCGCGTAAGCTTCGGCTTCTTTTTTGTTTTTAAACGCTTTGCCTTGCTTAATACGCACACTGCGTCCACTAGCCTTAATGTCATCTATTTCTTTCTTGGTGTAAGGTCTAGCATAAATAGCCTTGTTATCACCTTGCCTAACGCCATACTTCATCTGCTTTCTAGCAGGTTTTGCAGGAGTAACTGTCGCAGGTATGCCTGCTAATCGGTCGTCTTCGCTAAGAACGTCGGTCTGAGCATCCTGTGCAGGGATAATTCCCTTTTCTTTCGAAACAACCTCAAAAGAGTTGGCTTCAGACGGAAGCAACGCACCGAAGTCCTCAACTAAGCCAGACTCCCTTATCTCCTTTGCGCTAAACTTATTGACCTCTGGATCTATCGTAAGAAGCCTAGACTCATTTAGCTTCTGAGCCGCAGTTGGCTTAACGCCTGCATTCCCTGCCGCTATCTCACTAAAGACATCTTGGGCTGATGCGTTTTCGTTGTATACCTCTGGGTCAATTGTATTGGCCGCGAGGTTAACTCTAGGGGCTGTAATAAGATCAGACTGAGGATGTATAACCCTATCGCCAATTCTCGAAAGAGTAGCTATCTGGTCTTGATCGTAATTATTGGTCTCATTGGTTTCTACGTTTTGCTGAACCGACCCGTTGTTAATAATTTGCGCTACAGACTTACCAATATTCCTATCAAATGCTCTCTGATTAAGCCTGACTATAAGCTCGTTAGATGCGTTGCTGTCCATAGGGGCTGTAATGGCAATGCCTTCACTGCCATCGAAGCTGGCTTGTTGAGCCTGAGCTTCAGCCAAGCCTTCGGGCGTTGGCTCTGGCGTAACCATCGCGCCATCGTTATCTGACGCTCTTAAGCTAGACGGCGGCATGTAAACAACCTGTCCCGCGTTGTTTGCTTGAAATCTCCCTTCTTCTGGGAAGTTTGCGCCAAGCGTTGCTTCTATCTGACTTGCATAACTTTCAATTGGACTGCCAGAGGTAGGCTGTTGAGGAGGAGGTATTATCGAGGACTCAGGAGAGCTAAGGTCTAAAGAGGATATAAAGTCTCCAACAGACGCGGAAACCGCCATGTCTTGCTGAAGGTTTGTTACAGCCTGTGCGCCTTCTGCAACTCTCTTTTCTTGATCCTCCCTAATAGAAGCCTCGTACTCTTTATCGGCTATATCAGTTATTTTTCTTTTTCTATTTATTAAAGCGTTTCCAGCAAAATCAACAAGGAAACCTGCCGCCGCGCCAAGTGTAAACTCATCAGACGCTAACGCTCCTAATACTGACATGTCATTAGGAAGGTCTTCGTTATATACCCCGCGCTCTATTGCATCCTGCATTATCTTAGCGGCAACCTCTTGAACCCCTTCCACACCCGCCGACTTGAGTGCTGATATAATTCTCTGAGTAATGTCATTAACAAAAGCGGGATTGGCGTTTTTATTGATTCTACCTAAAATACTTAAAGGACTAGCAAGCTCACTAAAGCCAACGAAACCGCCGCCAATAATAGATAAATCTTCTTGATCTTCAGTAACATCAAACCCTTCAGCGCGACGAGCCTCTATCCTTGCTTCTTGCTCCGAAGCACCCTGCCCCACAGCCAGAGAACCCATTGCGCCTAATTCAGTAGCCTTTGCCGCTTGTCCAGCAAAACCTAAGCCTCTGATAAGACCTGCTGGGGTAAAAATTGATGCAAGCTGGCCTGTTACATCTCCAGCCTTGGTGAACCATTGATCTTGATACGCTTTATCTGCGCCAAGTTTTTCTTGTACAAAATCCCTACCCCTCTTTGAAGCGGCAATTAGCGCGTTGTCATCGCCGTCATCAATTAAATCTTCAAAGCCGATCTTATTAGTAACCGCATCGGCAAGCTCCCCAATTCCGATTCCTGCGCCTGTAAAGCCACTTGCAAAGCCGCGAGGGATACCTTTAGCTGTTTCAAATATTTGACCGCCTATGGTTCGCTCGTCAGCATAAGGGTCTTCTTCTGCGGGATCTACAAAAGACGTTTGATTCTGCTCGTAAAGACCTTTTGTGACCCTTAGAATCTCTTCTTCTGAGGTATCGTCTGGAAAATCAATTCTTCTTCCGTCAGGGAGTTCAACAATTGGCATATATAACTTCCTTTAACGAACAGACTGAGTTTTTGGATCGTACCTAAGTGTCTTGGATTGAACGCCAAGACTTGCTATTAACTGCTCTGCCGCCTTTTGATGTATTGGTTGCAAACCACTAGCATAATTGCGAATTGCTTGCGCTTTGTATTGGTTAAAGGCCGCTTCATAAGCGGCAGGATCTGTATTTCTTAATCCAAGAGCTTTTTTGTTTTGACCCTCAAACTGCATCCTTAAATCTTCAATTCGGTTAGGGGCTATTACGCTTCCAACTTCTTTTAACGCCGCAAGCTCTAACTGGCTTTCCTTTTGTCGCCTTGCCAGATCTCTTTGCTGTGTCAATTGTTCGGCGGTATTTTGCGAGTCTAACAGCCTTTGATTATAGTAATCTTTTGTAATCTGCCTATCTAACGCCTTTTCGCCTCTCGCTCTTTCGTCAGCCTTCATCTTTGCACCTGCGGTAGCGGCTCTCTCCAAGCCTCCACCAAGGTCGTTCTTCATAATGCTTCCACCTAAGATCATAAGCATAGTGGAGAACATGTCATCTTTCGCCTTGTCGCTTTTAACGTCCTCATAAAACACATTAGGAATCTCGCCCGTAACATTTCCTGTAGCAGGATTAACTACTTCATTTA